>Ga0164297_10001197_pt1 | contig 28201 bp, 22 predicted proteins | sample GEODES058metaG_FD_113539 | JGI IMG/M metagenome (GOLD analysis project Ga0164297, IMG submission 113539) | Dystrophic lake water microbial communities from Trout Bog Lake, Wisconsin, USA - GEODES058 metaG | ecosystem: Environmental > Aquatic > Freshwater > Lake | place: USA: Trout Bog Lake... | reverse complement strand
TGGGCAGGGCCCCGGAGCTTTTACTGGACTTAGAACGGTTTGCTCTGTGGTGCAAGGTCTCAGCTTAGGTCTAGAGCCTAAGCCGATCATCTTAGGCGTTGATACTTTAATGGAACTCGCTCAAGACGCTTTTAATCAAATAAACACCACAAACAACCAAACCCTGCAACCCCACCTCGTTTCAAACACTGTGCGGTGTTTAAGTATTTTGGATGCCAGAATGGGCCAGTGGTACATCGGGGCGTACGAACGAGTTAATGGTCAATGGTTGACCACAGTAAAGCCCTTGGTTTGTGATCCCCAGCACCTTGTCGTTCCCACAACTTGGGGGGCCAAAGGTTTTATCGTCTCCTCTAACTTAGACCCTCTCATTGTTGAGAAGGTGATGATGCTTAGAGGTCTAGGGCCCGTAACTGCATTTATTAGGTCTTCACCAAGCGCTGGTCTTTGTTTGGATTTAGCAATGCTTGATAACGCCCTTGCCAAGGGTTTAAAGACTGGCTTAGCGTCTCCTTTATATGTCAGGGAGCGAGTCGCTTTGACGATAAAAGAGCGCAGTTTGATGAAGACCGGCACGGCCACTTAGGAATAATTTAGTTTAAGTAGATCATGCAGCACGTTATGGATAAGGACGCACCTCGCGAGATGTTGAATTTGGATTTTAGGATACTTCCTTTAACGCCGGATAGTTTAGAGGCTCTATTATTGATAGAGTCTTGTTGTTATTCACACCCGTGGACAAGGAACAACTTTATGGATTCTTTTGCCGCTGAGTATTTAATGCAAGGCCTTTTTAAAATAAATTCACTTCTCGAAGATCCAGAGCTTATCGGCTACTACGTTGCGATGAAAGGCGTTGATGAGTACCACCTATTAAATCTAACAGTTTCGCCCTCATTTCAACGCAAAGGGTTGGCTAAGGTCATGTTAGGTGAGCTTCAAAAAGCAGCAAAACTAGCTCATTTAAATTGGATTTGGCTAGAAGTCCGAGCTAGCAACCGAATAGCAATTGCCCTTTATACTGCTTATGGGTTTAGTCGGACGGGGGAGAGGAAGAATTACTATCCTTTTGGTAATTTAGGCTCAAATTTGCGCGAGAACGCTGTACTTATGAGTATGAATATTTAAAAATGCATCTAAACACGCGTCAGCTCAAAATCCTCCAAGAGATGGGACTATCCCACCCTTATCTAGCTTTACCAGCCAAGGGCAAGTCTCGTGCGCAGAAAAAATCTACTGATTCATTAGACTCCGTACCCAACACCTTCGCTGCACCCTCGTTATCAGCAGAAATTGTCTCCTCTGTTTTTATAAGACCCGTATTGGCTACACCCAGCCAAAAAAGTGAGCATGCTTTAAGTCCGCCCCCAAAAGCAACCAACTACGATACTGTTGAAGTATCGACTCTGAGTTGGGAGGAATTAAAAGATAAGGCTCTGACCTGTGTCTCCTGCGAACTCTCTAAAACCCGAAAGCAAGTCTGCTTTGGCTCTCGGATCGACTCCTCCAATAACAAGTCAATTCCTCCCGCTGCAATAAACTGTTCAGATAAATTGGACTGGTTGATCGTTGATTTCATTCCTACAGACTTGGAGGATCAGACCCAAAACCCCCTTTTGGCTGAGTCAGGGCAATTATTAGGCAACATGCTTCGCGCACTAAGAAGTCTGGGTAAATCCAAAACGACAAAGAACGGAACTCAGCGCGAGAACTCTTTAACTATTAGCCTTATCAATGCGGTTAAATGCCATGCTCCGGGGGGCAGAGTTGCCTCTAATTTAGAGATCCACCAATGCCGTCCCTATTTGATCAGGCAGATCGAGCTTTTAAAACCCAAAACGATCCTGATACTGGGATCGCACGCATTTAAGGCCGTCTTCCCCCTTGAACAAAAAGAGGGGCTTACCGATGGCGCAGTAGCCATTCCATTTGCGCGTATCAGGTCAGAAACTCGCTTCATCGGTACTATTCCTACCTTTATTACGTATCATCCCAGTTATTTACTGACTCACCCTGAGGATAAATCCAAGGCTTGGCACGATTTATTTAAGGCATATCAACATACCGAAAGTCTGAGTTCATAGGCCTTAAATTTTTTAAATTTAGAACTCTCCACTTAACTACCTAACTCGAAGTTCAATCAAACCCATATGCTGTTTACAGAAATGCTAGAGCGCTCTAGCTTAAAAAACCGTTCTATGCTTTGTATAGGACTGGACCCTGATCCTCAAAAGTTTCCTGTTTTCTTACAAGATAAAAGTGATTCTATTTTTGAGTTTTGCTCTCAAATCGTGAATGCAACACATGATTTAGCCATTGCCTTTAAACCCCAAATAGCCTACTTCGCAGCAAACCGTGCCGAGGACCAATTAGAGCGCTTGATCCATCACATTAAGAAAGTAGCACCTACTGTACCGGTCATTTTAGATGCGAAGCGGGGAGATATCGGCGCAACCTCACAGCAGTACGCCATAGAGGCGTTTGAGCGCTATAGGGCAGACGCCGTGACGCTATCTCCTTACATGGGGTTTGACACGCTAGAGCCTTATTTAAAGTACACAAACAAGGGTTTATTTTTATTATGTCGAACCTCCAACCCCAGCGGCGGTGAGTTACAGGACCTACGCATCGCGAGTGCTGAGGGGACCCCCTTTTTATATGAGCACGTTGCTCAACTCGCGCAAAATCAATGGAACACAACAGGTCAAGTTGGACTCGTTGTAGGCGCAACCTTCCCACTTGAGGTCGCAAACGTCAGGCGGCTTGCTCCGAGTTTGCCTTTATTGATTCCAGGCATTGGGGCGCAGGGAGGAGACGCGGTAAGTACAGTTCGCGCCGCACGTACGAGCAGCGCGCACGCAGTCATCAACTCCTCGCGTGCTATTTTGTACGCGGACTCCGGAGTCAACTTTGACGAGCGCGCACGCGAAGTAGCGCTGCATACTCGGAACTTGCTCAACTCTGCCGTTATATAGATCTTTGTTTTAGATTTTTTTACGTAGCTTGGGAATAATTAAGGCGTTTGAGACATTGTTCTTTTTAAATAAGTCCCAGTAAATCCATTTTCTTGTTCTGAGATGAACTCAGGTGTCCCGACCGCTACAACAGTGCCCCCCCCGTCCCCACCCTCAGGGCCCATATCAATGATCCAATCCGCCGTTTTTATGACATCAAGGTTGTGCTCAATCACAACAACCGTGTTTCCTGCCTCGACGAGTTGATGCAAAACTTTGAGCAACAAGTCAATATCTGCAAAATGCAGCCCAGTCGTTGGCTCGTCCAGAATGTACAAAGTGCGCCCCGTATCCCTTCTGGATAGCTCAAGCGCTAACTTTACCCTTTGAGCCTCCCCCCCGGAGAGCGTGGTTGCAGATTGTCCAAGTTTTAGATAGCTCAAGCCGACGTCAAGAAGTGTTTGTAACTTTCTAGCCAATGCGGGGACCGCTTTAAAAAAAGTTAATGCATCCTCAACGGTTAGCTCCAGAATTTGGGCGATATTTTTACCTTTGTACTGAACCTCTAAAGTTTCGCGGTTGTAGCGCTTACCTTTACACAAATCACACGGCACGTACACATCTGGTAGAAAATGCATCTCCACTTTAACCACGCCGTCTCCCTGGCACGCCTCACACCGACCTCCTGCAACGTTAAACGAAAACCGGCCCGCCTCATAACCTCTTTCTCTGGCGATCGGTACCTCCGCCATGAGCTCCCGGATGGGCGTAAAAAGTCCCGTGTACGTCGCAGGATTGCTTCTTGGCGTTCGGCCTATGGGACTTTGGTCAACATTGATGACTTTGTCAAAATGCTCAAGCCCAATGATCTCCGTATGCGGCGCGGGCTCAGCGTGGGAGTGGTGGATTTGTGAGGCGGCGGCTGCATAAAGGGTATCGTTTACGAGCGTCGACTTACCAGAGCCAGAGACACCCGTAACACACGTAAAAAGTCCAACGGGAAATTCGACATCGATATTCTTTAAATTATTTCCCCGAGCTCCTATTATTTGAAAGGTTTGCAGTCTTTGTGAGGTCGCCTTTGCTTGAGATGCAAGATGCGCAAACGGGTTTACGATATGGGTATAACTTGTGGTTTTCGGTAGTTTTTTTGCAATCGCTCTTGGCTCACCCTTTTGATAAGGTACTTTTTCACTTTGAATCAGCCAAGCCCTCCTTTTTTTAGGAATAGGAATTTCTAGAACACGCGACAAATACTTGCCAGTCAAGGAAAGCTCGTTGGCTTTAATTTGTGCGGGCGTACCTTGGGCCATTACTTGACCTCCGTGAACCCCTGCGCCCGGGCCCATGTCAATGCAATAATCTGCGGCGAGAATCATATCTTCATCATGCTCTACAACGATCACGCTATTGCCAATGTTTCTTAGATGAGCGAGTGTCCCAATTAGTCTGTCGTTATCGCGTTGATGAAGCCCAATACTGGGCTCATCAAGTACGTACATCACTCCGGTTAAGCCAGATCCAATTTGCGAGGCTAAACGGATTCTTTGGGCTTCTCCGCCGGATAGGGTTTCAGCGCTTCTGGCTAAACTTAAATAATTCAAGCCCACATCGTTTAAAAACTTTAATCTGGAAATAATTTCTTTCACCACTTTGTCCGCAATTTCAGCCTTCGAACCGCTCAGCTTCAAAGATTGAAAATACGCCCAGGAATTAGCCAGTGTCATGTGATTTATTTCGTGGATGGTTCGCATTTGCTGGGACTCGCCAAGCTTCACAAAGCGGGCCTCCTTGCGCAGCCGGGTGCCGGCACACCCCACGCATGGTCTTAAACCCCTATAGCGAGACAACTCCTCTTTAACGACAGAAGATTCGCTCTCTCTGTAGCGTCTTGCCATGTTAGGAATGACGCCTTCGAATGGGTGTTTCTTAGTGGTTGTTCGGCCCTGGTTCTTGGCTGTAGGTGAGGGAGCAGTTTGGGTGGAGTAACTAAATTTAATGGCCTCGTCTCCTGAGCCATACAAAATAATATGTTGAACGCTCTCTTTGAGTTCTTCAAAAGGAGTGTCCACATCAAATTCGTAGTGAGCAGATAGGCTTTGTAACATCGAGAAAAAGGCTTGGTTTCTTCTATCCCAGCCTTTAATGGCACCGCTGGCTAAACTGATGGACGGAAAAGCGACGACTCGGGAGACCTCAAACGTTTCCTCTATACCCAGTCCCTCGCAATCGGGACAGGCTCCTTGGGGCGAGTTAAAAGAGAACAACCGAGGCTCTAACTCTGAGATGGAAAAACTACAAACCGGGCAAGCAAACTTGGCGTTAAAGGTCTGCTCCTCCTCAGAGTCCATTTCTTTGACCAACACGCGCCCGTCCGCCAAACGAAGTGCTGTTTCTATGCTCTCGGCGAGTCGTTGTTTAATATCTTGACGAACTTTAAGTCGATCGATAACCACATCAATATCGTGTTTCTCATTTTTCTTCAATCCTTGCAAATCTGCAATTTCAACAATTTGTCCATCTATTCGAAAGCGAACAAACCCTTGAGACTGCATGTCTTTAAAAATCTCTTCAAATTCACCCTTTCTGCCTTTTACGATGGGCGCAAGGATCATTATTTTCGTATCCTCAGTCATGCTTAAAACAGCGTCCACCATTTGAGCAACACTAAAGGCCCGAAGCGCTATTTCGTGCTCTGGGCAGTGAGGGGTTCCAGCCCTTGCAAATAGAAGTCTCAAATAATCGTGAATCTCCGTGACCGTGCCCACAGTAGATCTTGGATTGTGACTGCCCGCTTTTTGTTCAATCGCAATTGCTGGGGACAATCCTTCTATGACATCTACATCGGGTTTGTCCATGCGCTGTAAAAATTGACGCGCGTACGCCGACAAACTCTCCACATACCGTCTTTGGCCTTCTGCGTATAAAGTGTCAAACGCAAGGCTTGATTTCCCTGAGCCCGAAAGACCAGTGATCACAACTAATTTGTTGCGCGGGATATCCAGGTCGATGTTTTTTAAGTTGTGCGTGCGAACACCCCTTAAGCTAATCATTCCTAAATTTTGGGCAAGATATGCGCCGTCTTTGGGTGCGTTCACTTATTAATATTTTCTTTGTTAATTCAAACTTCGAGTGGCCCAAACTGGGCAACCTTCAATGATACTTAAGCAAAGTGCACTTTTGAAGACGGTCAAGCAACTTAATGGCCAATTAGTTCAAGTTTTTCATTTTTTCTAATATCCTTCAGTCTTTTTAGTCCATAGACCAACAGGGGTAGATTCTTTAATGCAGATAATGCCCTTATGATTTGAAGAGTTATTAAACTGGGTGGAGTCAGATGTGAAGAAAACAAAAATCTGTATTGTGGGCTGCGGTGCTATTGGAACTTGGTTGGGTGCTCACCTGGCAAATTCATCCCTGGTCGAGCTTAACTGTTTGGTCAGAAAATCATCCGTCGCCGCTATTCAAGAGTCCGGTTTAAGAGTCGACTTTAAACAGCCCTCTCTCGTACAGACATTAGTTGGACGCCCCCATTTAGTCACGGATCAAGCAGAGAAGCTTGGGCCCCAGGATTGGATAATAGTGGCAATTAAAGCTACGAGTCTTGAGTCACTTGTCCCCCAGCTCTCCCCTTTAGTTGCTGAGCATTCTAGGATTTGGACCGCCATGAATGGTTTGCCCTGGTGGTTTATGCGTGGCTTGGAAAGTCCACTGTCCAACTATCGATTTAAAACAATTGATCCAACAGGCGCCATTGAGCAGTCATTTGCACTAAGACACTGGGTGGGCGGAGTTGTCCACTCAAGCTGCTCCCTCAGCGCAGTAGGCAATGCACTTCATCATTTTGGTAAAGGATTGATAGTCGGCGACCCCGTTAACCCTGAGGGCTCGATAAGCGCACATGTAAGCGAGCTAACAGATTTACTTAAAAGTGTTGGGTTCGATGCAATTGCCAGCGAGAAGATACAAAAAGATATTTGGTATAAGTTATGGGGAAATATGACAATGAATCCTATCAGCGCGTTAACGGGGGCAACAACGGATAAGATATTAGATGACCCACTCTTGATTCAATTCGTCTCTGAGGTAATGCAAGAGGCCAAGTCGATAGGGGCAAGCATTGGCTTACCCATAGATCAAACGCCTAGCGAGAGGCATTTAATGACCAGAAAATTGGGCGCTTTTAAGACATCCATGCTGCAAGATGTTGAGCATCATCGGCCCGTTGAACTTGATGTACTCTTAAGCGCTGTGTTAGAGCTGGCTACTTTAGCAAATATACAGACTCCTTTTACAAACGTTCTCATGGGTTTATCTCGCGTTCAATTACAAGGACTTGGTCTATATGCAGGCGATTCCTAGCGTAGTTTGTACCACAAGCTTGTTGCGTTTTATGACAGCTCAGCGTCGCTTTGCACGTAAACGCGACTAGCGACAGCGCACATCAACTCATAACCCACTGTTCCCGCGTGGCCCGCAACCTCGTCTACTGAAAGAATATGACCCTCTTTGCTTTGACCCCATAACGTGACCTCCGCTCCCACACCGATCGCAATGCCTTGGTCTACACACGGATTTAAATCGACTGTCATCATATCCATGCTGATACGACCAAAGACTGGGCAACGCACACCCCCATTTATTAGCGCCTGAGCTGCGCTGCCAATGACTCTGGGATAACCATCTGCGTAGCCACATGCCACGACTCCAATTAACATGTCTTTTGTGACCACATGCTCAAAACCATAACCAACCCGGTCTCCCGGTTTCACTTTTTGGATGGCGATAATTTTTGATCTAAGGCTTTGTGCTGGCTTTAAACCCCACTCCAAGGCTGTCTTTAAAGAAGGCTCTGGACTTGCGCCGTACAGGGCGATCCCTGGTCTAACCCAGTCGTCTTGAACGCCCTCCTTTAAAAACAATTCCATTTGACCCAAAACAGCACCACTGTTGCTGAGGGAGCGCTCTCCGTTCAAGTCTTGAGTGGCTTCTTTAAAAATGTTTAAACTTTGCCGCACCTCAATTGCGCTCTCCGATCGTGCAAAATGCGTCATTAAAGAAATTTCCTCTACCTGGTGCATCGCGTTAAGTCTTGTCCAAATAGATCTATATCTTGTAAGGTCAAAGCCGAGCCTATTCATTCCTGAGTTGAGTTTCAAAAATATTCGGTGCCCTTGCTGTGTTTTATGGGCTGCCAACATTTGAATCTGTTCTTCATTGTGTACGGTATGCCAAATGCCCAGGCGAGAGCACAATTCCAGCTCCCTTGGCTCAAACACACCTTCCAGCAATAAGATAGGCCCGCGCCAGCCAAGAGCTCTCAGTTTTTCTGCTTCGCTTATATCTAGCAATGCAAATCCATCTGCACCGCGCAAAGCATCAAACACATTTTCAATACCGTGACCGTAGGCATTTGCTTTAACTACGGCCCAGACCTTGGCACTTGGGGCCTTAGATTGAATCAATCGCAAATTGTGCTGCAATGCAGAATAATGGATAATACTTAGGATCGGTCTGGACATATAAAAATAGTATGCAGGTAGTGTTATAACCTACTGTATTGAAATTTTAAAATCTTTATTCGTTAAATGTGATTTGATTTATTAAATATTTCATATCCCCTGCTTTTAATTGCCTCCACTCCATAATTTGAAATAGATGCAACGCGGTTTTTACATCATCATGTTGGCCCAGTTTTTCAGCTCCCTGGCTGATAATGCACTATTTGTCGCGGCGGTTGAGCTCCTAAAAGCCAATAACGGGCCCGAATGGACAAGGGCATCTTTGGTTCCTATGTTTGCGCTTTTTTATGTCGCCTTGGCCCCATTTGTTGGCGCCCTCGCTGACTCGCGACCTAAGGGGCTCATCATGTTTGTGAGCAACGGGGTCAAGGTTTTGGGTTGTTTGATGATGCTTTTTGGAGTGTATCCTCTGTTTGCTTATGCCATTGTAGGTTTAGGAGCCGCAGCTTATTCCCCCGCTAAATATGGGCTTTTAACGGAATTACTTCCAACCTCACAGCTTGTCAAAGCAAACGGCTGGATAGAGGGTTTAACGATTGCCTCTATCATTTTAGGGGTGGTGTTGGGTGGGCAACTTATTGGGGGTCCTCTTTCCACTTACTTACTGTCTTTTGATATTCCTGGTTTTGACTCTGGTATTAACACGCCGGCAGAAAGCGCTATTTGTGTTTTAATTTTTGTATACGCGTTAGCTGCTTGGTTTAACTGTCATATTCCTTTAACTTTGGCGGTAATAAGGCCGTTTAAACAAAATTTAGAACACAGTCTCTTCAAGAATTTGGTGGCTTTAGTTAGCGACTTTCGAAGTTGCAATTCTCGTTTATGGAATGATAAGTTAGGACAAATATCACTCTCAACGACAACTCTTTTTTGGGGCGTCAGCGGAAATCTTCGCTACATCGTTTTAGCTTGGAGCGCTGTTGCGTTGAGTTACTCCACTGTTCAGGCGGCCTCTTTAGTTGGAGTGGTCGCCATCGGCACTGCTTTGGGGGCGTTAGTTGCGTCCCTCAAAGCGAGACTTGATCATGCGGCTCAAGTTATCCCCCTGGGAATTGCGATGGGACTTTTAGTTTTGGGCATGAACTTTATCACCAACGTGTGGATTGCGATCCCCTTTCTCATTTTTCTAGGTGGGCTGGGTGGATACATGGTTGTCCCAATGAATGCGTTACTTCAGCATAGGGGGCATCACCTAATGGGTGCAGGCAGGTCGATTGCAGTTCAAAACTTCAATGAGCAAGTTTGTATTTTAGTTCTGGGTGGTTTCTATGCCTTTTCCACTGGAATGGGAATGAGTGCATTTGGAGCCATTAGCTGCTTTGGCACTTTAGTCACCGTCATGATGTGGCTTATTTACAGATGGCACGCCTACAATCGCGTTCATCACCGGGCTGAGTTGGCCTCTTTACTGGTCAGCACAAGGCATGATGATTAATTAAGCAGGACGGGCCTTTCAACCCAGCGTTTCACTAAGAGCCCTACGCAGGATCTTTTAGACAAACATCGATTACCTCGATCCAGTGTTGAACGGGAAGGTCTGTACCGCTTTGTAAATGCGCAATACATCCTACATTTGCACTCAATATTGCTTTGGGGTTTAATTCCTTAAGATTCGCAAGCTTTCTGTCTTTTAGCGTGTTTGAGATGTCCGGGTTAAGAACAGAATAAGTACCTGCTGAGCCGCAACATAGATGAGACTCGGCGAGCGAGACCCTAACATCAAAGCCAAGATCTGTCATAAGAGTTTCAACTCCAGCTTTTAGTTTTTGTGCGTGCTGTAAAGTGCAAGGTGGATGGTAAGCTTGCAAGCCTTGTTGACTAATTTTTTGAGGATCTAATTTGCCCTTTAATATCTCGAGCTCTTGGGGCTTATGGGCCATCCATTCTGATAAGTCAACTGTTGCGTTAGACACTTGAAGCGCCTTGGCGGCATAAAGAGGATCGTTGGCGAGCAAATGTCCATACTCCTTCACACTAGCGCCGCAACCAGAGGCCGTCATAATCAAAGCCTGTACGCCCTGATCTAATAAAGGAGCCCATACGTCTATATTTTTTCGCATTTGGTCTAGCGCGGCTGTTTGAGCGTTTAAGTGATGAGCAAGCGCTCCACAACACCCGGCACCTTTTGCGTAAAGAACTTCGTACCCCACCGCACCAAGCGTTCGAGCAGTCGCTAAGTTAATGTTGGGCGCCATTGCGGGTTGTACGCAACCCGCTAACAATAAAACTCTTTTTTTAGCCTGAGTCAATGGGCCAGAAGCTTGGACAGAGCTTGGTAGATTGCTCAATAGATTTACGGATGGAATTTGCGTATTACGGCTTACGCTTTTGCGCTCTGGCACTTTTGACTTTAGGACACTAGGGAGCAGGGGACGAACAAATTGACCTATTCTCATTGCCACACCAAAGAGTGGCGAGGTGAGGCCCAAACGCAATGAGTTTCTTATTATTTTTTGAGTCCATGATCTTGCCACTTTGCTCTCAACAATTTCTCGACCGATGTCTAAAAGTTGTGCGTATTGCACTCCACTTGGGCAGGTTGTCTCGCAGTTTCTGCAAGTCAAGCAACGATCCAAATGTAGTTGCGTCTTTTGGGTAGGTTGGGCTCCTTCCATGATCTGTTTGATCAGATAAATACGTCCTCTTGGCCCATCCAACTCGTCTCCCAAAATTTGATAGGTAGGACACGTAGCAGTACAAAACCCACAATGAACGCACTTACGTAAGATACTCTCCGCCTCCTGTCCTTTTTGGGTGTACTTGAACTCGTTCGCTAAGTTTGTTTGCATAAGTGTTTTATTAACCCCAGAGAAGTAATTACTGATTCCTGAGTGTGTTAAATATTCCCGACGGATCAAACTGCTTTTGCAACGCCATTTGAATACGTTGTTGAGTGCTGGGCAATGGGGGAAATACGCCGTCTTCTTTATCAGCGATACCCCCTCGTTGACTCACTCTCCATAAACTTGCGTGCCCCCCCGCCTGAGAAGCCGCTAAGAAAATAGCACTGCTCATCTCAATTGGCGCCCACAACCAGCGCTGGCCTGCGTTCCATTCCAAGGTTTGCGGATATAAAACGCCTTGGCTTTCAATTTTTATTTCGGTAGTAACGGGGGGTACTGATAATCTCCACAAGCAATCGTTATCGCTTGGCGGATTGACAAAGAACTCGGCCGTTTGGTTTTTATAACTATTCCACAACTCCTTGGATTCGAACGCAGTGAGCTCCACGGTTTGGATCTTTTCTTGTGCACATTGGTTCAGTAGCCACTTTAAGCCCTCTTGAACGGCGGCCTTTGCCCCCTTTAATCTAATAAAAAGCGTTCCTAGGCGAGTTGTGCTGGAATTGAGCGGCGACCAACTGGTGGCACTTATGGGTAAGGCACTTTGCCCCCAAATTGAGAGCAGCTGAATGGCTCTTGCTTGATTAACCTCAGCTGAAAAGGTAAGCTCACTTAGCGCTTTGGGCAATACCTTTAGAGATACCTCAGTGATAACGCCAAGCGTACCCCAAGAGCTGCACAAGAGCCTTGACACATCATAGCCCGCTACATTTTTTATTACCTGTCCACCAAAGACTAATTCTTGTGCTCGCCCGTTGATCATTTTTAAGCCCAGCACATAGTCCCTTGCTGCGCCTGTTGCGGCTCTAGAGGGACCACTGAGTCCAGATGCGACTACGCCCCCTATCGTGCTGCGCGAATTAAAATCGGGTGGCTCAAATGCAAGGCATTGCCCCCTCTCATCTAGGGCCGCTTCAACTTCTTTTAGGGTCGTTCCGCTTAAAGCAGTTACGTAAAGCTCACTTGGTTCGTAGTTGAGAATACCTTGCAGTTTTGAGGTGCTTAAGGGAAGGCCTTTTAAAGATGCGCCCCAGAAATCTTTGCTTGCGCCGCCCACGATCCTAAGCGGCGGATAAGGCCTTTCTTCGGTTTTGGACTCTCCCTTCAAATAAAGTGATGCAAGGTGTAGGGCCTCTTTTATTGGCTCTACAATTTCATTCATCATTTTCTTAGGTGCTCTGTATATTTGCTTAGGAGATTAGAATCAAGGCCAGCGAAAATGGGCCGCTATAAAGAGGATTGCCCATTAACAACTTTAACCATTTCAAGGCATTTGTTAGAGTAGCCCCATTCATTATCATACCAACTTACAACTTTCACAAATGTTTTATCTAGTGAGATTCCCGCTTCTGCGTCAAACACACTGGTACATGACTCCCCCCTAAAGTCGGTTGCGACTACTTTGTCCTCTGTATAGCCCAGCACGCCTTTAAGTGCACCTTGACTTTGAGCTTTCATCTCATTACAAATTTCCTCATATGAGGCCTCCTTTGAGAGCTCCACAGTTAAATCTACCACGGATACATCTGAGGTAGGAACTCTAAAAGACATGCCAGTGAGTTTCTTGTTAAGCTCAGGAATAACAACCCCTACCGCCTTTGCAGCACCAGTGGAGCTTGGAATAATGTTCTCCAGTATGCCCCTACCGCCTCGCCAATCTTTATTACTTGGACCATCAACCGTTTTTTGAGTTGCTGTTGCAGCGTGTATGGTGGTCATTAATCCTCTTTTAATTCCCCACTTGTCATTTAAAACTTTAGCAACCGGAGCCAAGCAATTTGTTGTGCATGACGCGTTTGAAATGACATCTTGACCCTTATACGTCTTGTGGTTCACACCGAAAACAAACATAGGCGTGTCATCTTTTGAAGGAGCTGACATAATGACTTTTTTGGCACCTGCGGCCAAATGCTTTGCAGCGCTTTCATGCGTCAAAAATAAGCCCGTCGCCTCTAAGACCGTATCCGCACCAACCTCTGACCAGGCAAGAGCAGCAGGGTCTCTTTCTGCAGTCAATCGTATTTTGCGGCCATTGACCATTAATGTATTCCCAGTAACTGTAATTTCCCCTTTAAAGCGTCCATGCACACTGTCATACTTCAACATGTAAGCCAAGTAATCTGGCTCTAACAAATCATTGATCCCAACGATTTCAATCTCACTAAAGTTTTCCACTGCGGCGCGAAACACCATCCTGCCGATGCGACCAAAACCGTTGATTCCTAATTTAATTGCCATTTTTTCATCCTTAGACTTATTTGTAGACTTTATTTTTAATATCAGTGCTTTGACATTTTAACCGGGTGTAATTTACACTCCTAACTTGTTTAATTCAGTATCTTATTTTGTTAGAAGTACATCCTCAGCGATCAAAGGTAATTATATTAGCGGCGGGTCGCGGAGAACGAATGCGCCCTCTAACTGATTTTGTACCAAAACCTCTTCTGAAGGTAAAAGGCATACCTTTGCTAACTCACCATTTGCTTGCGTTTGAACGGGCGGGCTATGACAGGGCAGTAATTAACACGGCTTGGCTTGAGCATAAGATTGTTTCTTTTTATTCCAAAAACTCTCTCGACCGAGACCAACTTTTATCAAGTCAAGTGAGTCTTGTGTTCTCTAAAGAGGGCGCTGACTTTGGTTTTGCTCTAGAAACGGCTGGGGGAATTCTTCGCGCGATGCCTTACCTTGAAAACATTTTTTGGGCCATAGCAGGCGACATTTATATTCCTGGCTTTGAATTTAAAATAGATCACCTGACGAAATTATCTAACTCTCCATTTTTAGCTCATTTATTTTTGGTGCCCAACCCGCCCCATAACCCAAAAGGGGACTTCGCCCTAGGACCCGGCGGAGTAGCCTTAGACCCAATCGGACAGGGCGTAGCGGCAGAAAAATTGACCTACTCTTCAGTAGGATTATTTAAGAAATCTTTCTTTCAACACCCGATCAACACCATTGAGCCTGGGAATCCAAGAGGTATTAAAGCTCCTTTGGCCCCCTTACTCAGACATGCCATGAGCCTGGGCCTCGTCAGCGCAGAGATATTAAAAAACGAATGGACAGATGTTGGCACGCCCGAGAGATTGGAACAATTAAATAACAGCTAAATAAAAATCAACCACTATGAACACTTCTTTTGAGCTCAGCATTTACTCAGACCGGCGCGCACTCTTGGCAAAACAACTTGGTCAAGACGGCGTAGCCGTAATCCCTACTGCACCAGAGCAACAACGTAACAGGGATAACAACTTTTCATATCGGCACGATAGTTATTTCTATTACTTAACGGGTTTCACTGAGCCCAACGCATATTTACTGGTTTTTTCTGATGGCCGTTCCGTCCTTTTTTGCCAGCCCAAAGATATGGAGCGCGAGATTTGGGACGGCTATCGCCTTGGCCCTGAGGAGGCAGTCAGGGTACTGGGGCTGTCAAGCGCGCATTCGGTTAACGCCTTGAATGCTGAGCTACCAAAATTATTAGAAAATAAATCCTGCCTTTGGTATCCCTTTTCCACGCATAAGGGTCTAGCAACTCAGATTGAACAGTGGCTCATTGTGGTTCAATCCAAAGCGCGCGCTGGAATTAAAGCTCCTAGCCAACTAAGGGACGTTTGCTTGCTTTTGGACGAAATGCGGCTCATTAAAGACAGGCACGAGCTTGAGCTAATGCGGGCTGCTGGGCGAATCAGTGCGGCAGGGCACATCAAAGCGATGCAGTTTTGCGCCAACAACATTAAAAACAATCAACAAATCTATGAATATCAACTAGAAGCCGAACTGTTGTACGAGTTTAGACGCCGCGGGTCTGACTTTACTGCCTATTCCTCTATTGTTGCCTCCGGAGCAAATGCTTGTGTTTTGCACTACAGAGCGGATAAAGCTCCCATCAAGAATGGGGAGCTGGTGTTGATCGATGCTGGGTGTGAGTACGCCAGCTATGCTGGGGATATTACGCGCACTTTTCCCTCAAACGGCGTTTTTACAAAAGCACAACGCGCTGTTTACGATGTTGTTTTGGAGAGTCAGTTTGCAGCAATTTCTTGTACACAGGTCGGGGCACTTTTCACAGATCCACACCAAGCAGCACTTAAAGTACTTGCTAAAGGGCTTCTAGATTTAGGGATCTTAGACTCCAACAAATGCGGTAGCGCTGAGGATGTCTTGGCCAACAAGGACTATTTTCCTTTTTATATGCACCGAACAAGCCATTGGCTAGGGATGGATGTACATGATTGCGGCGCCTATACAGAGCCAGGTTATGAGCAGCAAAACCCTGCTGGAGCTCGCGTTCTTCGTGCAGGAATGGTTTTAACTATAGAGCCAGGCCTGTACATTCGGCCCAACCCTCAAGTTCCCGAGATGTTTCACGGTATTGGCATCCGAATTGAAGACGATGCATTAGTCACAGACAAAGGGTGTGAACTTCTTTCAAGGGATGTACCCGTTGAGGTGCTAGAAATTGAAAAGCTGATGTGTTGACCTCTACACCGACCTTAAGTCGGACGCTATCTTTTCAAGGCAAAGTGTGGGAGTTTAGTTAAACTGGTTTGTAAAAGCCGTATTTGGGTGCACTTGATGTGTGTGGCATCAAGGAAATGCAGCGACAACACAAGTGGGGTCTCAGTTGTGATTTCAGAAAGATGACTTATATTTTTTGATTCGAATGCTACTTGTGGGCCTACAATAGAGCAACGGCTTTAAATAACGAGCCGCTTATTTGGTACGGAGCCCTCCACCATGGCAAGTGAAAATAAAACTAACTCAACTTCTTTAAATAATGGGGCAAAGTCCTTAGATCCTCACGAATCTGCAAGACTTGAGCTTCGACGCGCTGCGCTTGAGTACCATGAGTTCCCGATTCCTGGAAAAATATCTGTTCAAGCCAGCAAGCAACTGGTCAATCAACACGATCTAGCTCTTGCTTATACCCCTGGTGTCGCTGCGCCATGTGAGGAAATCGTAAAAGATCCAAATGCAGCCTACCGTTATACAAGTCGAGGTAATTTAGTCGCTGTTATTACGAACGGCACTGCTGTGCTTGGTTTGGGCGATATTGGTCCCCTTGCATCCAAACCAGTCATGGAGGGTAAGGCGGTTTTATTTAAAAAGTTTGCAGGAATAGATGTCTTTGATATAGAGATAAATGAAAAAAATCTTGATAAGTTAGTTGATACGATTGCCTCCCTTGAACCCACCTTTGGGGGTATCAACCTTGAAGATATAAAAGCACCTGACTGCTTTTACGTTGAACGCAAGCTGCGGGAGCGAATGAAAATCCCAGTTTTCCACGATGATCAGCACGGCACGGCTATTGTTGTTGGAGCGGCCATTATTAGTGGGTTGCGAGTTGTTGGAAAAAATATTAAAGATGTAAAGCTTGTCACATCTGGCGCCGGTGCAGCAGCACTTGCTTGTCTTAATTTATTGCTTAAGTTGGGCCTATCCAGAGAAAATATCTTTGTCACAGATTTAGCAGGTGTCGTCTACAAGGGTCGCACTGAGCTTATGGACGAAGACAAAATTCAATTCTCGCAGGATACAACTGCAAGGTCTCTTTTAGATGTAATCGAAGGTGCCGACGTTTTCTTAGGTCTATCTGCCGGTGGGGTTTTAAAGCCCAATATGGTTACTAAGATGGCTTCCAAACCGCTTATTCTTGCTCTAGCTAATCCCACCCCAGAAATCTTACCCGACGAGGTCTTTGCTGTACGCTCTGACGCGGTGATGGCGACCGGTCGATCAGACTACCCCAACCAAGTTAACAATGTGCTTTGTTTTCCTTACATCTTTAGGGGTGCTTTGGATGCAGGAGCATCAACAATCACCACGGAGATGGAGATAGCTGCTGTTTACGCCATTGCAGAGCTGGCACAAGCTGAGCAAAGTGAGGTTGTAGCAGCTGCTTATGCTGGGGAGGCTTTGGTATTTGGGCCTGAATATTTAATTCCTAAGCCCTTTGATCCGCGTCTCATGATCAAGATAGCTCCTGCGGTTGCGAAGGCCGCGCAGGAGAGCGGCGTAGCTTTGCGACCCATTCTTGATTTTGAAGCTTACAAGGAAAAACTACAAAGTTTTGTGTACGCCTCCGGCTCCGCTATGAAGCCAATTTATGAGGCTGCCAAAAAAGGTACAAAAAAACGCGTCGCTTTTGCCGAGGGAGAGGATGAGCGAGTTCTTCGAGCTGTACAAGTCGTGCTAGATGAGGGGCTTGCGATCCCCACCCTTATTGGACGTCCGGCCATTATTGCTCAGCGGATAGAGCGCTTTGGGTTACGTTTAAAAGAGGGCGTCAATTACCAAGTTGTTAACGTTGAGCAAGACTCCAGGTATAAAGATTTTTGGCAAACTTACCTTAACCTGACGCAAAGAAAAGGAGTAAATGCTCAACTCGCCAAAATTGAAATGCGAAGACGACTGACGCTCATTGGGGCCATGCTCGTTCATAAAAATGAGGTTGACGGCTTGATCTGCGGCACTTGGAATACCCCAACAGTTCACCTTCAGTATATTGATGAAGTTATTGGTAATAAACCCGGTGTAAGCACCTATGCTTGTATGAACTTATTGTTGCTTCCTGAGCGGCAAGTGTTTTTAGTTGATACACACATCAATATAAATCCAAGTGCCGAGCAACTCTGTGAAATCACTATCTTAGCCGCCCAAGAAATGCTTCGCTTTGGAATACAACCGAAGGCTGCTTTGTTATCGCATTCTAATTTTGGATCAAGTAATGATGAGTCCGCACTCAAGATGCGGCGCGCCCTTGATTTATTAAGACGACGTGTTCCTTGGCTAGAGGTGGACGGGGAAATGCACGGAGATATTGCGTTAGACACGCATGCAAGAAAATCCTACATTGAAAACTCAACTCTTCAATCTGACGCAAATCTTTTGGTTATGCCTAATTTGGACGCTGCGAATATTTCCTACAACCTGTTAAAAGTCGCTGCGGGAGGCAACATTGCGGTAGGACCCATATTACTGGGCGCTGCTAAACCTGTGCACATCATGACAGCCAGTGCCACGGTTAGACGTATTGTTAATATGACGGCTTTAACCGTCGCCGATGCGAGTGCGAGCAAATAACGCGCGACAACATAAGTAGTTCTTTCGAACTATTTTTTTCTATTAAGACCCCACTTGTCACATAACTGCTTGCCTTTTTGCATTATTTCAGTCACACTAGTCCCTTGCTGAGGTTACTCGGTTAGGTGATTAATGAGAATGTTTTTTCATTTGAATTAGTTGTTTGTTAACTTTTCGGTACTTTGTGCTATTTTTTTTGAAAGTAGAACGGAGATGGAAATGCCACTTCGTAATGTAAAAACCAATATCGTCCAATCAATCCGCGCCTTTCGAGTCGGGGATTTGCAAAACGCTGCTCAACAAATGGGACACCATTTTTTGTATGCCAATATCGCTGCTGCTCAAAGTAAACAGGATGTGCTCGATATGATTGCACACCAGTTCACTTTCCCAATGCAAACAAGTAAGAGTTTCGATTCCCTCTATGATTGCATGACAGATCCTCTCTACAAATCTGGGCCTCAACCTGGATTTGTTGTCGTTTTAGAACATATTCCCGCCCACTCTCGGTTCGATAAGGAAGCGCGTGAACAGTTGATTGATATTTTTCGAGAGGCCGCTGATTATTGGTCAGATCGCAAAATTTCATTTAGATGTTTCTATTCATTCTCTGTGGCCATAGCACCTGTTATGGCAGGGGATCGTCTCAACCCAACCCCTGATCCCGAAGGCATTAGCTTGCCAGAGGAGGGTGAAAAAATGCCCACAGACAAATTAGTCGATATATCTCCATTAGCTCTTCGTATGAGTAGCCCTTTTAATGCGGGGTATTGGCTGTCCGTAGCTTGATCGCTGTTACGAACTGATTTTTATAAGCAAAGAGCCCGTAGGATGTTCACATCCTACGGGCTCTTTAAGTTGTCAGAGTGCTTGATTATTCTGAAGTTGCACGCAGAATTTCTGCCATGACTCTTGGATCTTGAAGAGCGACCTCCCACATTTTTTGATCATTTGCTTGCTCTCTTCTTTTCATTTTCCACTGTTCAAATGCTGGACGAAAAGCTGCAACAGATTTTCTAATGGGCGTTGCCAGTAGAGCGATAGCGGAAAATGCGACTACCCACAAAAACATCCAAGCCGCGAGCATGTGGCCATCTGTGTATGTATCGATAACTTGGTTTACAACAACCAAAATCGTAGAAACTATTGCTGACAGCAGAACTAACGCTATGTTGCGTGTAGCGTCTAGTTGAGTCGCTAAGTTTTTAGCACTTGTTGCAACCTGTGTGAACCTTTGCACGCCAGGGTGAATGGTAGGGTATGATGTGTGAGCGTATGCAGTCATTTGAGTTCCTTGTGTATGATTTTTGTAAGATGTTAAGATTCTAAGGGTTAACACCAGTGCGACTCAACTTTATATTAATGATGCAACACATTCACGAAAATGATGACCGAAAAAGTTCAGAAAAAGATTAATTTTCGAACTCTCGACTTAAACCTACTGCGCGTTTTTGACGAAGTGATGGCTGAGCGCAGTCTCACACGTGCGGCGCACAAACTCTCACTGACACAACCAGCCATTAGCAACGCCATGCGCCGGTTGCGAGAGGCCCTCGGAGATGAGTTGCTAAAGCGCAACGGTCAAGCCTTAGAACCTACTCCGCGAGCACAGTCTTTATGGCCAATTGTTAGGGAATCTTTAAAGCAACTACAAAATTCACTTGATCCTGATGAGTTTGACCCCTCTGAGGCGATCACCACTTTTATTGTTGCAATGGCTGATGCAACTGCAGCCGAAATCGTACCGGCCCTACTAGAAATATTAGAACAACAAGCCCCGGGGGTTTCTCTGAGAATCGTACCTCTTACCACTAGAGATCCACGCGAGCTGCTTAGGCAAGAGGCGGCAGACTTGGCGGTGGGCTATTTTCCAGCTGCAATCGCTGACCTTACAAGTCGCGCACAATCAGGTGATCTAGTAAGCTTTGAGCACTCCAGGCTCTTTGATGGTGAGTATGTATGCGTCATGAGAAAAGATCACCCCCTAGCGCGCGTAGAGCTAACGTTGGATTCGTTTTGTTCTTGTAGACATTTATTGGTTAGTTTTTCCGGACGACCCTTTGGGTTTATTGACGAGTCGTTGGCAGCTCTTGGAAGAACGAGAAGAGTGGTTGGAACAGTTAACCAATTCGCAACCGCTGGGCGAGTTGTTATGCAAACTAATTTATTGACTGTCTTGCCCAGACATTTCGTAAGCGTAGCCGGCATTGAGAGCCTACTTGTGATGAAAAAACTTCCCTTCGATTCACCCATTGTCCACGTTGACATGCTTTGGCACCATCACTCCTTTACGCCTAAAGCGCAACGCTGGTTGCGAACTGTTGTAGAGCGCGCAGCGCATCTATCAATGCAGTCGCACTTAAGTTGACTTTGACCAAATTTTTGGTCCAGGGCTTCCTGTCTCAACTGTATATGTAGCCTGTTCTTTGAATGCTGCGCCAATTTGAACAGGGTGAGGCGTGGTTCTAAATTCACAAGTCGCTCTCAACGCATCTACAGTGATCAAGGAGTAGCCCCTCTCGTCGGATTGCATGTGGACTATGTCTGAATTGCTAGCTTTAATCAAACCCGTGGTGTTTTGGCCTAGCCCCGGCGAAGTTATTGAAGTCGTGACAAATTCACTCGCAACAATGGGGGAGCCAGAATCGTTGGGTGCCAACCTTAAATTAGCCGCTACATTCATGTGAACGTCGCCTCCCAGTGTCACAACGTTATTGATCTTACTGCGGTGCAGGTCCTCTAGGAGTCTTCTCCTTGCCTGTGGATACCCATCCCAGGCATCCGTATAGGTCAGTTTCCCAATGGGCGTTGATATCCGTGTCGAGCTTATCTGAGTCGTTTGCGCAACAAACTTCCAAAGTTTCTTGGAGTCTTGCAGACCTTTGGAGAGCCATACTTCTTGATCGAAGCCAAACATTGTTCGATTTGCGTCCTCAAGTTCTTCGCAACTCATAATCACCCGTCCACCCCCCCTTCCTTGAGAGGAGCAAGCATGATGGCTTCTATATTGACGACAGTCAAGTGTCCACAGCTGTGCCAATTGGCCCCAGCTGTAAGTATCGTTTAGGTCCATAGAGGACTCGTGGGCGCTTTGTAGCTGGGGCCCCAAATCTATGGGCTGATGCTCAAAGTACGCGCGGTACGCTGCAGCGCGACGCTTTAAAAATGCTTCAGTGCCAGAGTAGGCTGGATCCAAATCGTTTGCATAGTCATTGACCACCTCATGATCATCCCACATTAGTATCCAAGGATACTTTGCATGCGCTGCTTGAAGGAGAGGGTCTTTTTTGTACTGTACGTAGCGAGCTCTGTATTGATCAAGGGTTTGCGGTTCACCTCCCGTATGTGTTCTCTTGCTGTTGGGACGAGACGTGTTTGATTCATAAATATAGTCACCCACAAACAAAACAAAGTCCAGATCCTGTGCCAGCATATCTTGGTAAGCGGTGTATTCGCCTGCCTCATAGTTTTGACAGGAAGCTAGCGCAAACCGCAACGATTTAACGCTTTCATTTGACTCTGGTGCGGTCTTCGTTCGTCCTACGCTACTTACTGCGTTACCCGAATGGAATCTGTACCAATAACTCGTTGCAGGGTTGAGTCCCTCAACTTTTACATGGATGGAATGACCTCGGTTGCGATCTGTGAGTGTTTCTCCGCGCCTGACACAGTTTTTAAGCGCCTCATCATCAAAAAGCTCCCAACCCACATTTAAGGGCTCTCCGACTTTCTCTGAGCTTATGTAATCACACTCGTCTACCAGCAATCTTGTCCACAAAAGCACGGAGTTAGGTCTTGGCATTCCACTTGCGACGCCAAGTTCAAACGGATAAGAATGCCACTCCCTAAGATTAGAGCTAGATTGGGCAAAAGTTTTCTCATATCTAAAGGGCATTAACGCACTGGCGAGCGCTACTTTTTTTAAAGCCGCATTAAATTTTCTTCGTGAAATGAGACAGGACATTTTTAAATTTAATTAGCACTAAATTTGATCTATTGATACAGCGTCAGATCGCTCAATGACGGCCCCACCCAGACAAACATCACCTTCGTATAAAACGACTGATTGTCCTGGCGTAACGGCCCACTGCGGGGAATCAAAACGCACTTTTAAGCCCTGCTCATCAGATAGAGACACCAATTTACAACCCGCGTCGGCTTGTCTATAACGGGTTTTGCCGGCAATAGAGCCGCCTAGTAAGTCGTTCACTTTTTGTGGATCAATCCAACTGGAGTCAAGCGCATAAAGGGTTTGAGAAAGAAGCCACGGATGGTCGTGGCCACGAACCACATAAAGTGTTTGGGTTTGCACGTCCTTCTTAGCTACAAACCAAGGTTCGTGCGAACCCCCTCCGCGCTGCGCGCCTGGCTCCTTGAGTCCTCCGATCTTAAGCCCTTGGCGTTGGCCTAAAGTGTAAAAACTAAGTCCCATGTGCTCGCCCAGAGTACGCCCTTTATCGTCCTTAATTAATCCTGGACGCGAGTCAATATACTTATTTAAAAACTCGCGAAAAGGTCGCTCCCCAATAAAGCAAATCCCTGTGGAGTCTTTCTTTGTTGCATTGGGCAAACCAATTTCTAGGGCCATTTTTCTAATTTCTGTTTTCCGTATATCGCCTATAGGAAACACGGTTCTTGAGAGCTGTTTTTGGCTCAAGCGATGCAAAAAATAGCTTTGGTCTTTTGTAGAGTCAATCCCCTTCAATAGCTGATGCGACCCATTAAGAAGACGGGTTCTAGCATAATGTCCCGTTGCGATTTTTTCGGCGCCAAGTCGAACCGCATGATCAAGGAAGGCCTTGAATTTTATTTCCGCGTTACACAGTACATCCGGGTTTGGCGTACGACCCGCTTTGTATTCTCGCAAAAATTCTGCAAAAACTCTGTCTTTATAGTCTTCGGCGAAATTTACATGCTCTATATCTATACCAATGACATCCGCCACTGCTGCGGCATCAATGAAGTCTTGTTTGGAGGAGCAATATTGATCTGTGTCATCGTCCTCCCAATTCTTCATAAAGATGCCGACAACTTCATGTCCTTGCTTTTTCAATAACCAAGCACTAACCGCAGAATCCACCCCGCCGCTTAACCCAACAACGATTCTTTTATATGCGCTCACGTGATCTGCGCTAGGCGCATCAACCAATTAATTCGCAAAGGCGGCAATCCCTGTTTGAGCCCTTCCCAAAATGAGCGCATGAATATCATGCGTGCCCTCATAGGTGTTAACAACCTCCAAGTTCACCAAATGTCTTGCAACACCGTATTCATCGCTAATTCCGTTTCCACCCATCATGTCCCTTGCCAAACGAGCTATGTCCAAAGCTTTGCCGCAAGAGTTTCTTTTTAGGATAGAAGTTATCTCCACACTATCAATTCCCTCTTCTTTCATCCTCCCCAACCTTAGGCAACCTTGCAAGCCTAAAGTTATTTCTGTTTGCATGTCAACCAATTTCTTTTGAATTAACTGGTTCGCGGCCAAGGGCCTACCAAACTGCTTGCGCCCAAGCGTATATTCTCTCGCCTTGAACCAACAGTCCTCTGCTGCACCGAGAGCGCCCCATGCAATGCCGTATCGGGCACTGTTTAAACATGTGAATGGCCCTTTTAAACCGCGCACGTCGGTAAACGCATTTTCTTCTGGTACGAATACGGAGTCCATGACAATCTCACCCGTAATCGAGGTTCTTAAACCCACTTTGCCGTGAATGGCCGGAGCGCTCAAACCTTTCATTCCTTTTTCAAGAATAAACCCACGAATGGGGCCTACCTCACCAGAGCGGCTCACCTCCTTCGCCCAAACCACAAAAACGTCTGCAATGGGGCTATTTGAAATCCAAATTTTTGCGCCAGTCAAGCTGTAACCACCATCAACAACCTTTGCCCGAGTTATCATCCCGGCAGGATCTGATCCGTGATCGGGCTCAGTCAGACCAAAACACCCAATCAATTCTCCGCTTGCAAGCTTGGGCAAATATTTCTGCCTCTGAGCCTCTGTACCAAACTCATAGATGGGAAGCATCACTAAGGAAGATTGGACGCTCATCATGGATCGATATCCGGAGTCCACTCTTTCTACCTCACGAGCAATGAGCCCGTAGGAGACGTAATCCAATCCGGGTCCACCGTACTGTGTAGGAATTGTTGGGCCCAGCATTCCTAGAGAACCCATTTCCTTAAAAATAGCAGGATCGGTTTTCTCGTGGCGAAACGAGTCCAGCACACGCGTTTTTAAACCTTCTTGGCAATAATTTCGTACTGCCTCGGCAACCATGCGCTCATCTGGGGTGAGTTGTCGCTCTAATAAAAAGGGATCGTCCCACTGAAAATTTACCTTTGCCATTGTCAATCACTCCATTTGCTAATTAATTCATTTCTATCTTAGAACGAAATTATCTCAAATCTATCTTTTCTTAAAATAAATATGTTTATTGTCCCTCGCTTTTTAATCTCTCCGAGTTCCAGTAAACATCTGCGCGCGAGTCTTGGCGATTAAAAATCCTAGCGAGCACAAAAAACAAATCAGAGAGTCTGTTTAAATAATGCCTGGGGGCATCATTGATTTTTTCCTGTGCCCCTAAAGCAACGATCGATCTTTCCGCGCGACGCGCAATCGTTCTACACACATGAGCCAAGGCGGCGGTTCTAGCACCTGCTGGCAAGATGAATTCTTGTAATTTAGGTAGTGTGGCGTTATATTTTTGAAGAGCAACATCAAGCGCCTCTACGGCACTTGGCTTTAACAGCTCGAATCCAGGAATCGATATTTCGCCTCCTAAATTAAATAGCTCATGTTGGATTTTTATAAGTAAATTCATTTCTTCTGGCTGAATGTTTTCGCACATCAATAGTCCAATGTTTGAATTCAACTCATCTACATCACCCATCGATTGGACTCGCAAACTACTTTTTAAAACCCGTTCATTGTTACCTAGCCCAGTTGAGCCGTCGTCTCCAGTTCGGGTCACTATTTGTGTCAGTCTATTGCCCATCTTTTCCCCTTTGGTTTTAAATTCAACAATAAAATTTAGAAAAAGTATTTCTCCAAAAATATCTTTTTTCCGTATTAACCCAGTGCCCCTAAAGTGCTGTCCCATCGTACACTTGGTGACTGATTTTTATTTACGCGTTAAGAAAAGGCAGATTTTATGAACGCTCCCACCTCTTTAAATCATCTAGCACCTGAGATTAAACCACGACACGTGCCCTCTGAATTCTTGGATGCCTTAAGATCTCGCTTTAATTCGCAGTGTTCAACTGCATTGGCCGTAAGGGAGCAACACGGACGAGATGAGTCCGCATTTGTAAGCGTACCGCCACCCTCTGTTGTGGTATTCGCCAAAAGCACTCAAGACATTTCAGATGCGGTTGCCTTAGCAGCGAAGTTTTCTGTGCCTGTCATACCGTTTGGGGTGGGATCCTCCTTAGAGGGACATTTGCTTGCGGTTCAAGGGGGAATGAGCCTGGACGTTAGTCAAATGAATAAGGTTTTGTCTATTAACGCCGAGGATTTAACCGTCACCGTCCAGCCTGGCACCACTCGAATGCAGTTAAACAATGAGCTCAAAGCAACGGGGCTTTTTTTTCCAATAGACCCTGGCGCTGACGCCTCCATTGGCGGCATGTGCGCGACCCGCGCAAGCGGGACGAACGCAGTCAGGTATGGAACCATGAGAGAGAACGTGTTGGCTCTTGAGGTTGTTAATGCCAAGGGAGAGATCCTTAAAACAGGAACTAGAGCTAGAAAATCCAGCGCAGGGTATGATTTAACACGTCTTTTTGTTGGCAGTGAAGGGACCCTTGGGGTCATAAGCGAGGTAACTCTAAAAATTTATCCCCTACCTGAGGCGATCTCTGCCGCGATTTGCTCTTTTCCCACCATCGAATCTGCTGTGCGCACTACGATTCAAATCATACAGATGGGAATCCCTATTGCCAGAGTCGAGCTTATTGACAAAAACGCAGTTCGAATGGTCAACGCTCATTCTAAACTCAGCTTATCTGAACAACCCTTGCTATTAATGGAGTTTCACGGCTCCCCCCAGGGGGTGAAGGAGCAAGCTCAAGCCGTTCAAGAAATTGCTCACGAGCATTCAGGACAAGACTTCGAATGGGCAAGCACGCCTGAGGAGCGTACAAAGCTTTGGGCCGCTCGACATAACGCCTATTTTGCGGCAATTCAGTCTCGGCCTGGTTGCCGCGCTATTTCTACGGATACTTGCGTCCCCATCAGTCGACTTGCAGATTGTTTATTGAAATCGGTTGAAGAGACAGAAGCATCAAAATTGCCTTTTTTCCTAGTTGGGCACGTTGGCGATGGAAACTTTCACTTTGGGTATTTAATTGACCCAAACGACCCTGTAGAGAGGGAGACGGCTGAACAACTGAACGAAAAGTTAGTGGCTCGTGCTCTAAGTATGGGCGGAACATGCACGGGAGAGCACGGCATTGGGCTTCACAAGATGGGGTTTTTAGTCGACGAGGTAGGTGTTGCAGCGGTTGACATGATGAGAACCATAAAAGCAGCCCTAGATCCCAAGAACATTATGAATCCCGGCAAAATATTTACAACAAACGTCAGTTAATGTTTTGGAATGGTGGGGCTTAAGCCGCAGCTGCTCTAAGTTTATCTATTAAACCGTTAAGCTCATCCAACGATCCAAATTGGATCACCATGTCTCCCATGTCATAGAACTTGCCATGGCGTTTAACTCTTTTTTTGATCACCACCTCAACTGTTGCTGTTAATAGATCTGAGAGTTCCTCCTCTATTCTCAAAATATCCCCTTGTTTCTCTTTTACCTTTTTAGGGGCTACATCTGAGGACGATTTAATTTTTTTAACCAGCTTCTCTGCGTCTCTGACAGACATTTTTTTCGCCGTCATCTGATGCGCTGCTGAAACTTGTTGCGCCTGATCTAGGGCCAATAACGCTCTTGCGTGCCCCATGTCTAGGTCTCCAGCCATAAGCATGTCTTGAACTGGTTTAGTTAGATTAAGCAAGCGCAACAAATTGGACGCCGCACTTCTTGAGCGACCAACGGCCTGGGCCGCCTGCTCATGGCTTAGCCCAAACTCTGTCACCAAACGGTCCAAGCCATGCGCCTCTTCAAGCGGATTTAAATCCTCGCGTTGTATATTTTCTATCAGCGCCATTGCCGCCGCAGCTTCATTTGGAACATCACGCACCAGCACCGGAACGGATTGAAGGCCGGCTAATTTAGCGGCCCGAAACCGCCTTTCACCGGCAATAATTTCATATTTTTCTTTGTTCGGCCCCTCTTTTAAAAGACGGACCAATATGGGCTGCATGATTCCCTGAGCCTTAATACTCTCAGCTAATTCATATAGTGCGCCCTCATCCATGCGGGTTCGCGGCTGATACATACCAGCGACCATTTGAGAAAGTTTAAGAACGGACGGAGCGCCTGAGGCCTCTTCTTCTTGAAGATGTTGGCCATCCTTTACAACAGGTCCCAACAAAGACTCTAATCCGCGACCCAAACCCTTGGGCTTTTTCGTTACCATATGAATACTTTCTTATTTATTTTGAGTTGGTTTGAGTCTATCTACTATTTCCTGAGCAAATTCCAAAAACGCTTGACTCCCCTTGGCCAGGGGATCATAAACAACACCAGGCAGACCGTAGCTTGGAGCCTCTGCCAACCGAACATTTCTAGGAATGACTGCGTTAAACACCTTATCACCAAAATGATCTTTTAACTGGTCACTAACTTGCTGCTGCAAAGTCACCCGCGGATCGAACATCACCCTTAACAATCCAATGATC
>Ga0164297_10001196_pt1 | contig 28209 bp, 24 predicted proteins | sample GEODES058metaG_FD_113539 | JGI IMG/M metagenome (GOLD analysis project Ga0164297, IMG submission 113539) | Dystrophic lake water microbial communities from Trout Bog Lake, Wisconsin, USA - GEODES058 metaG | ecosystem: Environmental > Aquatic > Freshwater > Lake | place: USA: Trout Bog Lake... | reverse complement strand
GGATGCTTATGATAAAGACGCTTTAAATCTTGTAAATCCTCGGTAACCGTTATCTTAATTCTTGATGCCATTAATTCATAACGAATTAATCAGCTCTTTATTTTGTTAATTGGTATTATTCCTAATTTGCCATTACACTTCCTAATTATTGCTTACTCACCACTTCAAACGATATTTTCCTTTTTACCTCACCTCCATTAGAGTCGGTTTTATAATTAAAAGTTACAGCATGTCCTTCCATTTCCTTATCATTTCTGCCCTCTCCGGTTTCTATATAAGTATTTTTCAGGTTCATCTCATAATGATTATCCACTTTATAGATAGCACTTCTAAACGTAGGGTCAAAACGAACCCAGCCTTGCTTTTGCAAATAAACTTCGCTCCATTGGTGTAGCGGATTCTTGTCTCTAGCATCTACAACTATGCCATGCACTGTTTTTGCGGGTATCTTGTTTGCCCTCAACATTGCCACAAACAAATCACTAAAGTCTGTACACTTCCCCTCGCCGCTTTCCAACACTTCTACTGCCCCAATCGACTCATTTTTTTTATACTTAACACTACTATCCACGAATTCAAATGTGTTTATAACAGTCTCAATATCATTTTTACCCTTCACCTGTTTTGCCGCATTTTTTATATCTCGGTTATTACACTCAATAAACTTTTCGGGCATTAGATACTTCGCAAGATTCACATTCGTATCCTCATTTTGGGTATTTATCATGTTGTAAATGGTTATATCCCCTGTAATTTCTAGTTTAAAACTCTCCTTCACATCATGAAACCTAAACACAGCATACGTATTATCTTCCCTACTATAAATAGAATCGGGCTGAATAGAAAAATTAAGACTATTTACTTGCTGCTTATTCTTTTTTGTGATAGGTATTCTCATTTTTAGGGTCATTAATTTAATATTCCCCTTTACAGAAAACTTATTTACAATCTTCAGGCTCACTTCTTTTTCAATCAAAGGATCCCCATTGGTTTTCTGATAACCTTTATCGATAAAACCACTAGAAATGATGGCGACAAATAGAATACATACGTACTTAAAGGCACTTTTTTGGATTAATTTGACCGTTATATTCATTTTTAATTTAGCTATTTAACTTCTTAAATGTCGTTTGTGGATGTTGGCGAAGCGCATCCCGAACTGCTGAAAAGAATTTTTTAATCCCACCGATCCCAAAAGTGCAGATTTATTTGGTATAGCAATAAAATCTTTAATTTCATTCAGCTTCGCTAAAAGTACCCAAACACAGGATCACACCATTTATAGCTTGAATGAAAGGAATGATTGATTACATTCCCGTTTCAAAAATTTCAAGCTAATTTTCTATAGTCAGGTCGCTTACTTCCAACACCATTCACATATTTTCCCGTCACAAGAAATAACAGAGGGTGTCGTGTCAATAACAGACCCGCCATACGCAATAACAGAGGGTATCGTGTCAATAACAGACCCGTCATATCGAATAACAGACTAGGAAGCACTTTTTCATCAAAATAAGGAAACAAAAAGAGGTTCGTAATTAAAATAAATGGCTGGCAAATAATTAAGAAAATAATAGAGTATGCCCTCGAAACTACAAGTTTAGTAGAGCATGAGTGCAAAATGACAATAGACAAATGATTTTCTCTCTAAAAAATTAGATAAAATTTTGAATGACCATCCGCTATTTGGTAATAAACACATTTCGAACCAAGTGAACGTCATTTCGACCTTAGGAGAAATCTCATTGCGTGCTTTATGGCTCTTTTTATTAATCAAATGCTTTGCAAAATTCTATTAGATTTCTCCTAAGGTCGAAATGACGGCTAGATTAGGCACTAGAATAATGGTAGTTGCCAAATAGCGAATTGTCATTAAATTTTGGAAATATTAGAATAGACCTCTTCGGAAATTAATGTAATTCTAAACTATCGGGGCGATGTCTTTTGGAGTTTTTAGTTATTGGATATGAGATATTAGTGATTTAAAAATCTTTTGCTAACAACTCATATCTCATAACTCATATCTCTCCCCTAATTACTAATCAATCCTGTCTTTTTCAATAGTGGTCTATTATCTCTTTTGTGAAACAGATGATGCACCAATGTATAGATTATTGGTAATAAGAGTAAGGTTAAAAACGTTGAGGTAATAAGACCGCCAATAACTACAATTGCCAATGGCTTTTGTGTTTCACTTCCAATACCGGTTGAGATGGCGGCAGGCAATAAACCGATGGCTGCCATCAGTGCAGTCATTACAACTGGTCGTACACGAGAAATAACACCCTGTAATATTGCCTCGTCTAAAGGCATGTTTGCACTGAGATTTTTACGGAATACACTTATTAATATTACCCCATTTTGTATACAAACCCCAAATAATGCGATGAAGCCAATGCCCGCACTAATGCTAAAGTTTATGCCGGTAATGTGTAACGCTAAAATGCCACCGATGAGTGCAAACGGCACGTTTAATATGGTTAATACTGCGTCTTTTACATTACCAAACGTCATGAATAGTATTAAAAATATAGCCAACAAACAAACAGGCACAACCTTGGCAAGTGTACCCATGGCACGCTGTTGGTTCTCAAATTCACCGTTCCAACTCATCTTATATCCATGAGGAAGCTGCACTGCCTCGTTAACCTTGGCTTGTGCTTCGGCAATGGCACTACCCAAATCCCTTCCCCTAACAGAGAACTTTACGGGGATATACCTAGCGTTGTTGTCCCTGTAAACAAAAGCAGGGCCTGTTAGGGTACGTATATCTGCAATCTCTTTCAACGGAATTTTGGTATTATCCTGCGTAGGAATCATGAGTTGCTCTATCTTTTCTTGCGTATCCCTAAACTCTTTTCGGTAACGGATGCGGATGTCAAATTTCTTCTCTTCTTCATATAATTGCGTAGCCTCCTTACCTCCAATAGCCATTTCGATAACAGATTGGGCATCGGAAACACTTACACCATACAATGCCATCTTTTCCTGGTTTAATTCTATCCTGAATTCGGGTTGCCCCAAATTTCTCAATACGCCAAGGTCTTCTATGCCCTGAACTTTACCAAGTACCGACTGTACCTTATTGGCAAGACTATCCAGCGTATTAAAATCTTTCCCAAATATTTTTACTGCCAAAGACGCTGGAACTCCTGCAACAGCTTCCTCAACATTGTCGCGAATGGGTTGGGAGTAGTTTAGCAACAAGCCCGGAAGCTTACTCAATTGCACATCCATGCTATCCACTAGATTGTCTGTGGTAACGCCTTTGGGCCATTCGTCTTTTGTCTTTAAATCGACAGCTATCTCAACGTTGAAGAATCCTTTTGGGTCAGTACCGTCATTTGTTCGTCCAATTTGGGATAAAGTATGTTTTACCTCCGGAAAACGACGGAGTATCTCAGTCATCTTATCAGAAACGACCTTGCTTTGCGAAAGGGATGCACTCATTGGCAATTGAGCCTTTACCCACAATGCACCTTCATCTAGCTCGGGCAAGAACTCGCTTCCCAAAAATTTTGCAGAGAAGAAAGTTAGTGCCATCACAATCACCGCAATTAATACACATAATTTTGGAACTTTAATGGCAATTTCAAATAGATATCTGATGCCATTCTCGAAGAAGTCAACGATGGGATTGTGTTTCTCCCGCACATTCTTTTTCAACAATATGCTAGAAAGGGCAGGCACTAAAGTGAGGGTAAACAACAGCGCGCCCAATAGGGCAAAGCTGAGTGTGTATGCCAATGGCGAAAACATCTTGCCTTCAACCTTCTGGAAGGCAAAGATGGGAATGAGGCAAGTGATGATGATTACTTTTGAGAAGAATATCGCCTTTCCCATCTCGGCACCAACATTTTTGAAAAGGCTAAGCTTCACCAATTTATTAAATCGTACCATACCCACCTCCTTGGCTTTATGATCTAAGGCTACGAATAAACCTTCAACCATAACCACCGCCCCGTCTATGATGATGCCAAAATCTATTGCGCCCATGCTTAACAAATTGGCGGTCATTCCCATTATCCTCATACACATAAAAGCAAATAAAAGAGCTAGTGGAATGATGATACTTACCGTAACCGTTGTTCGCCAATCCGCCATAAACAACAATACAATACAAGTAACTAAAATAATGCCCTCAATCAGGTTATGTATTACCGTATGCGTGGCAAAATCCATTAAAGTAGTACGGTCATAGTAGGTTTCAAGCTTTACATCCTTCGGAAGTATGTCTTCGTTAATCTCCTTTACTTTTTCGTGAATAAGATTCAAAACTTCGGTCGGATTCTCACCTTTTCGCATTACAATGATACCTTCAATGGCATCGCCTATTGTATCTTTAGAAACTTGCCCCAAGCGCGGCTTTCCCGTTTCAATTACCTCAGCCAAATTCCTAACCAAGATGGGCACACCATTAATCTTGGTTACAATGATGTTATTAATCTCGTTTATATTATTTATAAGCCCAATCCCTCTTACCACATAAGCCTGCCCATTGCGTTCAATCACATCGCCGCCAACATTGATGTTACTCTTACTAATGGCGTTATAAACATCAAGCGAAGTGAGTCCAAATTTTGTAAGGTAGTTAGGGTTTACACTTACCTCAAAACTCTTCTCGTCACCACCAAAACTATTCACATCTGCCACACCTGGCACACGTTTAAACTCTTTGTCCAATACCCAATCCTGTATTGTTGTCAGCTCGCGGATACTTTTTGTTTTGCTCTTTAAGGTATATCTGTAAATCTCTCCCGTAGGCCCATAAGGTGGTTCCACTTCGGGTTTTATGCCATCGGGTAAGTCCACATTACCCAATCGACTAAGAACCTGCTGACTAGCGAAGGCGTTGTCTACATTATCATCAAATATGATACGAACATAGCTTAGACCGAAGGACGAGGTGGTGCGCAGGTTACTTTTCTTCTGCACAGAGGTTAACGCTGTTTCGAGGGGGATAGTGATGAATTTTTCTACCTCTTCGGCACTACGACCAGGCCACTGAGTGATAATGATTACCTGTGTATTAGTAACATCCGGAAAAGTTTCGATGGGAGTATTCTGATAACTGATAAACCCAATAACCGCCAATACTGCCGTCAGAAAGAATATAAAAATCCGATGACGCAGTGAAAAATATATGATTCCTTTAATAAACTTATTCATAATTTGAACTTTAGATTATCAGCAATTAAAACAGTCGCTCATAAAACCCATTCCTTAATACATACAACCTACTACTTATTACCTTCCTCTAATTACTCCTAGCCTATGGCTTAAAACCTACAACTCATAACTTACAACTTATAACTCCATTATGGTGTATCTAACAACTGCTGAAACACCAACAATTGATTGGTAACTATCAGTTTATCGCCTTCGTTTACGCCACCTTTAATAAATGTTTTCTCCCCAATTATCTTCGAGATACTTACTTCAGCAATCTTCATATTATCCCGACTTTTATACACCACTACAAAACTTTTACCGTCCTGTGAGATCAATGCCTTCGTAGGGAAACACAATGCCTTTTCCTTCTCCTCATTTGTTACTACCACTTTTGCAAACATGGATGGTTTCAGCAGTCCTTCGCTATTATTTAATCGCACACGCACCTTCATGGCTTTTGTAGTAGGATCCAATACCTCACTCAACTTATCTATCTTTCCTTTGAACGATTTATCAGGATAAGTAAGCGTATAAACATCCACATCGTAGCCCTCTTTTACTTTGGCAATGTCATCCTCAAATACATTGGCATTTACCCACACATCCTTCAAATCTGAGATAGTAAAGAGGTAATCGCCCATATCCGATCGGATAAAATTTCCTGTATTTACCTTCTTTTCTACAATAAAGCCATCAATAGGCGATGTAAGGATATACGTTCCGCTGGCAGTCGTATTTTGGCCTCCGTTAATGCTAATAACACTCTCGATCTTATTTTTTGCCGCTTTTGCCTTCTCTAGGTTTTGTTTTGCCTCATTTAGCTCTCTTTCGCTGGCAATTCCACCCTTATATAAGCTTCTTTCGTTGTCGTATTGCCTTTGGGCAATAGCAATATCTGCATTTGCGCTTGCAAGGTCGGCATAGCTACCTGCTATGTCTGCACTTTTTATCACAGCCAATACCTGTCCCACTTTTACCTTATCGCCCAGTGTTACCTTGCTTTCTATCACCTGTCCACTACCTCTAGGAAAAACTTTTATTACATTGTTTTCATTAAAGCTTACTTCACCACTCAATGTGGTCTCGGTGCCTAGAAAGCAATTGGCAACGCTATCCAGTGTAATCATTTTTGCCATGCTATCGCTGATGGCAAATTTTTTCGCCTCCTCTTTAACAGGCTGCTTCTCATGGCATGCTGTTAGGGCAACCAATGCCAAAAACGATACTGAAAATGTTATCTGTCTCATATCTTTTATTGTTCTATGTACATTCTTTTTATTTACTAATCATTCATCACGGTCAACGGAAAACGATGAAATTATCAACGGCTTACATGATATTGCAACTCTTCTTTTGCCAACTGAAGACTCAATTGCTGATCTAGCAGTTTCTTTTGACTATCGGTGTAGTCATTAAAGAAATCAAGGAATTCTAATAAACTAATCTGCCTACCCTTGTAGCTATCCAGCATATTGTTGTTGATAATAGAATAATCGCTATAAAAAGCCTTTTGCGTGGCATTATTTAGCTCTATACTCAGTAAAAGTTTGCTGTATGCGTTGCTTATGTTGTTCCTAAGCTCCGTTTCTGCACTTTGCGTAATGGCTTCCTGTTGCTTTATGTTTGCCTGTGCAGATTTAATATTGCCTTTGTTCTTATTGAAGACCGGAAGAGGCAACGATACGCCAAGCCCCACATAATTGGGTGCGAAGTTGGAGTTGCGGTCAAAATTGGGACCCAATGTAATATCGGGCGATTGCAACGCCTTTTGATAAGATAAATTTTGTTTTTGATACGTTATCTGCCACTGTTGTAGCAAGTAATTGGGGTTGTTCTTCAAGGCATAATCCGTAAGGCTTTGCAAATTATCGGGCATTGGCACATCGCCGCTCAATGGCTCTGCGGGCTTAATAAATTGGTTAGCATTTGTTATTTGTAGCAATGTTTTCAAATCGTTTTCACTATCGGCAATGCTTTTTCTAAGGTCAGCAATATCCTGGTTCAAGGAGATAACCAATGCCTCTATACGCACAAAATCTTTGCGGGCTATATTCCCCGCCTTTAATTCTGCTCGCATTCCGTTCTGTAATTTATCCAATTGAACCCCTTGGTCCTTATATATCGCCAACAAAGCAAGTTGTTGCTGTATAGTATAATAATCTTGGTGCAATTGGTAACGGAGGTTTCTTAGTACGTCTTGCAATTGCAGTTCGCTCAGGTGTGTGTTAGTATTGGCGAGGTCTATCAGTTTACCACGTTTTTTTGCCGTCAAAATCAGTTGTTGAATCTGTATGTAATACTGTCCATTATAACTACCGTCTGCGTTCTTTTTATATTGTACAAACTTGCCGTTGGCAGCAATTCCCCAGTCGGTATTAAGGGTAGGATTCTGCCAAACCTTCGCTTGTTCTACCAATGCTTTTTGCGCATCCACGTTATAGTGTTGTGCAAGCAAGGTGAGATTGCTATCGGTAAAAATCTTTTCAATTTGTTGCAAACCCAGCGTGAGGGTGTCTTGTTTTTGCTGTGCATTGGCTTTTGGATGAAATGCCGCAATAAACAAGAGCAACGAAAACCACTTTATAGATGTGTAAAATATCTTTTTATCAATCATAAAATATACAATGAGGTAATGCAATCAATCGCAGTAAAGCAAGCCAAATTTAAGGGCGCAAATTACGTACATACAAATAAGTAAAATCTTTCTTCACCGATATAAGATTACTTTAACCTAACATACTGAAATGAGAACTTTAAATAGAGCTTTTTATTAATTGTAATGCCCTATTTACAACTGTGCGGCACAACTTCACAAAAATCATACAGAAATAATTTAGTATAAGAAAAAGTAATTTTAATCAATCTTGTAATCTTTATCCTCAAAAGGTTTCAGCTTCCCGCCCTTTTTTTGTTTTACTTTTTATATTTATCGTTTGTTGGAGGGTACAGTGCATTTTAGGGTATGGGTGTTCTGTTTTGCTATCTTTTTCTTGGTTAAATAAAGGCAAAAGAATGCTCATTGACTTGCCTAAAATATTGTAGGAGGTGGCTATAATATTTTTGATTAAACAACAACTTACGATGTAAATCCAACACTTAAAACAGAAAGCCTCAACCCCTCCACTTTCAACAACTCAGTCCCACAGGCTTCTATTGATGCACCAGTGGTTATTACATCATCAACCAATGCAACGTGTTTGCCTTTCAGTTTGGTGTCATCTGTCAGGGCAAAAGCATGTTCCACATTTTCCCATCTGTTGCTGAGGTTTTTGTTGGTTTGTGTTTCGGTGTAAATAATTCTGGTGATCGCATCATTGATTATAGGCTTTTTCCAAACCGAAACTATGCCTTCACAGATAAGTTGAGCTTGATTATATCCCCTTTTGTGTTCCCTTTTTATGTTCAATGGAAGCGGCACTAATGCCTCCACCTCATCGAATCTATTGGTGGCGAGTAATTGATAGCCCAATAGTTTGCCTAAATAAAACCCCATCTCTTTGTTGTTCTTGTATTTTAGTTCGGCGATGAGGTGCTGTAATAAGCCATGTTTGTTGAAATAATACCCAGAACCAGCCTGTTCAAATCTTATTCTCCCATAAAACTTTTTCTCTAGTGGGTTTTCGGCAACACCAATGAAACCAGTTTCTGGTAATTCATATAAACACTTGGCACACAGAAAACTGTCTTTATTCAATGTATCAGTGCCACAGCCTTCGCAATTGTGGGGATAGATGAGGTGGAGGAAATTTGAAAGAAGAGACTTGAACATAATTGAAAATTGATAGTTAATAATTGACAATTAAGTCCCGAATCATTGCATCATTTAAATCATTGTAATCCTCATTAAAACAACAATTGATAAACCTCGTGCACTTGTCCCGCAGCAACAATCTGTATTTTGAATGCCTTCGGGTCGAAGCTTTTCTTATTGTATTTACTTACGATTATCTTCTCAAAACCTAGTTTCTCAGCTTCTGCAATGCGCTGTTCTATGCGATTCACGGCGCGTATTTCTCCATTTAATCCTACTTCTCCCGCAAAGCAAACGTGTGGTGGCAATGGAATATCTTCATAGCTGCTTAGTAGTGCACAGATGATGGCTAAATCTATCGATGGGTCTTCTACTTTCAGTCCGCCAGCTATGTTTACAAATACATCTTTTGTTCCAAATAAAAATCCGCCACGCTTTTCTAATACTGCCAATAGTAACTGCAATCTTCTCAAATCAAATCCACTTACTGTTCTTTGTGGCGTGCCATAAACGCTTTGTGTTACCAATGCTTGCACCTCAATCAGCAATGGGCGCATTCCTTCCAATGATGCGGCGATGGCACTGCCGCTTAATTGTTCTTCCCGTTGGGTAATCAATATTTCTGATGGATTGGACACTACCCGCATCCCTTCGCCCGTCATTTCGTAGATACCCAATTCAGAGGTGCTACCAAACCTGTTCTTCAAAGTCCTCAAAATTCTATACGCATAATGACGGTCGCCTTCAAACTGCAAAACCGTATCCACCATGTGTTCCAATATTTTGGGCCCAGCGATGTTGCCGTCTTTTGTGATGTGGCCAATCAAGAAAACAGGTGTATTTGTTTCCTTGGCAAACCGTTGAAACTCTGCCGCACATTCCCTTATCTGACTGATACTTCCCGCGGATGAGTCAATTAAATTCGATTGTATTGTTTGTATTGAATCTACAATGACCAGTTGTGGCTGCAACTTTTTTATTTCTTCAAAAATGGCTTGGATACCTGTTTCAGTCAATAAATAAAAGTTTTTATTCGATACTTTCAGCCTATCAGCCCTCATCTTTATCTGTTGTTCGCTTTCCTCGCCACTGATGTAAAGCACCTTTGTTTCGGTCATCATCAGCCCGTGCTGCAAGAACAAAGTACTCTTGCCAATCCCCGGTTCTCCACCCACCAACACTATGCTTCCTGGCACTATTCCTCCACCTAAAACCCTGTTTAGTTCAGCATCTTTGGTCACCATCCGCACTTCTTCCAATGCCGTCACATCCTCCAATGCAATGGCTTTGTTAGCCTTACGGTTGCCCACTCCATTCCAACTTTGCTCTTTTGTCCCTTTGTCCAAAACCTCTTCTACAAAGGTGTTCCATTCGTTGCACGATGGACATTTACCAATCCATTTCACACTTTCATAGCCACAGTTGCTACAGAAAAAAGCCGTTTTTACTTTGCTCATTCGGTAAAGATATATGGATGGAAGTAAAAAAATAAAGTAGGGTGGATAAGTTCCAAACCTCCCAATGCCATTCCGAGTCCATCTGATGCCATCCCGACCTCATTCGATGCCATCCCAACCTCATTCGATGCCATCCCAACCTCATTCAATGCCATCCCAACCTCAATCAATGCCATCCCAATCTCATTCGATGCCATCCCAATCTCATTCGATGCCATCCCGAGCTCATTCGATACCATTCCGCCCTCATAGGTAATTATTCGATTTAAATGGATGGAAGTCTGAATTACTCCAAAACAATCAAATTTTATATACAATTTAATCTGTGCACACGAATTGGTCTTAGCTATACACTTACTTTTGTCGCTCACACATCTTTTTCGCCTTTTATTAAATCAGTAAATGAAATTAAAATTAACCCGTCCCATAGCTTTTATAGATTTAGAGACTACCGGAATCAACATCACCAACGACAGAATATTGGAAATTGCCATCGTAAAAGTATTGGTAGATGGCACAAAGCAAGTAAAACGTAAACTGATAAATCCCACAATACCCATACCTCAAGCATCAAGCGATGTACATGGAATTACGGATGAAATGGTGAAGAATGCACCCACTTTCAAGCAAGTTGCCAACGAGATAAAGCAATTCATAGACCATTGCGACCTTGGGGGATATAATAGTAACCGATTTGATTTGCCATTATTAATTGAAGAATTTTCGAGGGCAGGGATAGATTTTTCTGTGGAAGGAAAGAAATTGGTAGATGTACAAAAGGTTTTTCATTTGATGGAACAAAGGACTTTGAGCGCAGCATATAAGTTTTACTGCAACAAAAACCTCGAAGGGGCGCATGGTGCAGAAGCCGATGCCACAGCCACTTGGGAGATATTGGAAGCACAGGTAGAGCGTTATCCAAACATTGGAGATACCCTAGATAGTATCGTGAAATTTACTGGGGAAGATGATATTGTGGACTTTGCAAGGCGTTTTGTTAAGGATGCAAAAGGAGTAGAAATATTTAATTTTGGTAAACATAAAGGCAAACCAGTAACACAGGTGCTGAAAGAAGAACCACAATATTATGATTGGATGATGAAGGGGGATTTTGCATTGAACACTAAACAAAAACTTACTGAGATTCTCAACAGGACATTGTTGAAAAAACACCCATAAAGTTGTTGCGCTGCAACTATTTTGTAATAATATCTGTCATATTTAAGTTACTTGCCATTTTTTAGCGAAATACTAATTGAGAATTGAAGAAAATAGTAATTATACCCACCTACAATGAGAAAGAAAATATTGCGCAGATAATCACTGCCGTATTTAACCTAAACGCTGGGTACAATGTATTGATAATAGACGATGGCTCCCCGGATGGTACTGCTCAGATTGTAAAAGATTTGATGACCAAATACCCCAATCAATTATTTATTGAGGAAAGAACAGGTAAACTAGGATTAGGTACTGCTTATATCCATGGATTTAAGTGGGGATTGCAGAAAGGTTATGATTATATATTTGAGATGGATGCCGACTTTTCTCACAATCCTAAAGATTTAGAAAACTTATTTAAAGCTTGCTACGAAGGTGGTGCAGATGTAGCAATTGGTAGCCGATATGTAAAAGGAGGAAAGGTAGAAAACTGGCCATTCGACCGTCATTTCTACTCAAAAGGTGGTGCTTTATTCACTAGGATTGTTACATGGATGCCCATCAATGACCCCACCGCTGGCTTTATGTGTTATTCCAGAAAAGTGTTGGAATCGATAAACCTAGATGGGATACTTTTTGTAGGATATGCCTTTCAGATAGAAATGAAATTTGCCTGTTGGAAGTTAGGATTCAAAATAAAGGAAGTACCAATTACCTTTATTGATAGAAAAACAGGTACAAGCAAAATGAGTAAGGGCATCATAAAAGAAGGAGTATTGGGTGTATTGAAAATACAATTCCTCAGCCTTACCAAGAAGTATAGCAAAAAGGTAAAAGCCATTCCTACGGCAAAAATTGTGACGGCTAATTTCAAAAGCGATGCTGTTTCAAACAGTAAATAGACTGTTCATTTCCACATATTTCATTTTGATAAACAATGAGGGCATCCTTGATAAAACTCCATATTGCTGTTTTTTTGTGGGGCTTTACGGGCGTGTTGGGTCGTCTTATTACCCTAAATGAAGGACTATTGGTTTGGTACAGGATACTGATTACCATCATTACTTTATTTGTAATTTTAAAGAGAACGGGCGAATTACATAAGTTATCCCGAAAAAAAGTCTGGCAATTGTTTGGCGTTGGTGGCATCATTGCTATGCATTGGGTTTTCTTTTATGGGGCAATCAAAGCTTCTAATGTTTCCATCACGCTAATTTGTCTTTCTTCCAGTGGGTTGATAACGGCACTGATTGAGCCTTTTATTGTAGGCAGCAAGTTTAGTTTTAGGGAAGTGGCTCTAAGTCTATTGGGCATTGTTGGTATTTATTTAATCTTTCATTTCGATTCAAAGTTTCAGAAAGGTATTATAATAGGAATGATAGCCACCTTTTTAGGTGTTGCATTCAGTGTATTGAATAAGCGGTTGATTAACGACATATCTCCCAAAACAATAATCCTTTACGAACTTACAGGTGGTTGGCTGCTACTCACCTTGGTGATGCCGCTTTATCTAAAATATTTCCCACCACTATCTCTTTTTCCTTCAACGATAGATTGGGTGTGGTTGCTTCTGCTTAGTTGGGTATGTACCATATTGGCAATGGATTTGTCATTACAAGCCTTGAAACACATGTCGGTTTTCACCCAAAACCTTACCCTAAATCTTGAACCTGTTTATGGAATTATACTTGCGTTCATAGTCTTTAATGAAAACAAAAACCTGAATGCTAGTTTCTATATAGGCTTTGGATTGATAGCCATCTCAGTGGCTTTTCAGATGATAAGGGTGATAAGATATAAGAAACACTAGGGGTAATTGATAATTAATAATGGATAATTGACAATTAAAAGAAAAAGCATTTTCCACTGTCAATTATCCATTTTCAATTATCCATTTTCCATTATCATTTCAATTGATAGGCTACTATCTTATTTCCATAGAAGGTAGGCACATACACAATCCTAGTCTTTTTGTCAAAGCCAATATCGGCACTGTTTATCTTCTTGCTTCTATTGTCAAACAATACTTGCTTGCTGCCATCTGCCTTCACATAATAGCCAATTCCTGCCCAACATGTCACCAAAAACTCACCGTCAACCACCTTCTCCAAACCATCAGTGCTAGGATCCATCCCTTCGGCAACTGTAGTTATTTGCTTATTTTTATCAACTTTTAATAGATAGCCTTTATCCAAAACATACAGCGTGTCCTTATCGCAATATACCCCATTGGGTGCCCTTAATTTATCCAAATAAAGGGTAGCCACTCCGTTTTCAATCTTATGAACCGTAAACTTTCTGGTATCGCTCACATATACTGCACCCTTATCGTCAACGGCTATGTCATTCAAAAAAGTAGCACCTTCTACTGGAATTTTATTGATAATCTTCCCTTGTTTAATATCAATAACCACTACCTCCGATAGGTCGGCAACGTATAAATTGTTCTTATAAATCCCCATTCCTTTGGGTGCATTCAACCCACTAACCCAATCCGTAACTATAATTTTGCCATCATAGCCCACTTTACCTACCGAACCCTTGCCATCTTTCTCGGCAGGTTTTCCATCAATATTAGATACGAAAATGACTCCTCCTTTTTTATAAGGCAATGCACTCTCAGGGGTTTTGAGCAAAGTATCGGTCTCCCAAAGCTTTACCAATTCGTGTTGTTGGCCAAACGTAAATAATACGGTAAAAAGGGATAATCCCATTAAGACTGACTTCATAAATTTATTTTTTAAGTTATTAATTGATTGACAAAAGAACAACAGTTTAACCAATATTGAAAGATATTGTTGCAAGAAAGATGGAAAGCAGGTAGTGGGGAAAGGGTTTATGGGTTAGAAGTTTTGGGGTAAAACCTAAGCATTTCGCATTAAAAGCATCTAAGATTGATTCAATCTTAGATGCTTTTAATGGTGTATTATACCATTTCAAGGCGATATTATTGAGAAATATCAAAAAAGCCTCTATTTTGTTAAACAAAGTGGATGGTTCAATTTCTAAAATAAGGTACTTTGGTCTATAAATCAATGCTTTTAAGCCTAAATCAACTACTTTTTGATTAAAAGCATCTAAGATTGATTTAATCTTAGATACTTTTGATTGGCAATAAAAGACTTTGTGGAAGCATTTTAAGGCTTTATTATTAAGAAGCTGTTTGAGTTGATTATTTGATATTCCTTATGGGATTTAATATTGACTGCAACTGCGTTAAATTTTTCGCCTTAGGCGTCGGACTATGACTGCAAAATTTGCCTTGTTCCAATCAAATAAACCCACATAAGTAATTCTAAACAATTAACTCAAACAGCTTCTAAAGATACACTACCCAAAAACATAATTTATCATGCTAGGTTAAATAACTGTAAAGGGCAAATCGTATCCGCATCACATCAAAAATTTGTATAAAAGATACTTTTAGGAGAGCTTTTTTACAGATAAATAAAAAAAGAAAGAAAAAACCAAAATAAATGCTTGCTTATTAAGTTGTAACCCCTACTTTTGCCGTCCGAAAAATTTTGAAAAAATGTCTAGAGTATGTCAGGTAACAGGTAAGAAGCCAATTGTTGGCAATAGTGTTTCTCACTCAAACATTAAAACCAAGCGCAGGTTTTTGCCAAATTTACAAACTAAGCGTTTCTTCTTTGCTGAAGAAGACCGTTGGATTACCCTTAAGGTTTCTTCCGAAGCTATCCGTACCATCAACAAAAATGGGTTGATATCTGTAGTTAAGGGATTGAGGGCTAAAGGAGAAAAAATTTAATTATAACACTGCAAACTACTAATAGTAATGGCAAAGAAAGGCAATAGAGTTCAAGTTATTTTAGAATGCACCGAGCATAAGACCAGTGGTCAGCCCGGTACTAGCCGCTATATAACTAAGAAAAACAAGAAAAACAACCCAGAACGTCTGGAGTTGAAGAAGTTTAACCCAATTTTGAAAAAAGTAACTGTTCATAAAGAAATTAAATAACAATGGCAAAAGCAGCAAAAACAGCGATTAAAACAAAAGACCAGAAAGCAGCCGCTGAAGCTAAAAACTGGACTAAAGTGATTAAGGCAGTACGTAGCCCTAAGACGGGTGCATATACCTTTAAGGAAGCAATCATACACAAAGACAAGATTAAAGATTACTTGGAAGAGAAGTAAATCTATCAATAGAATTTTAAAAAAGCCATCCCATATTGTGGGGTGGCTTTTTTGGTTACATAACTTTTTATTAAGTTAAAATGAATGAAAAGCAAATAGATATTACCGAAAAATTCAAAGAAATCTTTGAACCAGAACTGTTAAAACAAATTTTAGCAAAGGGAAAACATGTTTCTATAAAAGCAGGGGATACCATAATGGACATTGGTCAGATAGTCCGCCAAATGCCCATCATACTTTCTGGCTCCATTAAAGTGACAAGGATTGATGAAAAAGGAAGGGAAATATTGCTTTATTATGTAAACCCTAGTGAAAGTTGCGCCATGACGTTTACTTGTTGCATGGAACACTTTCCGAGCGAAATAAAAGCCGTGGCAGAAGACGATGTAGAGATGCTGATGCTACCAATGTCTGTAATGGACGAATGGATGAACAAGTACCCAACTTGGAAGAGTTTTGTAATGCACACCATACGCCAACGCTTTAATGAATTACTAAAAACAATAGATCATATTGCTTTTCAAAAGTTGGACGAAAGGCTTATTTCTTATCTAAAAGAAAAATCAAAAACCACGGGTTCGTCCCTTTTAAATATCTCCCACCAACAAATAGCTGAAGAACTTGCCACATCAAGGGAAGTTATCTCACGCCTATTAAAAAAGCTGGAAAATGACAATAAACTCTTACTTTATCGCAACCAAATAAAACTTTTGAGGGATATGTAACTTTTGTTACACACTTGCCCATGCCGTCATTGTAGTTTTACATCCTAAACAAAAATTACTACAATGAAAAAGAACATGGGTATTGCCGACAGGTTAATCAGGGTTTTGGTAGCTATTGCCATTGCCGCTTGTTATTTTACACATCTTATCAATGGACTCACTGCAATCATATTATTGGTGCTTGCGGGCGTATTTCTTTTGACCAGCCTTGTAAGTTTCTGCCCACTTTATCTTCCATTTGGAATTAAAACAAATAAAAATAGTTAACCACTAAGGTCACAAAGGAAGGAAACACAAGGTTCACAAAGGGTTGAAAGTTCTTCAAACATCTACTACCTTTTATTCTTTGTGTTCCTTGTGTAAATCATTGTGTTCTTTGTGGTAAAAGGTAAAATAAATATTAGTTATGACACACGAAGTAGAAACCCAATGGATGGGCAAGATGCAATTTAATGCACTAGTGAATGGGCACACAATAGTGATGGATGCACCCGAAAGAGTAGGAGGGGAGGATAATGGCCCCATTCCAAAGCCATTTGTGTTGTCGGCATTGTCTGGCTGCACAGGGATGGATGTGATTGCAATGTTGCGGAAAGCAAACAAACCAGTGACTGATTTGAGCATAAAAGTTACAGGCGAGATAAGCAAACAGCCTCCAATAGAATACACTTCCATTCATGTAGTGTATGAGTTTGTGGGTGATGATGCAAATAAAGAAGCAGCACTAGGAGCGGTGACTGATTCGCAAGAAAAGTTTTGTGGGGTGAGTCACATGCTAAAGAAAATTTTACCACTTACATGGGAAGTAAATTATAATGGGAAACAGATTTTTAATAATCATCCGATCATTCATTCTGTGTCTTTGAACTAACGTTTTATGAAAACAGATACTAGAGATACCAAGATAATCTTATGGATAAATAGGGCAATCCGCTGGGGATTGGGTATTACTTTCATTACCATCGGTATCATTTATAAAGACGAGGGTAGGTGGTTTGCCCTTGTCTTTGGCGCAGCATTTATCATCACAGGGTTCTTTCGTCCTAGGAGGTGTTTAGAAGAAAATTGCCCAGTCGATTAATTATTCAAATAATAAAACAAATAGTATGATGAACATTTTTAAGAAGCTTTTTGGCTCAGGAACAGAAACTAATTATGCCGAACTGGTTGCAGCAGGCGCAAAGATTATCGATGTAAGAAGCCCAGATGAGTTTAGGGGAGGGCATGTCAACGGAGCAATAAACATTCCATTGGGTAGCCTTACGCAAAACCTCTCCAAGTTTAAGAAGGATAAACCAATTATCACTTGTTGTGCATCGGGGATGCGTAGTGCTTCGGCAAAAAATGAATTGATGGCAAATGGTTTCACCGAAGTGTATAATGGCGGCGGTTGGTATGGACTTCAAAATAAACTAAACAAATGAAAATAACAAAGGAACAAATTACAACAGGTTGGTCATTCAGAAGAGTGCTGGTAGTGATACTTGGTGGTATAATTATCTATAAATCTGTTTTAGACCAAGAGGTAATCAGTGCCATCTTTGGCGTGGCGTTGTTGGCGATGGGCGTATTAAACGTTGGTTGTGCCAGCGGTTGCTGTGGGGGTAGTTGCAATTACACGCCGATGGAAAAGAGTGAAAAGGGATAAACTCCCTTTTCATCCCTGATACCAATTTATTTCCCTTCTTTTATCTCGTCATTGGCACTAGCTATTACCTTGTCGCCAGCTTGTATGTTGCCATAGATTTCTATTTTGCTACTGGTTTCATTGCCTGTACTTACATCTACTTTGGTACGGGTACCATCTTTTACCAGCATTACATATTTCCTTTCAGTGGAAGTAACAACGGCAGATTTAGGCACAAACAAAGCATCAACATTACCTTTTGATTTTAAAACCACATCGGCAAACATACCCGGACTTAGCAATCCATTTTCATTCATTACATCTATTTCCATCTTTTCGCTACGAAATTCAGCGGTGATATTATCCGCCTTGCGGCTGATGAACCCGGTCATTTTCTTTCCAGGGAAGGCACTTGCATAAAAAGAAACAGTGTCTTTGTCTTTTAAGTTTGCAGCGATGGCTTCGGGTATGTCAACTTGTAAACGTAGGTGTGCCACTTGTTTCAATTCGAGCATAGGTTTATCTTTAGCCGTTGCACTTACCAATGCACCCGGATGAACATTGCGTTCAGTTATTACGCCCGTAAAAGGGGCAGTAACTCTCAGGTAACCAAGCATTGTCTGCTGCATTTGCCAGTTAGCTTTCTCGGCATTACACAAGGCACTATCCGCCTCCATCTTTGCTTTGATGGTAGATAAATCCAATGGGGAAACAGCCCCTGCTGTTTGTGCAGCTTCTTCCAAACGAAGGAAACGTTCCTTGTCTATCGCAAAATCTGCCCTGCTTCTGGCAAATCTTTCCTTTGCTTGCAATGCGGCTTCTTCTAATTCAGGGGCTTCGAGGGTCATCAATAAATTTCCTTGGGATACTTTACTGCCAATATCTACCAAAACATTTTTTACATACCCATTTACTTTCGGGAAGATGCTTACTTCTTGGTATGCAGCTAATTGTCCGGGGAGTTTAATCACTGTTGCTACTCCGCCTTTTTCCACTGTTGCCAATGGATAATTGACGGTAGCAGGTTTTGTTTCTACTACATTTTCTTTTTTGTCTGACGAGCAAGAAGCAAGCATCAGGAGGATACTAATTGCGATGATATACTGTTTCATAAATTTAATTTAGTGAGTTAAAAAAGATTTTACCACAAGGAACACAAGGGAAAGAAACACAAGGAACACAAAGTAATATCCTAGTGAACCTTGTGCTTACCCTTGTGTTCTTTGTGGTTAAGTCTCTGTATCTGGCAACAACGAAACTGATTTATACGATGCCTTTTGCCTAATCCAACCATATACCAACGGCACTATAAACAATGCTGCGAAGGTGGATGCTGCCAATCCGCCAATTACTGCACGACCTAATGGTGCGGACTGGTCGCCGGCTTCTCCCATACCACTTGCCATTGGAATCATACCTGCAATCATTGCAAGTGATGTCATTAAGATTGGGCGTAACCGAATACTTGCCGCCATTGATGCCGCCTTGAAAGGATCTTTATATTCCAATCGCAACGTTTCCGCATTGGTAACAATCAAGATGGCATTTGCTACCGATACCCCCACCGCCATAATGATTCCCATATATGATTGCAGGTTCAGCGTTGCACCTGTTGCCAACAATAGCAACATAGCCCCCAACAATACGGCTGGCACCGTACTCAACACCACCAACGAAACGCCAAACGACTGAAAGTTGGCTGCCAGCAACAGCAATATCACCACGATAGCTGCCAACAATCCAGTTTGCAACGAACCCAATGTTTCGGTAAGCAGTGACGACATTCCTTTAATTTCTGGTATCAATCCTACTGGCGGTGTGCCTACTTCGTCGATTGCTTTTTGAACTGCATCTGTTGCAGTACCCAAATCTTTTTTATAGATATTGGCACTGATGGTTACAAACCTACGTGGGCCACTTCTATCATATTCACCCGGTACGCTGTCTATAGATAAGGTGGCAACATCGGATAATATTGGTCTAGCCTTTCCTTTTACTAACGACGTTGCTTGCAATTCTTCTATGGAATTCATTAAGTATTCTGGCACTTGCACCTGTGTTTGGTAGGTGTAGGAAGTTCGGCTATCCAACCAGAAGTTCTTATTGGTGAATCGACTTGAAGAAGTGCTAGCGGTAATGCTTTTAGAAATATTATCCAGCGACAATCCCATCAAGGCAAGCTTCTGCCTATCCACCGTAATATTTATCGTAGGAAAATGAAGCGGTTGCGCTATTTGTACATCCCGCAGGAAATCTACGCCTTTCATTTTTGCCAATAACTTCGACGAATAGCTTTGAATATCTTCCATGTTCTTTCCCGACACCCTTACTTCAATGGGCGTAGATGCACCTTGTGCCATTATCTTTTCGGTGAGTTCTATCGGCTCAAAAGAAATTTTCAATGCTGGGAAAGCGAGGGCAATATTTTTCCGCAACTCTTCTTTCAAGTCCTCCATTTTCACTTTATAATCTTCGCTAAGGTTTACCTGAATAATGGCTTCTTGCGTGCCGCTATTAAAAATGTACAAGTTACTCGTTCCAAAATTGCTCGGCACCAACCCAACATAAGCCGAGGTAATGGCAATGTGATGATGTACCGTGGAATCTATTATATCCAAAACGGCTTTGGTGGTATTTTCCGTTATTTCCAACCTCGTACCATCGGGTTCACGGAGGCGCAGTTGCAACTGACCATTGTTTGTTTTGGGCAATAAATCTTTTCCTATCGTCATAAAACAAAATCCTGCTGCACCCAAAACCAGTATCAAATAGGCAGCAACAATCCATTGCCTTTTCTTCATCCACCTATCCAATAAATTCTGCAAACCCACTTTCATTTTCTGGAAGAAACCATTTTCATCAGCGCGGTGCTTGTCTTCTTTGTCGTGTGTTTCTACTTGCACAACTTCTTTTTCGTCCAGTGCCATCCCAGCGTGTGCGTGAATGCCTGAGTGGTGGTACTGAAACATTTCTTCCTTAATCAACCAATTGGAAATCACCGGCACCAACGTCAATGCAGCCAAATATGAAACAATCATAGCGAATGCAATGGACAAAGACAGCGGCAGGAACATTGCTTTTGGCACGCCCGTCATTACCAAGGCCGGCGCAAATACTGCCAAAATACACAACAGGATGAGCAATAATGGAAAGGAAATTTCGGTACACGCATCCAATATTGCTTGCTTCTTATTCTTGCCCATTTCCAAGTGTTGGTGGATGTTCTCGATGGTTACCGTTGCCTGATCCACCAATATTCCTATTGCCAAAGCCAATCCGCTCAAGGTCATTATGTTTACCGTTTGTCCTGCCATCTTCAAAAAGAACACGGCACTCATCACCGCAATTGGTATCGTGACCACCACCACCAAACTACTTCGCCAATCCCGCAGGAACAACAGCACCATCAACCCGGTGAGTATTGCCCCCAAAATACCTTCCGTCATCAAGCTTTTTGCGGAGTTGATTACGAACACACTCTGGTCAAATTCATAACTAATCTTCACATCATCGGGCAACAGACTTTGCATTTCGGGCAATTTCTTCTTCAAGTCCTGCACCACATCCCAAGTAGAAGCGTCCGCAGTTTTCACCACAGGCACATACACCGACCGCTTTCCATTTACCAATGCATAGTCCACCGTGATGTCTGCCGCATCAGAAACTTTTGCCACATCGCTCACCAAAACAGACGATGTACCATTGCTTTTGATGGATATTTTTTCAAACTGATCTACCTTTTCTTCCAAAGAATTCATCGTGGTAAGGTACATCGTACTATCAATCCGCAAATTACCCGAAGGGACAATCACATTGTTTTTTGCAATGGCATCCACTACTTCATCGGCACTCACGTTGTACGTACTCAGTTTGTTGGGGTCCACACTTAACACAACCGAGCGGGCATTGCTACCAAAAGCCGGCGAGGCAGACATGCCCGGCACCGTGGCAAACAGTGGCCTGATGCGGGTTGTAGCTAAATCGAACATTTCGGCAAGCGATTTTGTGGGGCTACTAAACACCAATTCGCCCACCGGAAGCGATGAGGCATCGAACCTGATAACCGTTGGCGGCAAAGAACCCGGCGGAAAAAATGCCAATACCCTGTTCGATTGCAACGCCACCTGCCCAGTTGCTTCTGCCATATCTGTACCCTCGTGGAAGGTCAGTTTTATCATCGTAAGCCCTTGTATATTCTTGCTTTCAATGCTTTTTACCCCGTTCACAAACAGGTATTGGTCTTGCATCTTAGTACAAAAAAAGCCCTCCATCTGCTTGGCACTCATCCCCCCGTATTGCTCTATAACATAAATTGTGGGTGAGTTTAGCCGAGGGAAAATATCTATCGGGATGGTCCTTATTGCCATCACCGAAAACAACATCAACCCCAGAAATATCACCATTATGGTGATGGGTTGTTTCAATGCGAATTTTATCATTTAGTTACTTTTAATTATTAATAAAACATCTGCTTATTTCGTCAAACCTTGCTCCATACACTTGTATCTGCTCTTGATACACTTGTACCAACTCTTGATACAAGTGTATATAAGCTTGTCTGACTATTATTTTTGAATATTTAAAGAGCTTTTTTACTTGATTGAGTTGATAAAACAATAAATCATTCAATCATTCAAATCATTCAATCATTATTTATTTAACCGTAATTATATACTCATTCAAACTTCCATTGGCAGCTGCTTTATCTAGCTGCGCCAGATAAGCATCATTCAATGTTTCTATATAATCAGTCTGCGAACGATACAACACAAAAGATGCATTGGTAAGGTCTATCAAACTGATAAGACCTGCCTTGTACTGCGCCAACTTTTGATTGTAAGTTGCTTCTGCGGCTTGCAACTGAATGGGTATTTCCTGCAAATTGGCCGATGCGGTTTGTAAGGCATTGTCCGCCTGTAAGCTCGCCGAAGCCAATGCCAGCTTCTGTTGTTGCAATTCGTAGTTGCTCGCCTGCATTGCAAATCGGTTTTCTGCGAGCTTATCTTTTTTGTGCAATTCATTGAAAAGGGAATAAGTTGCGGCAACCCCAAACATATAATTGTAGCGTTGGTATCCCAATCCTTCCCCCAATCCTTGAAATTTATCATTATACTGAATGCTCGAACCCCTAGCCCAAGTGCTGCCTTCCAATAATATTTTTGGGAGATAACTCTTTTTAATCAACTGCTCGTTTGCGGTGTAGATGTTGTTTCTTTTTGAATAATAATCAATCAAAGGATTACCACTAACCTCTGGAAAAACGGATAGGGTGAGTGGTTTGGGATTGATAATATCATTGTCTGGCACTTCAAAAGCAAGATTGGTAGCAGGTATCCCCGTGAGATAAGCCAATTGTTGTTTTTGATTATTGATTAATCCCAATGTTTGGTTGTAACTCACTTTTGTTTTGGATAATTCAGCCTTAGCCAACGAAGAATCTGCCCCCGGCTTGATGCCACTTTGGGTCAATGCCTTAATCACATTGAAAATATTTTGGTATCGCTGAATGTTTTGCTCATCGGCTTTTAGGCGATACAAACTCTTTTGCAAGTTGAAATAAAGCCTAGCCACATTCAGTTCCAATAAATATTGCTCACGTTGCAAATCGGCTTCGGCAACGTCAGAATAAGATTTGGAAAGATTCAATGTGGCACTATTCAGTCCAAAATTCACCAGTTCATACTCAGCACTCAATACACCAACATTACCAGTTGCCGCTTGAAGATTGTCATCGGCACGCACCCCGCCCGAAGTAGAAGGCGTGATGCCCATTGTAAAATAACTTCCAGCAAGTGAATTATCAGAACCTAAGCTCACTTGCTCACTAAGCCTTACTTGCGGCAGAAAGCTATGTTTGGTATCAGTAATTTTCTCCTTGCTGGCATCTATCAACGCACTTTTTTGCTTGAGCAAAGGGGTATAATTCTTTGCCCTCTCGATAAGACTAACCAGACTGTAACTTTTTTGCTGCGCTAACAAAGGAAGTGTGGGCAGAAGGAATAAAATTCCCAATATCCCCAAGCACTTCCCAAAATGGAAAGAGACCATATAATAGAATTGAAATAGAAAATATTGTTAACAGAAAATGTTAAGCAATAGCAGGCGGACCTCGGAGCGAATAGTTTGTGAAATGTGCAGCGGAAAGAATAGGATTTGAATATAGACAAGAAGATTTTGCTGCGAAAAGTCCTATGGGGCAAGTAACAGATACCACCTCGCCTAGTATAAAACTTTCTGGCTGAAACCTTTTGTTTAGATGGAGATTAACTTTTGAGTTGTAAGGCTTAGCGGTTTTTGTTATAGCAGAACTGCAATCATTTTTTGTTTGCGCATTTAAAATGGACTGGGCTAATTGTTCCCTTACTAACGAACCGCAGTCATAATTAAAATTCAATTGCCCCAAAAAGAAACAAGTATATAGCATCAAAATGCCCACCTTGGTGAACCATCTTAAGTTGCTATGTTTCTTTTTATTCATTGTGAATATGTGTAAATATTTGTGCGAATGTAAAGCGTGGAAGTTTTCTTTGGTAAAATATTCGTCAGGAAACAAAAACTCTACACTAAAAGATTTTAAATCAACTATGTCTTTGTTGTTGGATGATGAAATACGGCCGGACTTTTTTTTTCAAAATCATTCTTCCAATATATTCTTCACTTGATTTTATGCAATCTTTATTAATTCGTAAAAATATTTTTCTATAAAGCAGCAAAATCTAAAGTTTTATCATCATATTTGCAATGTGTAAATTCTACACATTAATTTTAAAAAATATAAACACACTTGTCGATGAAAAATTTTCTTACCCCCTTGCTTCTGTTAGTAGTTGGTTTTGCTAATGCGCAATTACTAAGTTGGACACCTTCGTTTATACAGGAAACGTCTGCACTACCTATTACTATTACTGCGAATGCTGCGTATGGGAATAAGGCATTGTATAACTATAATGCTTTTGGAGTATATGTACACATGGGGGTAATTACAACTTCAAGCACCACACCTGGTGATTGGAGGTATGTCAAGACACAATGGGGAACCTCAGGTAAGGCTTATTCTTGGGAACAGGCTTTTCCTGCGAGTGGTAAAAGTCGTTGGACTTATACGATTAAGGATAGCATAGGCGTAACTGATTTAAGAACTTATTTTGGCATCACAGACCCCAATGAGCACATACTAAAAATTGCAATATTATTTAGAAATGAAACCGGAAGCAAGCAACTAGATAATTCTGACGGTTCAGATATGTTCATCTCTGTTTATGGAAGTGGGGAGAATGTGCGTATAGATGTACCCATTACACAACCAACTTTCGATCCTGAATTGGTGCCCATAACTGCTTCTGTGGGCACTAATGTCCCTATCACTGCCAATGCCAGCTTGGCAGGAAGTGCTATGAATGTTTATTTTAATGGAAATTTGCTTAGTAGCACCACTGGCACAACCGATACTACAACTGCTACTGTAACTGCTACTGGTACACAAACTATCGTTGCTACTGCTACAAGCGGTGGTGTTACTAGTAGCGATACTGTTGTTTTTTATGTTAAGCCTAGTAACACTGTGGCTGCAGTACCAGTAGGCAACAGTGATGGAATAAACTATGAACCCGGCGATACTTCTGCTACCTTGGTTTTATATGCTCCAAATAAAGGCACTATTCTAGTTGTAGGTGATTTTAATAACTGGACACCTGAACCGAATTATCAGATGAATGTAACGCCAGATGGTAACCGCTTCTGGTTGAGGTTAACTGGGCTAACACCGGGTACTGAATATGCCTATCAATATTTAATTGATGATACGTTGCAAGTAGCAGACTACAACTCCGATAAGATACTAGATAAATCTGTGGATCCTCAAATACCAGCAACAACATACCCTAACCTAAAAGCATTCCCTGTAAAGGCAGCCGGGCAGCAGGTAAGCGTTTTGCAAACTGCCCAAACGCCTTACGTTTGGAAAGTGCCTAATTTCAATAGACCAGATAAAAGAAACTTATTGATTTATGAGCTATGGGTTGAGGATTTTGTGTATTCACAAAACTGGCAAGCTTTGACCGATACGCTTTTTTATCTAAAGAAGCTAGGCGTAAATGCGATAGAAGTAATGCCTTTCAACAACTTTGAAGGATATACAAGTTGGGGTTATAATTCTAATTACTTCTTTGCCCCAGACAAGGTATATGGTACTAGGGATGCATTAAGAAAATTTGTAGATGCCTGCCACTCACAGGGGATAGCCGTGATAATGGATTTGGCAATGGCAGAAGTATCTGGTAGTTCACCATTGGCATCTATGTATTGGAATAAAGCTGCAAACACACCGGCAACTAATAATCCTTGGTTAAACATAACACCAACAAATAAAAATGTTGTTAGTATACAATTTAATCACAGCGCACAGGCTACCATAGATTTGCGAAATAGGGTTTACAAGCATTGGTTGAAGGATTATAACCTGGATGGTTTTAGGTTTGATTTGTTTGGAGGATATACCCAAAATTTTTCTGATGGTAGTTACGACCAAACTCGAGTAGATAATGCTAGTAATATTAATGCCTCCATGCAAAGCATTTCTCCTGGAAGCTATTGCATACTAGAAAGTTTTGAACCAGAGAATGCTACCCAAGTAAATAATGGTTTGTTGGTGTGGGGTGCTGGAAAATTAACTTCTCAGGTTTCTCAAGCCGATGAGAGCAACCTTACTTCATCTGACTTTGTGAGTGCAGGTTTGTACACAAATAATGGTTGCAATCAAGCTGGCATAGTGGATTATCAAGAAAGCCACGATGAAGCAAGGGTAATGTATAATGTAGAACAATACGGCAAGACTTATGGTACTTACAATACAAAAACCGTTACAACAGCTTTGCAACGTGCAGCCATGGGTACTGCTTTCTGGGCTTTGATGCCAGGGCCTAAAATGATGTTTATGTTTGGAGAGTTAGGTTATGATTATGGTGCTAATGAATGTGTTAATGGTGCAACTACCTGTGGCAAGTTAGACCCTAAGCCTATGCCCTGGAGCAATTATTATGTAGATCCTAATAGACAAGCTTTGTTCTCGGTGTATAGCAAGCTATTAAATCTTCGTCAGGCTTACCCTTCTACTTTTTATGATGCCAATTCTATGAATTATAATACTTCTGGACTCGTTAGATGGATGAACTTATATAGCTCTTCTTTACAAGTAACTGTTTTTGGCAACTTCGATGTGGCGCAACAAACTGGCACTGTCTCTTTCCCAAGTAATGGTACTTGGTATAATTTATTCACAGGAGCTACTTTCAATGTATCTAATTACAGCGCATCTGTAACATTGAACCCTGGTGAATACTATGTTTATGTAAATACCCAAGCGGCATTAACAGTTCCTGTACGTTGGTTAGATTTTACTGCTCAGGCTGAAAATGGTGGTGCTGTATTGTTGAATTTTACCACAACAAACGAAATGACCAACGATCATTACGATATTGAGCGTAGTACAGATGGTATCAATTTTACCCACATCGGTTCTGTAAATGCAATAAGAGGGGCTGCAAATTCTACAGCCTACAACTACAGCGACATTACTGCTCCTACAGGAAAAGTTTATTATCGTATCAAACAAGTTGATGTAAACGGGCAATACACTTTCTCTAAAGTAGTGGCTCTTACAATCAATAATGGAAGTGGTTTGTGGCATACATACTTTACTGGAAACAGTGTAAAAGTTGTAATTCAAGCAGATATGAACAAAGTCAATATTGTATTGCGTGATGCTTTGGGCAGGGTTTTGACTCAACAAACAACTACAAAAGTTACCAACGGACAAGTAATTGAAATACCTACAAACAGTTATTCAAAAGGACTTTACCTAATCAGTGTCACTTCCGAAATTGGCAGCAGAACAGATAAGGTGATAGTTAAATAAATTACCTCACTCCACGTATACAAAAAGCCCGCGATTATTATCGTGGGCTTTTTTTTGTTGGTTTTAGGTGTAAAAAGACTTTTTTCTTCATGAAGGGAGAACCTTCCTACGTGAAGGGGGAGTCTTTGACTTGTCCTAAAATAGGTTTACACTTAAAAATGAAATGTTTAAACAATGAAAACAAGGATTATTCAGAAACCACCCCGTTACTTTACAGATGCAGAACGTCATCAAATGATAAATGAATT
>Ga0164297_10001194_pt1 | contig 28230 bp, 20 predicted proteins | sample GEODES058metaG_FD_113539 | JGI IMG/M metagenome (GOLD analysis project Ga0164297, IMG submission 113539) | Dystrophic lake water microbial communities from Trout Bog Lake, Wisconsin, USA - GEODES058 metaG | ecosystem: Environmental > Aquatic > Freshwater > Lake | place: USA: Trout Bog Lake... | reverse complement strand
TCATTACGCCACGTGGTGAGCAATTCATACTGCGCATAATTGCCATTGACGGAGTAGGTCTCTCCAAATGAATCCAGGGTTTCAGCGCTTGCACCGCGCCACCCATAGATCGCTTGGTTGGGGTCACCGACGGCAGTAACTGCGTGGCCTCCTCCGAATAAAGAAGTAAGGAAGCGAACTTGGGAATAGGAAGTATCTTGGTACTCATCAAGGAGAACGACTTTGTATCTGGCGCGCTCTATCTCTGAAATTTCCGGAACCGCTTCCACAAGCCTCGCGGCATATGACATCTGATCATCAAAGGTGAGTTGTCCGTGCGCCAGGCGATGCGCATCCGACTTTTGGACCATAGGCAAGATCGCGATCCGCTCCTGGATCACTTCAAGCGCGCTTCGCACGGTCTCGTTTGTTCTGGGCCCTAGAGCAGTGAGTTGATCTGCGAAATCAAATAAGAATGCGCGTACCGCCGCGACATCGGCGTTATGTTCACCGATTTGTGAGGAAAGCGTCATGACCGCTTCAACTATGTGGTCAGGGCTATGAAAAATCGGCGCATCAACTTCTGCAAAACTATTGACGATTGAATAGGTAAGTTGCCATGCAGCAGCCTCCCCTAGAGGTTCGCCATCGGTATCAATACCCATTCGGATACCATGTTCTGCCAAGGTCTTTCCGGCGTATGAGTGATAGGTAGAGACATCTACTGCGATATCGACAAGCGCTCCGTGCTCACCAATAGTTGGAATCAGTCCTGCCTGCCTGAGTTGACGTAAACGCTTGCGAATTCTGATGGCGAGCTCTGAAGCTGCTTTACGAGTAAATGTCAGCCCCAAAATTTGATCAGCGCTGACCACGCCGTTTGCGATCAACCATAGGACGCGCTGGGACATGGTTTCGGTCTTGCCGGAACCGGCACCAGCAATGATGACCGTTGGACCAAAATGTTTGGATTCGATGATCGCGCGCTGCTCGGCAGTTGGTTCAATGTATTTACCGCCAGCGCTTGCAAGTGCGCGGGCAATATCCAACGCGGTAATTTCGCGTTCTAGCTCAATGGTTCCGTTGACTATTCGTGAGTTCATCGCCCGCTCATTCATCAGGAGATCACACTCCGACCTTCGGTCTGCAGCGGGCAGAGCGCCCGTACCGCGCAGACCCTGCAGCTCTTGTTCAACACTGCGGTGAATGACGAACCAGCCATTCCTTCTGCGGCGACCTTGATCTCACTTTGTATTATCTCTGGATCAATCGGCGGCTGATCATAAGTTTTGGGTTCCTTCGCATCCTTTTTAAGGAAAAGTAATCCGGCTCCGGCGCTCTGTGCATCTGCCGGTAATTCTTCAAATCCCGATTTAAGCAATCCCAATTGATATGCCGATAGTTGCTTATTTTCTTTAGCTTCGTCTTTTGTTATTGCTGTTCCCGTTTTGAGATCGACAATGAAATATTTTCCGCTCGTCGGATCTAGTTCAATGCGGTCAGCGCTTCCTTTGAGAATCACGCGATCGAATGTGACTTCAAAATCACTTTCCACAAGGACAAGTGTGCGGGGATTTGCTTCGTGCCAATCAAAGAAGCGCTTGAGCATCTCCTTTGCTTCACCTAATTTCTGTTCCTTCACCCATCCAACGTTTTGATCGACAATTGGCCATGCAGCAGTTAATTGTTCGCATGCTTCGTCATATGCGAGATCAGGGGTCGTCAATAATTTTTCAGCGATGAAGTGGATGGCTACACCGAGCAACTGCGCGGATGAATCACCATCATTTGCCCCGGATTTTTGTAGGAACCATTTCAAGCCACATTCATCAAAAGTAGTGAGTGAACTCGGGGAAACTCTGATTGGTTCGTTGGGAGGAACAACTGGGTCATTGGAACTTGGTTCTAAATAGCCGAGCCAGGTCGCAGGGTCTGCCGCGGAAATACCTGATTTCCAAAGGGTATGGAGCAACTTCGCAGTGAACTGATCGCTTGCGGAATTTTCGATGAGGTTTCGTCGTAAGGTCGCAACGAGTGCTTGGCTCGTGATTTGCCGCGGAGCCTTAACAACTGCTTCGTCAGAAGTAGTTCCGTGCACAGCTTCGTGGATCTCTTCGAAGTAACGTGATGGTTCAGAATCCTCTTCGGAATATCCGGTAATGAGCAGCCGTCTCTTTGCCCTTGAGAGCGCTACATAAAGCAAGCGGCGTTCATCTTCTGCCAAACCAGATGCCGCAGCTGCGGCGATCTCTGCGCGAGATTGCAAACCGCTTCGTGCTGCCTCAACGAGTCGCTCGCTGCCCAAGAGCGAGCCGCGTTCCTTAAGGTTTGGCCAGGTGCCTTCTTGCAGGCCTGTCACAACAACAAATTCCCATTCTCTTCCTTTAGCGGAGTGAACAGTCGTAACAGTGACGACCTCTTCACGTTGAGCGCTCTCTGTGATCGAATCGCCAAGGATTCGCTCGTTGAGTAATTGGGTGATGAATAATTGTGGCGCCGCCCCCACGTTGCGCTCTGCGAATCGCCTGGCAGATTCAAAGAGTTGAATGATCGCGTCGAGGTCACGGTCGGCGTTTGCACCTCTAGCGCCACCCGCGAGTGCGCGTTCCCGCCAAAGTTCAGGAATTCTTGATCCTTCATAATTAACCGCGTTGTTCCAGATACTCCACAATAAATCTGCAACTTCGGTAGATGTTCGTAGCGTCTTGCGTGCAACGGCTAGAAGATCGTTGAGTTGTTTGAGTGGTTTGATCTGCTCCCAAGGCAGCTCTGCGACTTTAGAAGTCAGTGCGTCAATCATCATCTCTGTCGTGCTGCGATGGTCTGTGCGAACTGCAGTAAAAGCGAGCCTGATCTGTCGCAATTGCAAGGCGTCGGCCCCACCAAATTCAGATAACAAAACTTCCTCAATGACCGGCCAGTCTGCGATGGTAAGCGTGTTTTTGAGTGCAAGTGAAGCAATATTGAGGATTGGAAGGATCGCTGGATTTTCAGCGAGCGCGGTTGCCGAGGCGCCGATCGAAACTGGGATATGATTCTGGGCAAACGCGCGTTGCAACGCACTGACTTGCGTACCCGGGGTTCGGACAATGACAGCCATCTCTGACCAGGAAATGCCATCTTGCAAATGAGCAAGTCTGAGAGCATGGGCGATCAGTTGCGCGGATTCTCCCTGCGAGGCGAGCTTGGCAACACTTATTTCCCCAGCTTCTATCGAGTCCCCAGATGTTACGGAAGTGCGAGTTGGTGATGATTGTCGAAATCGACCAGAAATATCGCTAAGAAGTGAGTTGATCTTGCAAGAGTTTCGAAAATTCTGATCAAGCACGATTTGAGTTGCGCCCAGTGAAGTGAGGTATCGAAGCAGGCTGTCCGAGTCTGCCCCGCGAAACCTACCGATTGCACTATCTGGGTCTGCGAAAATCATGAGGTCGCGTGGTGCCAAGAGTTCTAATAGTTTGCGTTGCGCGCTATCGCTCTCCTGAAATTCATCGACGATGATCGTGGTAAATCGCTTTCGGAAGGAATCCAAGCGGGCGGGATCTTCTTGGAGTAAGTAAATTGCCTCGTTAATGATTGCGCTCGGGTCGATGCGAACTAAGCGTTCCCCTACGGTCGCGCTCTTTAATTCATTGGCACCAAAATACGATGACCAAAAATGGGCTGCGCCATTCCAATATTTCTCCTGAAGGAGTTCACCGCGTTGTTGGAGCGACTTCGCATCCAAGCCGAGTTCAGTAGCACGCGAGATCAAGTCACGAATTTCGCGCACGAATCCCCTTGTCTGTATTGCTGCAGATAATTCAGGGTGCCATGGAATCGATTGGGATGAAGCGTGTGGACTGCCCAGCATTTGCGAGATAACCAGATCTTGTTCCGCACCCGAAATCAGTACGTAGCGTGCGCTATCCGCCGCTAACTTCTCATTCAAGATAGAAAACGCGAGTGAATGGAAAGTTCGCGAAAGTGGTTCAAATGATGTCGTACCCGCGGCGAGCGCGATCTGATCGCGAAGCGATGAGGCCCACTCGCGACCATAGGTAATGATTAAGATTGAATTGGGATCCACGCCAGAGCGCACCCGGTCGCACACTGCTTCAACGATGGTAGTTGTCTTTCCTGTTCCAGGTCCACCCAAGACAACGAGTGGTGAATCGCGGTGCGCAACTATGTGGGATTGGGCCGGGGATAAAACAAAAGTTGGCGCAGACGCAGGGCGCCGCACCAACTTTAATTTTGCTTCCCGACTAACCATGAGGATATCTAACCCAAGGTCGCTGACATTTTCAGGGAGATCGGGTTATTCGGCGTTACTCGGCGTTAGCGTTTGCCCGCTTTGTCCGAGATGTAATACGTCCGCGCTCGTTCTGATCCAAAATGACCTTGCGAACTCGGACTTGCTTCGGGGTAACCTCAACGCATTCGTCCTCGCGGCAAAATTCCAGCGCCTGTTCCATATTCAAGATCTTTGGTGGAATCAAACGCTCTGCCTCATCAGCACCTGCAGAACGCATATTGGTCAGCTTCTTTTCGCGAACCGCGTTGACATCCATATCTTCCGGACGGCTGTTTTCGCCAACAACCATGCCTTCGTAAACTTCCATGCCTGGTTCAACGAAGATTCCACCGCGCTCTTGCAATGTATAAAGAGCATATGAGGTAACAGTTCCGCGGCGATCTGAAACTAAGGAACCAGTCAATCGCGTACGGATCTCGCCATGCCATTCTTCGTAACCATCAAAGACATGGTGCAGCAATCCGGTTCCACGAGTTTCGGTCAAGAATTCGGTACGGAAACCGATGAGTCCGCGTGAAGGAACCTTGTAGTCCATGCGAATCCAACCGGTACCGTGGTTCACCATCTGCTCCATGCGGCCCTTGCGAAGCGCCATCAACTGGGTGACGACACCAAGGAAGTCCTCTGGAATATCAACGGTCAGACGCTCCATTGGCTCATGGAGCTTTCCGTTCACGGTCTTTGTCACTACCTGTGGCTTTCCAACCGTTAACTCAAAACCTTCGCGGCGCATGATTTCAACAAGCACTGCAAGCTGTAGTTCACCGCGACCTTGTACTTCCCACGTATCTGGACGATCGGTGTTGTTCACACGAAGTGAAACGTTACCGATGAGCTCGGCATCCAGACGGTTCTTTACCTGGCGAGCGGTCAACAACTTTCCGACCTGACCAGCAAGTGGAGAGGTGTTGATACCGATTGTCATCGAAATTGAAGGTTCATCGACGGTGATCAATGGAAGCGCGAATGCTTGCTCTGGATCGGCGAGGGTTTCACCTAAAGTAATTGTTTCGATACCGGCTACCGCGATGATGTCACCTGGTCCAGCCTCTTCAACCGGAACACGTTCCAAACCATCGGTCATCAAGAGCTCTGAAATTTTTACGCGTTCAGTGGATCCATCATTCTTCATCCACATCGCTTGCTGACCCTTGCGAATATAACCCTCGCGGATTCTGCAGAGCGCTAGGCGACCAAGGTATGGCGATGAGTCCAGGTTTGTGACGTGGGCCTGGAGCGGAGCACCATCGTGATATGTCGGCGCAGGAACGGTGCTAAAAATTGTTTCAAAGAGAACATCGAGGTTCTCACGGTCTGGCATTCCCCCGTCCTGAGGACGATTCAGTGAAGCGCGACCAGCCTTCGCAGATGCGTAGACGATCGGGAATTCGATCTGCTTCTCGTTAGCATCTAGATCAAGGAAGAGTTCATACGCTTCATCAACAACTTCTGCGATGCGTGAGTCAGAGCGATCCACTTTGTTGATCACCAATATAACTGGCAAGTTCTTCTGAAGCGCTTTACGAAGCACGAAACGTGTCTGTGGCAGTGGGCCTTCAGAAGCATCGACGAGCAGGATGACGCCATCGACCATTTCTAGACCGCGCTCAACTTCGCCACCAAAGTCGGCGTGGCCCGGTGTATCAATAATGTTCACGGTCTGCGCGCCGCGCTTTACCGCAGTGTTCTTTGCAAGGATGGTGATTCCCTTTTCGCGTTCAAGGTCCATCGAATCCATGACGCGGTCTTTACCCTCAGATTGGCTCTGGTGGGCCGCAAATGCGCCTGACTGCCAGAGCATCGCATCAACCAAGGTGGTCTTTCCATGGTCAACGTGGGCGATGATCGCGACGTTACGAAGTTCATCGCGCTTACGTAACGCCCCGGTTAGATAAGGATTGTCTTTCTGTGAAAACTCATGCCCGATATTCTCAGTGATATCGCTATTTTCGTGTTGGGTACTCATACGTTAAACCTAAATTCCACTACATCACCATCAGCCATTACGTACTCTTTGCCTTCCATGCGAACTTTGCCGCGAGCACGGGCCTCTGTCATTGAACCTGCTTCTACCAAATCATCAAATGCCACAATTTCGGCCTTGATGAAACCTTTTTGGAAATCGGTGTGAATTACACCAGCTGCAACGGGTGCAGTATCGCCCTTATGAATAGTCCAGGCGCGAGCCTCTTTGGGACCGGCGGTTAAATAAGTTTGAAGTCCTAGCGTTTCAAAACCAACAGCAGCGAGCGTTGTTAAGCCAGGCTCTTCCATGCCGATCTCTTTAAGGAGTTCCAACCTGTCCGCATCATCCAACTCTGCAAGTTCCGCTTCGGTCTTTGCATCGAGGAAGATCGCTTTTGCCGGTGAAACGAGCGCTTGAAGTTCGGCGCGAAGTTTTTCATCGGAAAGTTCTGACGCATCAACATTGAAAACATATAAGAATGGTTTTGTGGTCATGAGTTGTAACTCAGCGATTGCACTTAAATCCATCTTTGAGGTGAAGAGCAACTTCCCATCGTTCAATAGAGCTTGTGCTTCCTTGACGGCTTCTAAAGTCGCAGCCTTCTCCTTGTGAATGCGCGCCTCTTTTTCCAAACGCGGAATTGCTTTCTCAATCGTTTGTAGATCAGCGAGCGCAAGTTCGGTATTAATGACTTCGATATCGGATTTCGGGTCGAGGAATTCTGCGCTGCGCTCCCCTTCGCGGGTCACGTTCTCATCTTTAAAGACTCGGATAACCTGACAGATCGCGTCGGTCTCTCGGATATTGGCCAAGAATTTATTGCCAAGTCCCGCGCCCTCAGAGGCGCCTTTCACGATTCCGGCGATATCTACAAAGGAGACGGTGGCCGGTAGGAGCTTTTCTGAGCCAAATATCTTGGCGAGCACATCCAAGCGCGGGTCAGGCACTCCAACGACCCCAACGTTCGGCTCAATGGTCGCGAATGGGTAATTTGCCGCCAAGACGTTGTTCTTGGTCAGGGCATTAAAAAGGGTCGACTTTCCCACATTGGGCAGTCCGACGATTCCGATAGATAGGCTCACGAGGAGGCTAGCCTACGGGGGTTTGTCGGTACTTCCTGCCACGATATGCCCATGAGTAACAGCACAGGCGTAATTGTGGCCCTGATCATCGGCATCCTCCTTGGAACCGCGCTTGGATATGCGCTCTCCAGGCTTTCGGCGGCTAAAAGTGACACCGCCCCATCTCAAGCAGAGCTCGATGCCGCAGCCGCAGCCAGCGCCGCAATGGCTTCAGAGTTAGCCACCTCCCGGTCGCTGACGGCGGAGTACAAGGCCCAACTTGAGGCCGAACGCGCCAAGACCGAGTCCACTATTAAGTTGAAGGCTGAACTCGATGCCATGGCAGCCCGCGTCGCTGAACTCAGCAAGGTCTCCGAAGATGCTGATCGCAGGCGCATCTCCGCGGAGTCTGAGATCAAGACCCAGATCATTCAAATGGCTTCTCATAACCAGGATCTGGTGAACCAGACCAAAGCGATCGCCGGCGCGCTCGCGAGCTCGCAGACCCGAGGCAAGTTTGGTGAAGCAGCCCTCGAGCAGTTACTCGTTGGTGCAGGGTTGATCGAAGGCGAACACTTCATCCGCCAACGTGCTGCAGAGAAGAATGAGTCATCCGGCGCCATTCCCGATATCACCATCAAGATGCCCGGAGGATCAGTTCTCTACATCGACTCTAAATTCCCGTTCGAGCGTTTCTATGAAGCATTTGAAACCGAAGACGAAGATCGCCGTAAAGAATTGCTCGCACTTCACACCAAAGATCTTCTCAAGCACATTGAGGCGCTCTCCAAACGCAAATATGCGGAGCGGGGAGCATCTCCTGATTTCGTCGTGCTCTATGCACCGATCGATTCAATCTTTACCGAAGCGCTTCGCTCGGACCCAGGTTTACTCGACAAAGCCTTTGCCCTCAACGTCACGATCGCGACACCAACTTCGATGATGGCGCTGTTGCGAACTGTGGGTTATCTCTTTAGCCGCAATCGCGTCGCCACCAATGCCGCGGAGATTCAAGAGTTGGCGACAAAATTCCTCAAGGATGTCTCTTCGCTGCACGACAAGATCGTGACAGTTGGAGATCGCCTCAAGAGCACCCTCAAGGCCTACAACGAACTCATTCCAACAGCAGAGACTACGGTTCTCTCGGCTGCAAAGAAGATGAAGCAACTAGAGGTAACCGGTAAGGCGCCCAAAGGAATTCCGGAGCTCTCTGAGAATGTCAGGCAACTTCATTCGAAATTGGCCCCAAGCGATGATGATTACATCGAAGTCGAAGAGATTGAGGTGGATGAGATTGAACCGAAGCTTGCGCTCGCAGCTGATGACGGTGATGACGCCTATGATGATGAAGAGGATCTAGAGTTAGAGGATTAAGGGTTAGAGGATTAAGGTCAGATGAAAAGGATTAATATGAACACCGATCTCAAGTCGCTGCAATCTATGCCAAAGCCTATAAAGGGCGCGGGATTGACCAATGCGGGAATCGTTGTGTTGCAATCACTACTTATTCTGCTCGTGGAGACAATTGAATATGCGATCGGCAAAGTTGGAATCATTACTGGATTTGCTCTGATTGTGGCTGTCATTGGCGGCTTTTATCTCGGTCGACCGGGAACAACTTTTACTGCCGTCGTTAATCCGCCCATCGCATTTTTTGTCTCAACAGTGATTCTAATTTCCACCATTGGTGGCGCGGGGCTACACGTCGCGAAGTTTGGCTTGGATTTGGTGACCTCACTCGGTGGCGCCGCCCCTTACCTAGTCCTTGCAACCGCAGGAGGTTGGGCCTGGCACTTTTGGACCTCTCGTAAAACTATTTCCCAGCAGCCTTAAGTTCTTTCCTTAACTCCGGTGGCATCGCAAAGAGTAAGTGTTCCTCGGTCGCAGTTACTGTTTCCACATCCGCGTATCCACGCCTCGCCAATTCCTTCAGCAAATCTTGGACAAGGATCTCCGGTACTGAAGCGCCACTGCTGACACCAATCGTCTCTACACCTTTAAACCATTCGTCTTTAACTTCGGCTGCATAGTCGATGAGGTAGGCCGCTTTGGCGCCATACTCCTTTGAAACTTCCACCAAGCGCACCGAGTTCGAGGAGTTCACCGATCCCACCACCAAAACCAAATCTGACTTCGGCGCGATCTGCTTAATCGCAATTTGGCGATTTTGCGTTGCATAACAGATGTCATCACTCGGTGGATCGATCATCTGCGGAAAGCGCTCTTTGAGTTGGCGCACCGTGCTGATGGTTTCATCGACGCTGAGGGTGGTCTGCGACAACCAGATTAACTTGCTCTCATCCCTCACCTTTACATGCTCAACATCTGCAAAGGTATCGATGACATGCACGTTAGCGGGCGCCTCCCCAGATGTGCCCTCAACCTCTTCGTGGCCATGGTGACCGATGAGCAAGATGTCGTAATCCTCATTGGCAAAGCGCTTCACCTCATGGTGAACTTTTGTCACCAGCGGGCACGTAGCATCGATAGTTTTCAGATTACGCGCTGCAGCTGATTCATGTACTGCTGGCGAAACGCCGTGGGCAGAAAATATGACCAGCGCGCCTTCCGGAACTTCATCGGTCTCAGAGACAAAAATTGCTCCACGGGCTTCCAGCGTAGAAACCACATGCTTGTTATGAACTATCTCTTTTCGGACATAAACCGGGGCGCCGTAGAGATCCAACGCTTTCTCAACGGTAACAACGGCCCGATCGACCCCAGCGCAGTATCCGCGAGGTGCTGCCAATACCACTTTCTTGGTCATGTGCGCAATCGTATCTAAAAGTATGATGAGGGGCATGCCTGAGTTCTCCTACGAAGATCTACTTCCCGTCGGCCCTGATCAGACCGAATATCGCCTTGTAAGCACTGAAGGTGTTTCCACCTTTACCGCGCAAGGGATGGAGTTCTTGCAAGTCTCCCCCGAAGCAATAACGATGCTTACCTCAACAGCAATCCACGATATCTCGCACTATTTGCGTACTGAGCATTTAGCACAACTGAAGAAGATATTGGATGACCCAGAAGCGTCCCCTAACGACCGCTTCGTCGCGCTTGATCTACTGAAGAATGCAAATATCGCAGCGGGTGGTGTCCTACCGATGTGCCAAGACACAGGAACTGCAATCGTCATGGGTAAGAAAGGTCAGCGCACTCTTACATCCGAAAAAGATGAGGTTTCGGTCTCTCGCGGTGTTTACGATGCTTATACCTCGCTGAATCTTCGTTATTCGCAAATGGCCCCAATTACAACATGGGAAGAGAAGAACACAGGCAATAATTTGCCCGCTCAAGTAGAAATTTATTCTGACTCGGAGCACTCTGATGAATATAACTTTCTCTTCATTGCGAAAGGTGGCGGCAGCGCTAACAAATCATTCCTCTACCAAGAGACAAAGGCGATACTCAATCCAAAATCATTTATGAATTGGCTAGATGAGAAGTTGCGCTCTATTGGAACGGCAGCGTGCCCTCCATATCACCTCGCTATAGTCATTGGCGGAACGAGCGCGGAGCACACCGTCAAAACCGCGAAACTAGCAAGTACCAAATATCTTGACTCACTCCCTCGCACTGGTGATGCAACGACTGGTCACGCATTCCGAGATGTTGAGCTAGAAGAGCAAGTTCTTGAACTCACTCGTACGCTCGGCATCGGTGCACAATTCGGTGGTAAATATTTCTGCCATGATGTTCGCGTTGTGCGCCTTCCAAGGCATGGGGCTTCGCTCCCCATTGCGATTGCCGTCTCTTGTTCTGCTGATCGTCAGGCAAAGGGCAAGATTACTAAGGACGGAATCTTCCTAGAAAAATTGGAGCGCGATCCTGCTCAATTCTTGCCAGAGACCACCGATGAACATTTGGACGACGACGTTGTGAGCATCGACCTCAATCGCCCAATGAGCGAAGTTCTGGCCACCTTGTCGCAATATCCAATAAAGACGCGACTTTCACTGAACGGTAGCTTGGTCGTTGCGCGGGATATCGCGCACGCGAAGTTGAAGGAGCTCTTGGATGCCGGTCAAGAATTACCGCAGTACTTTAAAGATCATGCCGTTTACTATGCGGGACCAGCAAAGACTCCGGAAGGTTACGCATCTGGATCTTTTGGTCCGACAACAGCGGGTCGCATGGATTCATATGTTGAACAATTCCAAGCCGCGGGTGGCTCAATGATTATGCTCGCAAAGGGCAATCGCTCTAAACAAGTAACCGATGCCTGCGCGAAACATGGCGGCTTCTACCTAGGCTCTATTGGTGGTCCAGCAGCACGGCTAGCCCAAGATTGCATTCGCAAAGTTGAAGTAATCGACTACCCAGAACTGGGAATGGAAGCGATCTGGAAGATCGACATCGAAAATTTCCCGGCTTTCATTGTCGTGGACGATAAAGGAAATGACTTCTTTGCCGAGACGCTACGCCCGCTCACGATAGGCAAGAAACCTCATTAAAGACGTCCGCCAGCCGACCCATCTTGCGAAAGTCGCTGGCTTAGCCACACTGGAAAAATAAAGATCACAATCAGTGCGGTCGCAACAACGTTCACAACTGGTGCTTGATTTGGCCTAAATAGATTATTGAATATCCAAAGCGGCAGCGTTTCGGTTCCAGGTCCTGCAGTGAAGGTCGTAACAACGATTTCATCAAATGAGAGCGCAAATGCCAGCAATCCACCGGCGACAAGTGCTGAACGAACTAGTGGGAACGTAACATACCTAAAAGTCTGAAATATGTTCGCCCCTAAATCTTGCGAAGCCTCCTCGAGGCTCTGACCCAATCTACGGAGCCTGGCCAAGACATTGTTGTACACGACTACGATGCAAAATGTTGCGTGGCCAACAACAACAGTCCACAGTGCAAGCTCTTTGTTAAGCGGATCAAGGAGCGTGTGAAAAGTCGTATTAAGTGCGATACCAGTGATAATTCCAGGTAACGCAATTGGAAAAATCACTAAGAGCGAGAGGGTGTTCTTTCCGTAAAAACTGTATCGACACACTGCGAAGGCGATGCAAGTGCCTAATACCAAGGCGATAACAGTGGCCCCGAGTCCCACTTTCACTGAAGTCCATATCGCCGGCAGAACGCCGTTGCTTTCAGTCAACCTCCCCCACCATACAAATGAGAGCGAACGTGGTGGCCAGGTAAAGGTTCTAGATGGGTTGAGAGAGTTCAGGGCCACGACGACAAGCGGAACATAAATAAAACTCAACGTACCAAATGTGAGGGCAGCTAAGAGTAACTTTGCTTTTCGCGATAAGTACATTAGAAATTCTCCAATGCACCAGAGCGACGGACCAAAAATAGATAACCCAAAATAGTTCCAATAGGTAGCAGCGCCATAGCGGCCGCAAATGGAAGGTTGCCTGCGGTACCTACATTGTCAGCGATCACATTTGCCACTAACTGAGTTGTTCCGCCAACAATCTTTACGACAATGTAATCGCCGAGTGAGAGCGAAAAAGTGAATATTGAACCCGCAATAATCGCGGGGTAGACAATTGGTAGTACAACTGACTTAAAAGTCTGCCAAGCACTTGCGCCAAGGTCACTCGACGCCTCCAATAGCGAATTCGGTAGCCGGTCCAATCCGGCGTAGATTGGGAGGATCATGTACGGCAACCACAAATAGGCCAAGGTGATAGTAGTTGCAGTTAAACCAAATCCTGGGCCTTGAATACCAAATGGCTTCAGGAACCAAGAGATTACGCCACCATCAGCAAACATGCTTCGCCAGGCATACGTCTTTACCAAATAACTAGCCCACAGAGGCACAAGCACAAGTGCGATGACCACATTTCTAAATTTTGGTTTCAATACTTTAGAGATGAAAAGCGCAATTGGGATTGCCAGCAACCCATCCACCAATGTGACGGCAAGTGCTACCCCAATTGAGCGAATCGCAATTGTGCTATAAACCCTTTGAGTAATGAGGGTGTGAAAGTTCCCGAATGAAAGCGAATGAACAGTATTGCCCGTAAACGAATCAACGCTCCATAAACTTGATATGAGCATCACCGCAAGTGAGCCGAGGTACGCCAGCGCAAGCCAAAGCACAGGAAGCGCTAACAAAAGCGCCGCCCGTGCCCCTTTATGGCGATAGAGCCAGGTATTAACTCGGTTCATCAATCAGCTTCTGTTTCGAATGTGTTAGCCACTTAACCTTTAATAGATGTCCAGGCCTGCGTCCATGCCGCATAGTCAGTACATATATTCCCGCGGCCGTCTAAGCAGTTCGTGGTAGGAGTTGTCCAGTACCAGATCTTCTTTGCGTATGCGCCATCAAGAGCGTGATAAGTGGTGCAGAAATTCTTATCTACGGTGTGCTCGCATGCGAGAGTTTGAGCTGGTGCTTCGCCAAAGTATTCAGCAACTTGGGCGTTCACTGTTGGAGAGGTGATCCAATTCATCCATTCGTACATGCAATTTGGATGTTGAGCCTTTGAGGAGATCATCCAGGTATCAGACCACCCAGTTGCACCTTCCTTTGGCACAGTAGTAGCTACTGTTACTTTCTTGTCACCATTAATTGTATTTGCAATAACCTGCCAGGAAGATCCGAGCAAAGTGTTACCGGTTTCAAAAGATTGAACGGACTTGGTGTAGTCAGACCAATACTCACCGATATTAGACTTTTGAACTTTAAGAAGTGCCACTGCAGCTGCCAACTGATTTTTATCAAGTGCATATGGGTTCTTGATTTTTAAAGCTGGCTTAGTTGCCATGAGGTACATGGCGGCATCTGCAATGTAGATCGGGGAATCGTATGCCGTGATCTTGCCCTTATACGGGGAATTTGCATCGAATACCGCTGACCATGATGTTGGCTTTGCTACTTTCGCAGGGTTATATGCCAAAACGTTTGCGCCCCAGCCATGAGGAATTCCATACATGATTCCGTTGACAGAGTTCCATTGCTGATCCTTCAGGAACGGTGAAATAGTTTTGTAGTTAGGGACTAACGCTGTGTTAACTGGCGCAACTTGACCACCATAGATAAGACGAAGTGTGGCGTCACCTGATGCTGAAACTCCATCGTATCCACCAGTCTTCATGAGCGAGACCATCTCATCTGAGGTGCCTGCAGTCTTTGCATTTACTACACAACCAGTCGCCTTGGTAAACGGATTAACCCAGTCAACGGTCTTGTCATCGCTACCGTTTTCCGCATATCCGGCCCAGACGATGATGTTGAGTTTTCCTTCGCCTTTTCCTAGCGCCTTCAGCGCTGGGATGTTTGGAAGAGAGGCAGCTTCGCCTGCAGTAGCGCTAGCTAATGCTAAACCCAGTGCCGCTAGGCTAGCAATCAAGATTTTTTTGGTACGCATCCACATCACCTTTTTCTCTCGTTTATTAACCTACGTGCTTATTGTGTTCATTAACCAACTTGAAATTCGAATTTCGAATTCCAAGAAATCGCTATTGCTTCACCAGTCCGCGGCAACTCTTTGACGCCATCGTTTTCAACAAGCATAGTGAGAATATCGTTGCCGATCTCTAAATCTATTCTGGTGAGCGCTCCTAGGAAAAGAGTCGATCGAACTTTTCCCGAAGTTCTTCGGTCACCATCGTTGCCAAATTTGATTTTCTCGGGACGGATGCTGATTATCTTTCCGTCACGATGAAGGAGATTTGAGATGCCGACGAATCCAGCTACAAACTCAGAATTTGGAGTGTCATAAATTTCGCGAGCATTTCCCATTTGTACAATATTTCCGGCGCTAAATACCGCGATGCGATCGGCCATCGTGAGCGCCTCTTCTTGGTCGTGCGTGACAAAGATAAAAGTGATGCCTATATCGCGCTGTAATTCCTTTAACTCAACTTGCATCTCATGTCGCAACTGCAAATCCAACGCCCCCAACGTCTCATCAAGGAGTAGCACCTTTGGCTCGTTAACCAATGCACGGGCTAGGGCTACTCGCTGGCGCTGACCGCCGGATAGCTGACTTGGTTTACGGGATTCATATCCTTGTAGTTTCACGCGTTGCAGCGCTTTTTCAGCACGCGCCTGGCGTTCGGCCTTCCCGATCTTCTTTACCTTGAGTCCGTATTCAACATTTTCTAAAACGGTCATATGTGGGAATAACGCATAGTCCTGGAAAACAGTATTGACATCGCGGCTAAATGGCGGGGTCTGGCTTACATCGCTACCCGCAATATCGATGGTTCCGGAATCTGGTAATTCAAAACCGGCAATCAGCCTGAGAACCGTCGTCTTGCCCGATCCACTTGGACCAAGCATCGCAAAAAATTCACCATCGAGGACTTCAAGGTTGACTCCGGCAACGGCTTGGACATCTCCAAAACTCTTGGTGACGTCTTTCAGTCGAATGGCGATTGACACCTTGCGATTCTATTTCAAAGCCGGCGAAAATCTAGAAGGAAACGGAATTAGTTTCCGTTTACCGATGAAGAAGTGCCTTCATTATCGCTAATCGTGGTCTTTTGAATTTGGATCAAAAATTCAACGTTCGACTTGGTGCCCTTCATCTTGTCGAGGAGGAGCTCAAGCGCCTGCTGAGATTCCAACGCGTGCAATACGCGACGCAAACGCCAGACAATGTTTAACTCTTCCTTACCCATAAGGATTTCTTCCTTACGAGTTCCAGATGCATCAACGTCAACAGCCGGGAAGATACGCTTATCTGCAAATCTGCGATCGAGTTTGAGTTCCATATTTCCGGTGCCCTTAAACTCTTCGAAGATAACTTCATCCATCTTCGAGCCTGTTTCAACCAAAGCGGTGGCAAGAATTGTGAGCGATCCGCCATTTTCGATATTACGAGCCGCACCAAAGAACTTCTTCGGCGGATAAAGCGCTGCTGAATCAACACCACCGGAGAGAATACGGCCGGATGCTGGAGCTGCAATATTGTAAGCACGACCTAAGCGAGTAATCGAGTCAAGAAGAACAACCACATCGTGGCCCATCTCCACCAAACGCTTTGCGCGTTCGATGGCCAGTTCGGCGACGCTGGTGTGATCATCGGCCGGGCGATCGAAGGTGGAGGCGATGACCTCACCCTTAACGCTGCGCTGCATGTCAGTCACTTCTTCTGGGCGCTCATCAACGAGAACGACCATTAAGTGCACTTCTGGATTATTAGTAGTAATTGCGTTCGCAATCGACTGAAGGACCATGGTCTTACCGGCCTTCGGAGGTGAGACGATAAGTCCACGTTGGCCCTTACCGATAGGCGCAACAAGATCGATTACACGAGTCGTCAAAATGTTGGGCTCTGTCTCCAGTCGCAAACGCTCCTGCGGATAAAGCGGAACTAGCTTTGCGAAGTCAACACGATCGCGCGCCGCCTCAGGATCTAGCCCATTAACGGTATCGAGTTTGACCAGCGCGTTGAATTTCTCTTTACGCTCGCCCTCGCGAGGTTGGCGAACTTGGCCAATAATAACGTCGCCCTTACGTAAGCCATAGCGACGTATCTGTTGAAGCGACACATAAACATCGTTCGGGCCAGCTAAATAGCCTTGGGTGCGAATGAATGCATATGAATCCAAAATATCTAGCAGGCCTCCGACGGGTAGGAGAACGTCGTCTTCTGAGATATGGATATCGCGTTCACCGCGCTCACCGCGCTCGCCTCTTTCTCCGCGGTCGCGGAAGCGATTGCGATCATTGCGGTCTCCGCGGTCTCCACGATCGCGGCGGCCATTGCGGTCGCGGCGGTCATTCCGGTCATTACGGTCACCCGAGTTACCGTTGCGTTCGTTGAAATCTCTGCGCTGCGAATCTGAACTTTCACTTCCCGAGTTCGATTCTTGTTCTGGGGCGTCATCTGCGTCCGATGAATCGCCATCATTTGAATTATCTGATTGATCTGAACCGTCGACGTCGCGGCTTGCATTGCCCTTCGCGCGGTTCTTTTTATTTCTAGCCTCTTGGCGCTCAAGGCGCTTGGCTTCGCGTTCGGCCTTTGCGGCTTCGCGGTTTGCGGCTTGCAAATCGGCAATCTTCTGTACGAGATCGGCCTTTGTCATCTTTGCTGCGCCTTCAATACCCAATTGCCCAGCAACTTTTTTCAGTTGTGGGAGCAGCATTGCGGAGAGTTCGCTTGCAGCCTTAGCAGGGCGTTCTGTGGTTGTTTCGCTCATTATTGTTATTGAGTTCCAATTTCTATGATTGTTTCTATTATTAATTTCTCATCTGTAAGCCATAGTCCCACTGTGGAACTTTGCTTGATCAACCCCATATGCGTCGAGGAAAATCTGGGATAAGAATTATTTGTTGCGGCGGTTTTTTGTGATCTACGCCTGTTGGGGAGAAATCATCCAACGGGGTAAACGTATCACACATCTGTCCTGGGCCTCAAAATCCTCACCTTGGAAGGTATGCGCCTCCCAGACTGTGTTAACAGTCCAAATAAGACTGTGTGAATAGTCCAAATAAGCTGGAGTTAAGCCGCTCCCCCGCGTGAAATAGCGAGAGATTGAGCATTGAATCCCGATGTGGCCATCTCTAGGAAACGGGCGACATCTTGGTCATCCCCGTTGTGCAAAACAAGCACGGTAGGTCCTGCCCCAGAGACCATCGCCGCAATCCCGTGCGCACGTAGAGACTGAACCAGATCCATGGACTTTGGATAAGCGGCTGCGCGATAGCGCTGGTGCAAATAGTCCTCCGTTGCACTAAAGAGCAGTTCTGGCTTTGTTGAAAGCGCGACGCTGAGAAGCGCAGCTCTGCTGGAATTCAATACTGCATCGTGATGCGGAACCGAATCCGGCAATAATTTCCGAGCCTTAGTTGTAGAAAGTTGTTGATCTGGAACATAGATCACTGCGCGGATGCTTGGGTGTACAGGAATTGAAATACAGCTCCCTACTTTCACACCATCGCTTTTGGTCGGAATAATGTCTTGCATCCACGAAATTGTTGCGCCACCATGAATCGCTGCAGCGACATTGTCGGGGTGACCCTCAAGCTCTGTTGCAAGCATCAACATTTCATCGTTGGACATGTATTCATCGCCACCTAGAACAAGATCGCGAGCGAGCAACAGTCCTCCAACAATCGCTGACGCCGAAGATCCAAGCCCACGACCATGAGGAGTCACATTGAGAGCGCGAAGTGCAATCCCGCGTGGCTTTTGACCCATAAATTCAAAACCGCGGAGCATTGACTTAATGACAAGATGATTCTTATCGCGCTTTACTTCATCAGCACCTTCACCTGTTACATCAACATCAAAAATCGGATCATCTAAAACCTGTGCGGCAAATCGGTCGTGCATGTCCAGCGCAATCGCGAAAGTATCAAAGCCCGGTCCTAAGTTTGCACACGTTGATGGCACGCTCACTTGGGTCATCTGGGCTTTGAAAGTCAAGCGTTGCGACGTCATCATGCAAGCCCCATAGCTTCGGCAGCGCGCGCAATGTCCACTGGGATAACAACTGGAGCGGCGGCTGCATCCAAGATCCATTGAACGTCTTTAAGCCCATTGCCAGTAACGGTAATTACAATCTTCTTGCCCTTTGGTAGCGCGCCCGCTGCCTTCTTTTTAATGAGGCCGGCAATGCCCGCAGCGCTTGATGGTTCTACAAATATGCCCTCTTTCGCGGCAACTAAGCGATATGCACTGAGAATTTCTTCATCGGTCACAGAATCAATCAAGCCACCTGACGAGTCCCGGGCCTCAACAGCCTGCGCCCACGATGCCGGGTTGCCAATTCGAATAGCGGTTGCGATGGTTTCGGGGTTGGAGACAACTTCACCTAAAACAATTGGGGCAGCCCCTGCCGCTTGGAAACCCCACATCTGCGGAAGCTTGCTGGAGACCCCATCACGGAAATACTCCTGATAACCCTTCCAATAAGCCGTGATGTTTCCAGCATTTCCGACAGGGAGCACGTGAAGATCAGGTGCGTCACCGAGTAGATCAACTACTTCAAATGAGGCGGTCTTCTGTCCTTCAATGCGAAATGGGTTAACCGAATTCACCAATGCAACGGGATAATTTTCAGCAAGATCTCTCGCGAGGTTGAGGCAGTCATCAAAGTTTCCATCAACTTGTAGAAGCGTTGCGCCATGCGCGATCGCTTGCGCCAGCTTGCCCATTGCAATCTTGCCTTGCGGAACGAGAACCACCGGGGTCATTCCAGCTTTCGTCGCGTAAGCAGCAGCACTTGCAGAAGTGTTACCCGTAGATGCGCAGACAACTGCCTTTGCACCATCTTCTGCTGCTTTTGAAATCGCCATCGTCATTCCGCGATCCTTAAATGACCCAGTTGGGTTAGCACCTTCAACTTTTAGCCAAACATCATTTTCAAGTAGGCCAGATAAATATCCGGCTGAAACCAATGGTGTGCCACCTTCACGTAGTGTGATGACCGGTGTTTTGGATGAAACCGGCAAGCGGTCGCGATACTCGTCGATTACTCCTAGCCATTGGTGGGCGCCGCTTTGAGATTTCTTATTAGATGTGAAAAGCCCCATTAAATTAACCCTTCAACGCGGATAACGCTCACGACTCTTTGTACAACATCAAGTTCGCGTAAGTCCTTCACTGTGTTAGCAAGTGCAGATTCCGTTGCTATATGAGTAAGCACAACGAGTTCGGCATCAGCGCCACGACCTTCTTGGCGAACGGTCAAAATTGAGACATCATTCTTTGCAACGGTGCTGGCCACAGAGGCAAGTACACCTGGAACATCTGCAACGTCCATTCGAATTAAGTAACGAGTACGACTGACTCCGATCGGAGCGATATCAAGATCGGCGTAATCGGTCTCCGTTGGGCCAAGGCTGCCTTCATTTCTATTTCGAGCAACAGCTACGAGGTCACCCAATATTGCCGACGCGGTTGGAGTTCCGCCCGCTCCCCTGCCATAGAACATCAATTCACCAGCGGATTCACACTTGACGAAGACCGCGTTGAAAGATTCGCGAACCGCAGCAAGTGGATGAGTTACCGGAATCATCGTCGGGTGGACACGGACCGAAATAGTCTCTTCGTCACTACCATGAAGTTCATTCGCCTCTGCGATAGCAAGTAGCTTGATAACGAAACCCATCGCTTTTGCAACAGATACATCATCGGCGGTGATCGAACGAATACCTTCGCGATACACATCTTCGTCTGTTACTTGGGTGTGAAATGCAAGCCCTGCCAAAATCGCTGCCTTCGCCGCCGCATCAAAGCCATCGACATCCGCCGTTGGATCGGCTTCTGCAAAACCAAGCGCTTGTGCTTCCGCTAGCGCGCTATCGAATGTGGCGCCTGTTTCGTGCATTTTTGTGAGAATGTAATTCGTCGTGCCGTTAATGATTCCCATTACGCGCTCTACGTGGTCGCCCACCAGGCTTTCAGCGAGTGGTCGCAAAATTGGAATCGCTCCTGCAACTGCTGCCTCATAGTAAAAATCAACGTCGGCCAAATCCGATGCGTGAAAGAGCTCTGCACCATGCTTCGCAAGGAGCGCCTTATTTGCGGTAACAACTGCCTTTCCATTTTTCATGGCAGTCAGAATTAATGTCCGGGCTGGCTCAATACCCCCCATGACCTCTATAACCAGGTCGATATTTGGGTCTGTAACAATCGATTCTGAATCATCGGTAAGCAATGAAGGATCAATTCCAGGACGTGGAACTGTTATATCTCTGACTGCAATGCGGGTAATGACCAGTCCGACGCCAGCCCTAGCGTCAAGATCGACTTGGTTTGCAATCATTAAGCGGGCGACTTCGGCGCCCACAATTCCCGCACCAAGAAGGCCAACGCGCAAAACGCGATCCTGGCTCATGGCTTCACTTCCCCTAGCTAATGATCTATTAATCTCAAGATCTATTTATCTCAATAATTCGGTCGGGGGTAAGTATCTCAAAAAAACTAGATATCCATCGCCAATATATCCGCGATTGACTCGCGTTTAGTGATAATCCGGGCCGCACCATCACGAACGGCCACTACTGCAGGCTTTGTAAGGTGGTTGTAATTCGATGCCATGCTCCGCCCATACGCGCCAGTTGCTGGAATCGCGATGAGGTCACCGGGCTGAATATCGCTAGACATATGGATTTCACGAATCAAGATATCCCCCGACTCGCAATGCTTTCCAACAATGCGGGATGTTTGAGTTGGACCAAGCGGCAAGCGATTCGCAATGATTGCCAGATATTGCGCTCCATAAAGTGCGGGGCGAATGTTGTCGCTCATGCCTCCATCAACGGAGATATATGTGCGACTAGAACCGTCGTCGAGCTCGACACTCTTTGTAGTGCCAACCGTATACAAGGTCGTCGTAGTTGGACCGACAATCGCGCGACCCGGTTCAATCGAAATTCGCGGCATCTTTATATTCGCGCGGGCACACGCGTCGCGAACGACCTTCGCAAGTTCGCTCATAACAACAAAAGGATCAGGGGTGTATTCGCCAGGAACGTAGTTAATTCCACACCCACCACCGAGATCTAATTCTGGAAGTTCACTTCCATAATAATCACGATATTTCGCGAGCAACGAGATTAGTTTCTCTGCGGCGGCGGCAAAACCTGCAATTTCAAAGATCTGCGAGCCAATATGAGAGTGCAGGCCCACGAGCTCAAGTGATGGACGACCCTTTATATCCGAAATCGCATCCCACGCCGCGCCACTGGCCAACGAGAATCCGAATTTCACATCTTCATGGGCTGTTGAAATAAATTCATGAGTATGCGCCTCAACTCCTGGAGTGACACGGATGAGGACTCGCTGCTTCACCCCGAATTCCGAGGAGATACGCGCGACCCGTTCTATTTCAAAGAATGAATCCACGACAATCGTGTGCACTCCGTATTGCACAGCTTCGCTGATCTCTAATTCAGATTTATTGTTCCCGTGTAGCTCGATTCGCGCACCATCAAAGTTCACGGCTTTAGCGACTGCAAGTTCACCGCCAGTACACACATCAAGTCCAATTCCAACGGAATTAACCCAACGCGCTATCTCCTTATTGAGAAAAGATTTCGCCGCGTAATAAACGTTGCCCGCATTCTCTCCAAAGGATTCAGAGAGTGCGTTGCGCCAGTTTTCGGCACGAGTAATGAAATCCTCTTCATCAACAACATAAAGCGGCGTACCGAATTCGGCTGCAAGCTGTGAAGCGCTGACGCCACCAATCGTTAAATGATCGAGCTCGAAGGAGCTGTTGCTTGAAAATACTGCAGCATCAAAGGCGCTCATGGCTACATCTTTTCAGGTGCAACTACGCCCAACAAGGTGAGCGAATTTTTGATTACTTGGGATGTTGCCTTACAAAGCGTCGCACGTGCACTGTGGAGTGCGGTTGCCGGCTCATCCCCCATAGGAAGTACCCGGCAATCAGCATAAAAACGGTGATAAATACCAGCTAGCTCCTCCGCGTATCGCGCAATGCGGTGCGGTTCACGCAACGTCGCGGCCGATGCCAGTACTCGTGGAAATTCAGCAAGCGCTCCGATTAATTCACGTTCACGCTCGTGCTCTAGGAGTTCGGCGCTGACATGTTCTGCACCAAAAGCAATTCCTAAGTCAGTAGCATTGCGAAGCACGGCGCATATTCGCGCATGGGCATATTGCACGTAATAAACAGGATTTTCGTTGGTTCGGCTTCGCAAAATGTCCACGTCCATCACCATCGGAGTATCAACGGGATACCTAATCAATGTGTAGCGCGCGGCATCCACTCCAACTTTTTCAACGAGTTCAGCGAGGGTGATGATTGTGCCGGCACGTTTGCTAAGTTTGAGTTCCTCGCCATTTTCCAAAATCTTTACAAGTTGACCGATCATGATGTCGACGTTGAAGTTTGGATCATCACCAGCGCACGAGGCCAAAGCCTTTAAGCGATGGACATACCCATGATGATCGGCGCCTAACATGTAAATGCAGATATCAAATCCGCGCTCCCGCTTACTAATGTAATAAGCGGAGTCAGATGCAAAATATGAGAGCGCACCGTCGGACTTAATCATGACACGATCTTTATCGTCCCCAAAGTCGGTAGTGCGAAGCCAAGTAGCTCCATCTTTTTCATAGACGTGACCTTGTTCGCGAAGGCGGCTTAGGCAGTGATCAAAAAAGTTATTTTCGTACAGCGATTTTTCTGAGAACCAGACGTCAAAATGGGTTCGAAAGTCATTGAGGACAGCCTGTTGCTCTGCGAGTTGCAGCGCATACCCTGCAGCCAAAAAGGATTCAGTTCTATCGGGTTCCGCGAGCGCTACGTATTCTGGATGCTCGTCATTGATTTTTTCGGCTAACTCCGAGATGTAGTCCCCGTGATAACCGTCCTCCGGAACAGGTAAGCCAAGAGCCGCATTTCGGATAGAAGCACCAAAAAGCTCCATCTGATTTCCGCGGTCGTTGATATAGAACTCACGAGTGACTTTAGCTCCGGCGGCAGACAAAACTCGGCCGAGGGCATCACCTACGGCAGCCCAACGGGTATGGCCCAAGTGGAGTGGTCCTGTCGGATTGGCACTAATAAATTCCAAGTTGATGCTACGACCTGCCAGGACTGCACTATGTCCGAATTGTTCACCTTGTTCCATGATCGCCGAAATGATCTGACCCTGTCCCACGTTCGCGAGAGTGATGTTGATAAAACCTGCTCCGGCAATATCCACGGCGGCTAGGGAATCCTTGATTTCCACATCTGCTAATAGATAGGAGCGAAGGAGCTCTGCCAGAGACCGAGGATTCTTACCTGCTGGCTTGGCGAGTGCGAGCGCAATATTGGTGGCATAGTCGCCGTGGTCGCGGTTCTTAGGACGCTCCAGAGTAATTTCTGTGGGGAGTTCCAACTCCGCGGGAAGTTCCTCTCCAGCCTTAGCCAGGTGCAGCGCGCGAAGGATGGCTGCAACGAGTTGATCGGCGGGATTCATTGGGTAAGGGTACCCGCGCAGCGGGGACCCGAGTATCAGGTACCCGGGTGTTCGCTTGAGATGGCTATTTAGGCGTTACCAAACCGTTATGAGGAATGTCCGATATGTCGGTATTTCGCTATCGGAAATTAGTACCTTTTCGACTACTTTGCTACCACCGAGTACTACCCACGGTCAAAGCAGGTTTGACCACGTGCTCAAAACCTTCGAAAGGTATACGAATAGATGACAACTCGTCGTTTCGCGGCAGCAGTCGCGGCAGCATCACTAGTTCTCTCTGGTTTTGTTGCTACAACTGTTCACGCAGCAGGTCCACAAGTCGGAGTTATCCTTCCTGACTCTGCATCATCTCCTCGTTGGGAGACAGATGATCGTCCACTACTCGCAGCTGCATTCAAGGCTGCTGGTGTTACTTATGACATTCAAAATGCTCTTGGCGACAAGACAAAGTTTGCAACAATCGCACAAGCAATGCTTACAGAGGGTGTAAAGGTTCTCGTTCTCGTTAACCTTGATTCACCATCTGCAGCAGCTGTTGAAGCAACAGCAAAGAAGCAGGGCGTTGCAACAATCGACTACGACCGTTTAACTCTCGGTGGTTCAGCTAACTACTACGTTTCATTCGACAACGTTGCAGTCGGTAAGCTCCAAGGTAACGGAATCGTTGCTTGCCTCAAGGCACACAAGGTTGCACATCCTCGCGTTGTTTACTTGAACGGTGCACCAACAGATAACAACGCAACTTTGTTCAAGCAAGGTTATGCATCAGTTGTTGGTCCATACCTCAAGGCAACCGGCGGAACACTTGTTGATGACAAGTCAGTTCCAAACTGGGATAACACCCAAGCTGGCGTAATCTTCGAACAACAGCTCACAAAGGCAGGCGGAAAGCTTGACGCTGTAGTTTCAGCTAACGAAGGCCTTGGCCTTGCAGCTGTAGCTGTTCTTAAGAAGAACAACCTCAATGGAAAGACTTGCGTATCAGGACAAGATGCATCAGCAGCTGGTCTTGCAGCAATCTTGACCGGAGATCTTTCAAACACCGTTTACAAGCCAATCGCAAAGGAAGCTAACGCTGCCGCTGCACTTGCCATCTCATTGGTTAAGGGAACAAAGGCTGCTACAAACGGTATGACCGCCGATTCAACTGTTAAGGGCCGCATGGTTCCTTCAGTTCTCTTGGTACCAACATCCATCACAAAGAGCAATGTTGAAGTAACTGTTACGGATCACTTCCGTACAGCTGCTGAAATTTGCGCGATTGCTGGTGCTGCAGCTTGCGCAGCTAACGGCGTTAAGTAAGGCCTACCTGCTTAATAGTTAGTTGCACAACTCATAATGTGAGACTGAGCCGAAGACACCGTCTTCGGCTCAGTTTTTTTTCGTTATAGTGGAGTTATTGAAGTTTTACATCATCGACGGGAGTAACTAGTGAGCGAACCCATTCTTTCGCTGCGTGGTATCAACAAATCTTTTGGACCAGTACATGTTCTCAAGCATGTAAATTTTGATGCATACGCTGGAAAAGTTACCGCGCTTGTCGGTGACAATGGTGCTGGCAAAAGCACGCTAATCAAATGTATCGCGGGAATTTACACCGCTGAATCAGGCGACATTTTCTTCGAGGGCATCAAGGTCCAGATCCAAGGTCCACGTGACTCCACCGATTTGGGAATTGAAGTCGTTTACCAAGACCTCGCGCTCTGCGACAACCTTGACATTGTTCAAAATATGTTCCTGGGGCGTGAAGAACGTAATGGTGTTGTTCTGAACGAAACCCATATGGAATCCCTTGCCGCTAAAACCCTTGATGGTCTTTCCGTGCGTACCGTTAAATCTATTCGCCAAACTGTTTCCTCTCTTTCAGGTGGACAACGCCAGACCGTTGCAATTGCGCGCGCCGTACTTTGGAATTCAAAGGTCGTAATCCTGGATGAGCCAACTGCCGCGCTAGGCGTTGCGCAAACCGAGCAAGTGTTAAAGCTGGTTCGTCGCCTTGCTGATAACGGGCTCGCCGTTATCTTAATTAGCCATAATCTCAACGATGTCTTTGAAGTTGCTGACTACATTGCTCCGCTTTATCTCGGAACCATGGCTGCCCAAGTCGAAACGAAGAACGTCAAAGCTAGCCAAGTCGTTGAATTGATTACTACCGGAAGATCTGAAGGAATTGTGGGTGCAAGCGCATGAGTGTAAATACCGATAATCTCGTCGCCCAGGAAACGACCCTGAAGTCGGTCGTGAGTGATTACATTGCAAAGATTAAGTCCGGTGACATTGGTGCACTTCCTGCGTTCTTGGGATTGATTACCCTTGGCATCGTCTTTACTTTCTCCTCGCAGTTCTTCCTGACTGCTCGCAACATGTCCAACCTGATCACCCAAGCTGCACCCGTGATCGTTATTGCTATGGGCTTAGTGTTTGTCCTACTTCTCGGCGAGATCGACCTTTCGGCAGGCTTTGCCTCCGGAGTATGCGGTGCGACCCTTGTTCTCCTCATTAATGACCACCACTTCCCTTGGTACCTGGCGCTGCTAGTAAGCATCATCGTAGGTATCGGACTTGGCTGGGTTATGGGAACCCTCGTCGCGCGGCTACGTATACCGTCCTTTGTCGTCACTCTCTCCGCTTTCTTGGCATTCCAAGGCATCTTGCTCTTGATGGCAGGTGAAGGCGGAACAATTTCACTACAGGATCGCTTTATCGTTGCCGTCGAAAACAACAATCTCACTCCTGCAGTAAGTTGGATTTTTTCGATAGTCGGTATCGCCATTTATGTCGGCTTGGGCCTCAATCGAATTCTTCATCGCAGACGCAAGAATTTAAAGTCTGAACCATTCAATGTTTGGATCATCAAGAACGCTGTTCTTGTGATCCTAGGCCTTGGAATTACCTATGTCCTTAATTTGCAGCGCGGTAATCCACCAAACAGCAGCATCAAGGGAATGCCTATCGTTGTTCCAGTCTTGCTCGCACTGTTGATTGTTGGAACATTTGTTCTCAATAGGACAGTCTTTGGTCGCCATCTTTATGCAGTTGGCGGAAATGCCGAAGCGGCTAGACGTTCAGGTATCAATGTTCGCCGAGTTCGCACTTTGGCGTTCATGATCTGCTCTGGTTTAGCTTCAATCGCCGGAATGCTCTTTGCTTCACGCTCCAACTCAATCTCACCAACTACCGGTGGCGGAACGACACTTCTATATGCAGTGGGCGCAGCCGTCATTGGTGGAACTTCACTCTTTGGTGGAAAAGGAAAGTTGCGCGACGCAGTCCTCGGTGGATTGGTAGTCGCAGTTATCGATAACGGTATGGGGTTGCTCGGCTTTAGCTCTGGTACCCAATACCTCGTTACCGGTGGAGTGCTGCTCGTATCTGCTTCAGTCGATGCCTTGTCACGCAAGGGTGCAAGCTCCGCTAGCTGATAAAGGGCCTTGATTTAAAGCAGGTTATAAGGGCTAGTCTGACTAGCCCTTAATTCCCATTAAATGCTCCAATGCGAGTTGATCAATCTTCTCGTAGCCATAACCGCGTGCACCGGCGAGCTCAACATCAAATGACAGATCTGCGAGATCTTTCCAACTCTCACCAGCTGCAAGAGTAGGCACGGCGAGCTGATCGATACGCGACTCTTTCATCGCGTCAATGACGCGTGGGTCGTTGCGGAATGCAGCGGCACGCTCCTTGAGCGCAAGGTAGGTGCGCATGTTCGCACTTGCAGATTCCCACACTCCAGCATCATCCTCAGTACGGGCTGACTTGTAATCGAAATGCTTCGGTCCCTGGTAGTTGTATCGCTCCAAAAGATCCACCAAGAAGAATGCTGACTTCAAATCACCGTGTCCAAATACTAAATCTTGATCGTACTTAGGTCCGTGCTGTCCGTTGAGATCAATATGAAAAAGCTTCCCTTGCCAAAGAGCTTGTGCGATTCCATGAACGAAATTAAGGCCAGCCATTTGTTCATGACCAACTTCTGGATTGAGGCCAACCATCTCAGGATGATCGAGGGTCTGGATAAAGGCGAGCGCATGACCAATGGTCGGCAAGAAAATATCACCGCGAGGCTCGT
>Ga0164297_10001192_pt1 | contig 28248 bp, 27 predicted proteins | sample GEODES058metaG_FD_113539 | JGI IMG/M metagenome (GOLD analysis project Ga0164297, IMG submission 113539) | Dystrophic lake water microbial communities from Trout Bog Lake, Wisconsin, USA - GEODES058 metaG | ecosystem: Environmental > Aquatic > Freshwater > Lake | place: USA: Trout Bog Lake... | reverse complement strand
TACTATTTGCTTGATCAATTAATAAATGAACTCCACAATGTAATTTGCACCGCCAATAAAGATTAGAATCTTTCAAAAATTGGTTAATTTTTTTCATAATTCCATAATAATTATTGGGTTCAACTAAATTGAATGCAGAATTGTCTATTTTATTTATTTTTTTAGTAGTACATTTTTTATTTTTTGAAGCAGCGATTGCGACTGCAACAATAGATTGAAAAGGAGTAAATAAAGGCTTTTTTATGATTAGTTTAGTAGCAAGTGGTTTTATAATTGCTCCTTTATTAAATTGCTTGAGTTTTTTAACACCAATTTGAATAAATACTTTATTTTTACCAAGAATTTTCTCAATTGTTTCAATTCCTGCTTTAGCAGCAGAATGAATAATTTCTTCAGTTAATACTTCTGAACTTGTATCCAAAGGTTTAATAATAGATGACTCCATTCAAAATAGAAGAGAATTCAGTTTTTAATGAAGAATAAAAATAAAAATCAAATTTTTGTAATGGTGTCAAAAATTTGAACTAGATTGGATTAATTGACATACTAAATGGATTAGATTTTAATGAAGATAAGATAGATGAATCTAAACGTCCATCATTTTCTGCTAATAAACGTATAGATTGTTTAGTAACTGATTCGCATTCAATTGGTTTTATTATTGTATCAACATGAGTAATATTATTATTTTCACGTTGAGTAATGTAATCTCTATCTAATTTCTTAATTTCCATATCAATCTTATCTGGATCAAGACTTGTGAATCCACCAGCACCATTTGGAGTATAATCACTATGCATAATAATTTCTTCTCTATTAAGACTAATTTGTGAGTTATCATACATTTCTTCTGACATTGGACGGAAATCTGACATACTTTGTGAGATACCTTTGTATTCAACATCACTAGTATATTGTTTTTGTGTTTGTCTAAGATCAATTGTTGGTGCATCATAAATATTGTAAGCACCAATACCATCTGCAGCATCCATGAAACCAAGTTCATTAGTGGTACATGCAATAGTATTACGAATTGTTTTTCTAACTTCATCAGCATTATAGATTTGCATCTTTGATGGTGCTGCAAGATTGACAGTGGATTCTTGTAAAGGTAATGTTTGACGAACAGTTTGTTTTGCATTATCCATAAGAGCAGCAGTAATTTTTTCAGGACCAGTTAAATTATTAAGAGTAGTATCATGAATTAAAGTTTCTTTAATAGTAGTTCTCATTATATGATTAACAGGGTCATAAACTGTGGGTTTTGAAGGTATTTGAGCATGCATTCCTCCAAATTCTCTTTTAGAATCAACTGTGTATTCTGATCTAGTTGGACGAAATATATCAAGTAATGGTGAAATGATAGCATTAACAGTATTTTTAAGATTTGTTAAAGGTGTTTCATTTTGAGTACTTTGTCTTTCATTATCATAAACATAGTGAGATCCAATACTATAATCATCTTTATCAGAATTACCAGGTTGAGTATCAGTACCTGCAGCGATACCTTCATATTGAACATGAGTATCGACACGAGCAGTTGGTTTCATAGGTTGAACTGGACGAGATTGTTCTTTAAGATTTGCACCAGTTGTTTTAAGCCACATATCAGAAGTTTGTTCAAACCATCCTTCTGGTTTATTTTTATTGAATTTACCAAGGAATCCACGTTGTGATATACCACCTTTAGGTCCTTGTACTGGCAATTCATATGTTAATTTTGGATTTGTTAAAACACGTAATTCATCAACAGTTTTAGGACGAGCATAATCAAGTGTATTATTTTGTGCAAAACCTCCAGATGGTTCAGAAGTAAAACCAGCAGCTAAACCAGGTCCAACATATACTTTTTCAATTGAAAAATCATTATTGCGAAGAGTTGGAGTAATTACACGAGATCTATTAAATTCAGTATTATCAGCCATTCCATTTACTAATCCCATGTTAGCAGTAGGTTCAAATAAACATTCAACTTCTTTTTTATGTTGTATAAGATCACTGCGACCAGTATAATTTGCTAATTTTGTTTCATTTGCACTAGGATCCATATTTTGACGAACGCTTCCTTTTATGAAAGGGACCATGTTCATATGTTGAAATGTTTCTTTGGTAAAAGTTTCACCTGATAAACTTGTAAATGTATTAGCATTATAATCAACTGGTTCAATAGTTTCAAACATATTTGCATAAGCAGGTCTTGGTACAATACCAGATTCTAAAGGATTTCTAGATTCTATAGTTTTTTCAGTACCTCTTGATAATTCATCTTTACGAACAACATCCCAATAATCAGATGCATACATATTTTTCATAGATGGCATACTGGGTTGTTTTTTTTGATTATTTGGTACTCTTTGATTACCTGCAAGATTATTCATTGGGCTATACATTTGACTTGATAAGTCCATGTAATCTCTATGAATAGTGGATAAAAAATACATTCAAATAGACCACAAAATAATTAAATTTAATTTTGTAGCTATTTTTCTAAAAATTTAGCGTTTTTGGACACATGATTTAACATCATATTTAAATTTATAAGTTATTTCTTTACCATTTAAAGAAACTACAACTGGTGTATCATATTCAGTGCGCATACCAATATATTTATAGGTACTTCCACCTGCACCAGAAGTTGTTTCACGTAAAATAAAACGAATTTGTTTTGGTTTACCAGATGCAAGTTTAAATAAACGACGAGTAGCTTTCTTGGCAGCAGATATTGGAGAATTTGATTTATAACGCATTGATGCATCATCTGGGATGGATATTCCAGTAGCACTTTCAACTGTAAAAGAACGATCACCTGCCATTACTATTTCTAATTTACATTTGAGATATTATATTTTTAGGAGTGCTATAAACTGCAAATGGATTACCAGGTGCTTCAGCTCCACAGCTAGTATATATTGGAGGTGCTGGTGGGTTATTGAATTGTGCAGTATTGTCAGGTACATAAGCTGGTGGTTCAAATACACTTTGATCTAATGGATTTTCTATTAATGGCGTATGGTTATCTTTGACAACTGTACGGTAAGATGTATTCCATTCAAAAGGAATAAGAGCACGATCTTGTGGATTCCAGCATAACCATTCCCATCTGTTCCATCCAGTTGCTCTTAAACTACATGGGGGATTAGATAATCTGGTGCTTTCAACTGGTGCCATGCAAGATCTAGCACCAGATGTACCGCTTGGAGCACATTTACCTCTAGTACTATATTTACCTGGCATATATTCATCTGCGGCACATTTAGTTGATTTATAGTTTAAACCTAATAATTCACTACCATCATCAATTGCTTTTCCAGGTGGACAAGCACCTGGACCATAGCTTTGATATCTAATATATGGATCAGCTGGAATATCTCTTTCACAAGATTCATTCCCACAGTCATTTGCAGGTGTATTTAACATATACATTCCAGGACCAATAGATCTTTTTAATTGTTCATTGTATGCACAAGAATCTGCTATAAAACGAGTTGTTGCCATCTCCTCTCTCTAATTTATAATTATAGAACTTTATTTTTAATGAGAGCAACCACCATTATTTATTCCTTGTGGAATTGGAACACTGCGATATGAAATTGTTTGACATCCTTTCAAATGTAATCTGGTAGTATCAATTGGTGGTGTTTTATCATTTTTAATAGCTTCTCCAGAATTTATTGGATGCCATTGTGTATCAACACATTTAGTATTATATCTAGTAATACCTCTCATATCACTTTCTAAATCAACTAAATTACCTTGAATATGACTAACAGATGTTCCACCAACTAAGCCTAATTCATGTCTGCATTTGCCTTTATTTTCATATCTCATTGGACTTAATATATATCCGAGGATTGAAACATTTTCTTTTAAATTTTTGGCATAAGTGCAAGTGTCATAAGATAAATGATTAAAGCTCATTTATTATTCTATCTACAGAATAATAAGAAAAACAAAAAACAGAACAAAATAAATAAAAACCAAAAGTTTACTTTCAACTTTTGGGAAAAACATATTATGTTTTTTTTCATTCACCTTTTTTGACCAGACTGGGCTACCTGGGACACGAGTAAAGGATTTTATACTCCCGCAACATCAGAAGCTATTGGATCACAAGTTTATTAATTGGATTATTAATTCTTGCGTAGAGCTCACCTTCTGAGTGCCTCATTTTCCTGAAATCTTGATTATATGGTTAAATTAATTATCACATGGTTGGTGGATAATTTGAACATATAAAATCAAGGCAACACATATTGTTGTAATTGAGTATTATATGAGTGCAGCTTTCATATAATTCTCAATAAAAAAATTAAAATAAAAATCAAATTTTTACAGTTTTAGCTGTTTTGTTTAAGCTCCTTTGCTAAATAAACCGACTTGTTGAGCTCTGCTATTTCCACGAACAGAAGATAATTTACCACATTCAGATAAATATTCAGATCTTCTGACCATATCTCTTGTTGGATTGCCACCACGAGTCCATGGTTCAACAATATGAACTGGATCTTGAGATGTTTTAGAGCAATCTAAAAGAGGATCAAAATTTTTGGTTTGAACTTCACTGAGTGTTTTCTTGATTGGATAATTCATATAATTACCAGCAGTGCCACTTCCAGAAACACCAACACCTTGGAATTGAGTGCTAGAAGTTCCTTGAATAATTGGCATTTCTTCATCAGGATCTACAACACCTGGACGTAAATTGGGGCATCCTTGAAAGATTCTTTGAAATAATTGAATTCTGCAGCGATCACGAGTTAATTGAGATGGATCATTTCTTAATGCAGAATATGTATCAACAGTGCATCCATCAGATACACCATATCCAGCACGTCCTGTTAAATTAATGTGATCATATGCAAATTCTGGGAAACGAGCATGTGATGGTTCACATGGAATTGGTATATTTTGATATAATTCATAATTAAACATTGAATCATTTTGTACATCTCTTGCTTCTTTAGCACAATCATCGCTGCATACTCTACGACTGTTTAAAAAGATTCCATCTCCTGTACTCATATTAACTCTATTACATGAAGTATATAAAAAAATAAAGTTTTTATTTAGTTTAAGTATTTTATTAAACACCAATTTTTCTATACATATCCAATTTACATTCTAATCCATTACCTTCTTTGCATGTTGGTGGAGTTTTAAATAACCATTCTGCAAATCCTTTTTGATCACTTGGCATAGTTGTAACTGGTACTGTATAAAAGTGTCTTTCTAATGAATCTCTATCATAAATATCATCTACGTTTCTAAAAATTTTAGCGTAATAATTATCTTTAATAGATTTTGCTACTTTTGGATTACTAATATCACAAGCACCTATTTCACTTTTTGGTGAATTTCTACCATAATCTATCAATGATGGATTCATAAATGGATTATCAGTTGTAGATATTTGACATGCTTTATTATCAATGATTGATATATTTTGAGAATTTAAAAATTTTTCAGCATTTAATTTATTTTTAGATTCGTAAATATATAAAATTATTGAAATTAATCCAGCAATGATACCAATAAATAAATATGTATAATCTACTTTAATTAATGCGAGTATTATTCCAATATATATAAATAATCTAACTAATGCATTAATTTTTCCTTCTAATGACATAGATGAAGATGGTATGATTTCATAATAATTATTAGCATTTATAAAACCACTAATATTTTTGTACCATATTTGATCATTATTATCCATAATGGTTCTTCCTACATGTGTCTATATATATTTTCTTTTGATTATTACTAAGTTTCTTTTGTTTTTTTGCGTTCTTCTAATTTTTTTCTTAATTGTTTTTGTTTTATTACTCGGCGTAATTTAGAATCATCTACACGAGTTGTAAATTGTTCTTTACCACCTCCACCTCCTCCTGCACCACCCATATTTTTTGACATATTTTTCATTATATTTTGTAAAGATGACATATCAAAATCATCATCAGAATCGCCTCCATTATTTCCAGATGTCATTTTTTGCATCATATTTAACATACCTCCCATATCACCAAGTCCTGGCATACCACCATTTGATCCTAATTTAGATGAAAATTTCATAGCATCTTTTAATAAATCTTCTTGTTTTATACTTCCTGATGCCATTTTTTGTATCATAGTGGAACTTACTTTTGATAGTAAGTTAGCTAAACCACTATCAGGATTTGCTAATGTTTTTAATATATCACCTCCATTATCACCATTTAATTCTAAACTTTTTTGTATTTCTTCAATATTTATATCGCTCATTATTTCTTTTGCTAATTTACCAAGTGAAGTTTCTTCTAATTCTTTTAATGAATTATCAGTTTCTTGTGTTACTTTAGTATTAAATTCATATATCTTTTGTAATAAATTTTTAATTCTATCATTTTGAATTACTTCTAATGATTGATTAAATTTATCTAATGATTTAACATTATTAATTGTTTCAATAATGTTTTTTACTGTATCTTCATCATATTCTTGGTCAGTCTCTGAGAATAATGTAAATAAAGCAAAGAAATGTAATACAATATAATCTTTCTTTAAAACATTTTTAATGTTATATACTGATATATTTTTGTATATTAAACTAGATTCAATTTCTTCTTTCTTCAATAATAAAACTAATTCATCATATGATAATGATAAATCATTAAATAAATTACTAATGGTTGTATTTGAGACAAACCAATCTTTATATTCAGATGATGTTTTATCGTATGATGGATAATACTCTTTTACAGTCTTATAAATAATTCCAGCATTATCATTTTCTTGTTTAAGAGGTTTTGATATCTCTTTTAACTTGCGTAAAAAATTAAAATAATAAGAATTGAAATATGTGATACTCATAATATACTTTCCTTCTATATTAGCCTTAAATAAAAATATAAAAAAAACAATTAATAATGTTAAATCATTAGATAAATTCAATTTTGATTTTCAATAGAAGCTCTATATTTACGATCAAGCAATATTAGAACTCTAAAATATTTCCAAATAGTATTTTTAACATCATCTGACATTTCAACCCAATAAATTTGTATTTTATGAATAATATTCATTGCATTATTATCAACACAATTATTTGTCATTTGATGATCTAGAAAAAACTCTTCATCTTTATTTAATATTTTATCACCATAAATAGATGTTACATAGTAATTAAACATATTTATGATAAAACATTCATCGTTCATTAATGCAGTATATGTTCCCAATTTATATATTCCAAAATCTGGGTCATCTGGATATTCTAAAATTAAATCATCAATAAATTCTTTAAATGTTTCATTAAATTTATCTAAATAAATCATTAATCACGGGGGTTTATTGGAGGAGCTAATTCTAAATTGTTTAAGTCCTTTTGTCTTATATCAAGATCTCTTTGTATTTTAAATTTGTCAAAGTCAAATTCTTCTTTATTAATTCTTGTTTTTTCATTTAAATTGAAAGATTTAGTTAGTTCAATTACCTCTGTATTTTCATCTTCTTCTATATTTGACCATGAATTAACACTTTCTTGTAAAATATCAGTTGTTTCATCATCAATTGATGCAAAACTAGTAGAATATTTTGAACTATTATTAAATGTAAATGAAAATAATTCAGTATTTTCTTTATTCACTTTATTCACTTTATTTGACTCTTGTTTTTCCATTGTTTCTTTTTGTTTTAATAATAAACCACTTCCTGGTAATAATAAATAATCAAACACATCTTTTCCAAATATAATATCCTTATTTGGCATTTTGATAAGTGCAGGTACTGATTTAATTTGTGAAGGTATTTGTTGTCCTTTTTTTCTTAATACATCAATACAGACTAATTTAATCATAGTATTGTTTTTATCATAATTTTTTATAGTTTCTTTTAACATTCTACAATGTGGACAATATTCACTATAGAATAGTATCATTCTGCATCAATGATTTATTTTACTAATAAAAAGTTAAACGCAAAAAATGATTTTTATATTAAAGCTACATAAAAGATTGGTTAATAATAGATATAAAATGTTTGCGAACCCTATATTAGATGAAAAATCAAAAAAATTTAGTATTGAAATTAAGAATTTAGATTTAGCATTTGTAAATGGAATGCGTCGTATTATTTTAACAGAAATACCAATTGTTGGTTTCAGAGGAGTAGATGAACCATCACTTGAGATTATATCAAATAATGGACCATTACATAATGAAATTATGCTTGATCGTTTTAAATTAATTCCGATTCATTTTACTTCTGATGAAACTGAAAATTTTGATCCAGATTCTTATGAATTTGAAATTGATATGAATAATGAAACTGAATCAAGAATTAATGTAACAAGTGAACACTTTAAAATAAAATTTAATGGAGTTGAATTGAGTAAGAAAGAAGTTCAGCGTCTTTTTCCACCATCACATATTACTGGTGATTATATTCTTATTACTAGACTTCAAAAAGGACAATATCTTCATGTTAAAGGGAAAGCAGTAAAATTATCTGCTGCAGTAGATGCGGGTTTCTGTCCAGTATCTTTGAGTAATTTCAAATATATGCCAGATCCAGTTGAAATTGCAAAACATAGTAATGTTCTAGATCAAGAACGAGCATTTCTTAAAAATAAATATGGTGAACCAATTGGATTTATATTTGAAATTGAATATGAAAATGCATTGGGTCCTAAATATCTTTTCTTAAAATCAATTGAAATATTTAGTAATAAAATCTCAAATGTATTAAATAACATAAATGATATTGAATATAGAGCTACAGATAATTCAAAAGGCTTTGAATTTACATTTAAAGATGAAGATGACACATTAGGTGCATTTTTACAATCACAAATGCATAATCATTATATTAGAGAAAATAGTCCAACACAAAAAAATAAACATTTAACATATGTTGGTTATACTTGTCCTCATCCACTTGATACTACAGTTGTTCTAACAATTTATATTGCTGATTCTGATTCTATTACTGAATATAGAGATGTATTGGTTGAACATTGTAAAAGATCATTAGAATATTTACAGAATATTCAAATTGAATGGATTCGTATTATGCAAAAATAAATAACTCTTTAAACTAAGATGAACATTGAAGCTAACGATGTTTTAATTGATGATGATGAAATACTTCCCGAAATTGATATTAGGGAATTATTGACTATTGAACAATTACAAGAATTTAATAGTAATTTTGTTGCTTTTACTGATAATGATATTTATATTCTTATGAATGAACTTTTAAAATCAAGCGAAAGTTCTATGAATTATATTAGTTTATATAAAAGTGTATTAAATAAAGAGCCATTTTCCATATATCATTATAATTTATTACCAAAAGTATATGCAATACGTAAAGATTATGAAGAAGAAAAAGATGAAAATTCAGATTCTGATGATGAAGAATCTGGATCTGATTCTGGTTCTGAAACTGAACCTACTGAAATTCAAAAATACTTTCGCGATTATGAAAATGCATTAACTGCTAGAAGTTATAATTTACAACAAATATTAATTAATAAAGCATCATTTCCATTTGATACATTGAATATTATGCAAAAAGATGATAAACCTTTTAATCTAATTATTCAAGAATCTGGTGAAGTATTATTAGATGATAATGATGAAGATACTGATAAATTTAATTTTTCAAGAACTAGAATAACTATTGCAGATATTGATTATTTTAATGATATACGTGTTGATGGTTTAATTTTTAATCAACCAAAATGGACAACTGAGAGTTATTTATATGAAATTAATAAACCAAAACCATTATCATTAAGAAAATTGATTAGTATATATGATATTCTAAATATGAATGAATTACAAAAACTTATTACAGATAAGATAATACCAAAGTTTGATTCTATTTTGAAAAATATAAAAACACGTTTAAATTTACATCAATTATCTTTGTTATTATCACTAAATGGGTTTAAAATAGATGAATTATCAACTGAACAATTCACAAAATTACAAGATCATTTAGCATCTATTATTCATTCTGATGAAGATAATGAAGACAAAGAAGACAAAGAAGACACATCTAAATCTTTAAATATAATAAAATTAAATGATAATTATAATAAATTTAAAGATATTTTAGATTCGCATTTTTCAAAATTTGGTTTATTATTGGATGAACAAACTAAATTAGCGGTATTACAACAAATTCAAACTTATTTATCTGGTAATCTTCAACAAGCTGCTATTGTTTTACAAAATGAAGTATTAACAGAAGTTCTTTTAAATGACTTAAAGACAACTACTAATATTGAAGAAGTCATAAATAAAGTAAAAACATTTTTAATTCAAACAAATACAAATAAGGCACTTGAATTTTTTAATGAATATAAAGCATTAAAATCACCTGATAATATTGATGAAATAATAGATAAATATAATCTTATAGATAAAAAATATATTGATTATACAGATAATTTAAATATTGATATAGGTGCTGATCTTAAAGAGTTTGTTTTAGGAACTGATACAAAAAAATATGATGGTGCTCCAAATAGAGAATTAGATCAAATATATGCAGAAGAATTAGAATTATTAATACCAATTGAAGAAACTGAAATTGAAAGTGATATAGCAGATGTATTAAGTTCATTAGAAGAAAATATAGTATTTAATCCATCAGATTTTGATCAATATGATGATAGTGTCAAAGACATATTATTAAAAATAATACCATATTTTTTAAAAATTAGTTACATATCTGGATTAGCATTTGATACTAAAAAAATATGTGATAGACTTGCAAAAACAATAATATTTGATTCAAGAAAATCGCAAATAATTAAAGAATTAGGTGATACTGAAGTTGCTGATAGTATAATTGATTCTATTATAAATCAAAATACACCTGAAGATGCATTACTTATTATACAAGAAATTGCAAATCAAGAAATAGTTGTTAAACTTCAATCAAAATATTTTGAAATATATAAAACATGGGATAAAGAATGTAAGAAATCAATTATTGAATGCATGACATTATGGTGGTTAGATTTATTAGAATCTTCATTGCGTGGTACATTAAATTTTAATATATTTAATGGATATATACAATTTGCTCCATTATGGAATAAATTTGGTCATCCTTTGCAACCAAAAGCTGAAACTGGAATTATAATATATTTAGCAAATGTATCATTAATACTTCTTAATTCATTTGGTTATGATAAAGAAAAAGAATTTATAAAATCAATTGAATTAAATGCAAATAATAAATATAAAGAAAAATTAAATGAACTACAGCAATTATGGACAAATATTAAAGACAATCAAATTGTTGAAGATAATGTTGAGAAGGCAAAATTGTCTTTGATAGAAACTATAAGACAATTAAATGCTAAAAAGAAGCCAAAGAATTATATACCATCATTTGTAAATGCATTTTTGTATTTACCAATGTTAATTCCACAAAAACATATTAAAAATGCAAATTGGGCACAAGGATGTTGTTTAGCAGAATTAAACGATGATTATGAATCAGATGCTGATTGGAGAAATTTCTCAAATTTAGCTGGTTTAAAAGACATCAAAAAGAATTTATCATTATCTAAAAATAAATTTATAAAAAATAGAGCAGATTATTACTATTTTACTAAGAAAATTGATGACAAAATAGAAAAATATGTTTTTAATAAGATTGATTGCGTAAGAAAAGAAACAGAATCAGAAAAAGAAGAAATTAAAAAATCTGAAAATATTGATTATAATTGGTTACCTAGATTTAAAAATGATTCTCAAAAGCTTAAAGAGACCATTGTTGCAATAATAAATACAATATATAAAGGAAAATCAGCTTCAATAATGAATGTATTTAATAATATAAATTCAATTGATAATTCAATTGCATTATTAAGTATTATAATAAAGTATTTATATCAATCAAATTTAGCATTAAATAATAAATTTATAACTGATAGTTTAGTATTTTGTAAAGAAATGAAAAGTTATATGAATACTCTTACACAAGATGATGTTAATATTTCCAAATATATAGTTGCAAGGGCATTATGTTATCCAGGAAATTATAATAATAATAAAATTGCATTACCATCTGGTATACAAGAAAGTGTTTATCCAAATATAATAAAAGAACATTATAAGAATATAATTGATTGGGATAAATCTAAAAAGATATTGAATGATGATGAGATTAAAGAGTATTTGAATACTATGAGAGAAAAACAGAAAGATATTATATTGGATAATTTAAATGCAATAGAAGATAATTCAGAAAAACAAGTATTAACTGATATGAAGAATTTTGGTTTAATTTCATATACAAATCTTTATAAAAAACAAAATGATGAAGAATTGAAAGTCCCTGAAGAATATATAGATGAAGATTTAGAAGGCGAATTAGATTTTGCACAGAGACCCACAGATGAAGATGATCTTGACGATGATAATTTAGGTGATTATTGGGCTTAAATATTAGTAAATTTGAGATTCATTGATTTCTCACTCATTCCAGGTGTAACTGTTTCTTGAATTAAATTATTTACTGCATTTTCATTAAATAATTTTGAATCTGATAATATTAAATTTTTTGCTGTATTGTCAAATGCTATTATTTCATTTGTGGAAGAACTATTTATTAATGCATCTTTGTCATTTAAAAATGTATATTTTGAATCATCGAATTTATTAGTTATTATAAGGTTTTCGGATTCAGAAGGATTTAAAGGAAACACTGGAAATAGTGCTATTTGATCTTCTGGTACAGATCCAATAACTTTAATTGATACTATATTCCATTTATCATTAGTAATAAATTTAACATGTTTTCCTTGATATTTATTTTTTCTATATAATAATAATTCAATTGAATTATTATGGATATTTTTATCAACTATTTGTGTATTTTTTAATTTATCAGAATTATTGATTATATTTGAAATATAATCAATAAATTCATCTTGGTTTTTGGCATTAGTTGGTTTACTTAAAATATGTATTAATATATCTTCATATTCTGAATCAGGATATTCATAATAATACATATTTCTATATCTATTTTGAACAACAGTATGTACTGGAATACTATCTATATCATTTTTAGGAAGAACTCCTTGATTACCAATAACTGCAGAAACGAATGATTCAACTGATTCGATTGATACAGTTTTAACAAGTATAGTTTTATAATAAAAATAAAGAAATATTCCTATTACTAGAATTACTAAGAAAACTTTCATCTACAAAATGTAGCTACAATATTTTTCAAATATTTAATATACAATATTTTTCAAATATTTAAGATACAATAATTTTCAAATATTTAAGATACAATAATTTTCAAATATTTAAGATACAATATTTATCTTATTATAATATGCTAAACCTGCTTTTTTTCTAGCAGCTTGGTCATTTTTAAAAGCATAATCAGGTTTATTTTGATTTTTACAACAGTTTATATCATTATTACTACATCCATAACAAAATGGTGCATTATCATCTTTATCATCATATTTGGTATATCCTAGTCTTTTAATACCAACTGGGAATTCACATGTACCAATATTTTTTGAACATCCTCCTCGTTCATTATAATAATTTAGATTTGATTTATAAAAAGGGCATTGATAATCAAATTTACAAGGTTTATCCCAAACATTTACTTCATTTTCTTTTTTTAAGTCATAAAAACCATATTTTGATTCACATAATGGTTTTGTTTTATAAACATTACCATTTATTCCTTCACATTTATAATTTTGGTCAATACCTTCATTATCAAAAACGAACTGCGAAACAAAACTTTCAGTTTTTAACGGGACAAAACTTTCAGTTTTTAACGGGACAAAACTTTCAGTTTTTAACGGGACAAAACTTTCAGTATTAAAATGTTGAGGTACAGATCCGAGTTTATTAATTAAAAATGTTTTTGGGTTATTGAATCTTATTATATTCATCTTAACAATTGGAAGTAATGCATTTATTGCTTTAATATTTGCTTTTGGACTGTATATATTTTCTAATAAAATATTTTGTACTGAACCTGATACAGAAGAAATAAAAGGATAAAATACTTTAATTCTATCAATATCAATATTTTTAAAAGCATAGATTGAAAGTGATTGATTCATTATCCATTTATGAAAAGAACTATTTAATGACACATATGTAATAATATAATCAACATCTGCTATATTAAAATTATTTATAGACATTTTTTGAAGTGTATAATTTAATGGATCTTGTCTATATGCAGACATTAATGATTCTATAAAATATAAATCTGGTCTATCAAAATATCCTATTCTTTTATCAATTAAATCACATGTGCAATCTAGATTAGAATATGGTGAACTATTATGCATTAAAACAATAAAATATCCATTTGAAGTTGATTTAATATTTTCAATACCTTGTATATATTGTAAAGTACTATCATAATCCATTGGATCACATATATAATTAAAAGGATAAGTCATAGTTTTATAATTGTTGATAAAGTTATTATAATCTATTTCTGTTAAATTATTTGATACATTATCATAATTAAATTTGAAAGTTGTATATAAATTTATTTTAGATGTAGATGAAAGAGCTGATGTAGATGCTTGAATAAAATTTTCATATGATTTATTTATCCATATATATATTGTAATAATAATTATTATTGATATAATAAATAAGCAATAATAATATTGCATCTGCTATTTAAAATATGCTATTTTTAAATATACCAATTTAAAGATAAGATACAATAAATATTTTCTAAGACTGTAATAGTGTGTAATGTATATTGTTCCGCGTTGGGTATTAGCAATTTCTATATATATTTTTATAGTATTAATAATTTTTGCTACCAGACCATCAGTATTTTTTACTAAAGAAGGTAGAATAAAACCATTAGGAGTTGGATTTAAAGATGGAAAATCTGTATTTGCCTTACCAATAACTTTACCAATAATTGCATTATTATGTTATTATATTGGAATATCTATTAGATTAGCATTGGCTTAATTAATTTGCTTGTTTGCTTAAGAAATAATTTATTTTTAATATTAATGGGTTTTATTGGAAATAAACTTTATTATGAAAGTTTATTATTATGGATTCAAAAACCATTAGAAACTAATAAACTTGACGTTTCATGTTTATGTTTTATTATTGGAAACCATGGTATTGGTAAAACTTATGGAATACAAAAAGCCATAGAAAAGGCTGAATATAATATTGCAGAATTTCATGGACAGAATTATAAAGATTTTATTGATTTTATTAATAAAAAAACAACATGTGATATAGTTTCACAAATAAATGGAGATCATTTAAATAAAAAAGTAATATTTATTGATGAACTTGAATCATTTATGTTGTATGATAGAACTTTTTTAAATAATTTAACAAGTTTATTAGAATCAAAAAAATTACCAGCAATTAAAATTATTATTGCAGGAAGTCTATTAGAAACCAAAAGTGCTTTAAAGATATCAAATTCTTGTTTTAAATTAGAATTATCCGTTCCTAGTGAAAGTGATATTCTTTTATTTTTGAAACAAACATATGGTGGTAAAAATGGTGATTTATTAAAAATTGCAGAATCATGTGATGGAAATATATCAATTGCTATTACATTAGTCAATGGATTAAATAAAAAAAAGAAAAAACAAGATACTGAATCAAATAAACATGATAAAAGTATATCAATTAATGATATATATAATATAAATGATATTGAAACATTACATAATATAATAGATCAAGATAGAAATCTTCATCCTTTAAGATTTCATGAAAATTTGATTAAAGCCCTTGATCAAAGAAAAGGTACTAAAGAAAAAAAAGCATTTATATACACATCATATTTGCGAACATTAATCGAATGGGATATAATGTTATTTAATTCAAAAGCTCATGGAAATGACACAAATATAGGAACTGAATATATTTTATACAATATGCGGTTACTTTATAGTATTCCACTTAAAAAGAATTCTATTGTAGTACCTACAGAATTTACAAAAATATTTAATTATTTATCATTGAAGAAAAAGACTGCTATTGCTCTATATAATTATGAAATGCCTTTTATTGGTAATTTGCATAAAAATATATATGAAAATATGGCAAAAAAGTTTTCTATATGATTTATAAGTGAAAAGAATGGCTGAAAATAATCAATTATTTGAAAACAAAGGCGAAGGCGAAGGCGAAGGTGAAGAAAATCATGGCAATTTATTTAGTAATGCAGTTAATTCTATAAGAGAAGCATCTTCTAATGCAGTAGGTGCTGTTCAAAGTGGAATTTCAAGTGCAAGAATTGGTTTAACAATAATAATATTAGTTATTGGTGTTATAGTTCTTGGTGTAATAGGTTATATTATTTATTATTTAATTACTAATTCAATGTTAAATCAAAATACATATTTATTACCAAATACTAGTTTACCAATTGTTTGTACCGAAGTTACCCAAATAGATGGATCAAATATTCCAGCTTCAGGAAATGGTCAAAGACAAACTATTAGTTTCTGGATATATATCTATAATCCAGAATATTACCCAGGCGCTATTAAACATGTATTCCATCGTGGAAATAAGACAGATAGTATTACAACCGCTGGTCCATATGTATATTTAGATCCAAACTTAAATAAATTACATATTGTTTATTCTCCAGTCAATGTTGCTGATACATTCAGTTCAGATGGTATTTCATATGATGATACAGTAAGTGGTACAGATGTAACTAACTTTTTATCACCAAATTCTAAGATTGCTTTAGCAGAATCTCTTCGTGGCGTTACTGTTGATTATGTACCTGTACAAAGATGGGTACATGTAGCAATTGTTACTAATGAAACTGCTAATGGTGGTTCATTCACTGTATACGTTGATGGTGAATTAGTTAAAGTTAAAAATATACAATCAACCATACCATCTATTCCATTAGATGGTACAAATGCTTCTACACCTGCTTCTGGTATGGCAAATCCAATTACCCCAACTTTAGAAATATCAAAAGCTGATTTAGACCATAAAGGTGATATATTTATTGGTGGATCTACTTCTGATCCAATTGGTGTTGGTTTCTCAGGAATGGTAAGTAAAATAAGATATGCTAATTATGATATGAATGCCCAAGATGTATACACTGACTATTTAAATGGTCCAATTGATTCACTTTTAGCAAAAATGGGTTTAGCAGCATATGGTATTCGTTCACCAATATACAAAGTACAATAATGTTTTTCTTGTACATGTATAGAGTTTTATTATGTTTAGTGGTATAATACAAGTATTTGTGGCAATTGCTCTTATAATTGTTATGTTTGTAATAGCTTTTTCAGTTTATAATATGGAATTCTTAAAAGCAATCCAAAATTTTGGAAAAGTTCGTAGTCAAGTAAATGTATTTGTCGGTATTAAAGATTTAAATACTGCTAAACATGAACAATATAACACTGTTGATAATACAGCACCATCATATTTACCAATTAGACCTTCAATGAATCAAAATGGTGGTACAGAATATAGCTACAATTTCTGGTTATATTTAGATCCAAAACCAGGTAATTCACAAACTAATGCATTTGCAACACCTTCTACTGGTATTCCTCAATTAACTGATGGTGGTATTGAATCATTATTAGTTCAAACTACCCAAGGAAATTATTCATTAACTGATAATCCTGTAGTATTATTCATGAAAGGAAGTACTGTAATGTATAATTATAATACATTATGTACTAGTACAAGTCAGCCATCTTTAATTAAAACTGATGTGTTAATCAAATCACCATTAGTTAAATTAGAACAAGGTTGTGATAAATTAACTGTTGAATTTAATACTTATGCAAATCCAGAAATTGCTGTAGAAGGAGCACAAAAAACATGTGGTCAAGGAAATACAAATTGGGATTATATGAATGGTTATAAAATTGGCATTGAAGGTTTAACAACTAATACAATGTATCAAAAATATTGGTTTATGGTTACAATAGTAATTCAAGATACATTACCAACTGATCCATCTGCTATACGTAATAAAATACATGCTATGATATATGTTAATGGTACACCACAATTTGATCGCTATATTGATGGTAGTTTAGGAAACGATATTGGTCCTTCAACAATTAGCAAAATAACAAATGCTGATTTCTATGTTAATCCAGAAATCAGTACAAAAGGTACTAATGTTTATTTAAGTCAAAGTTCTGGTCAAGTTGTACAATTACCTTCAAATACACAAGTTGATTATTCTAATCCAAATTATGCTGTAAATAATGCAAAATCAGTTATGATGTCTGATTTATCATATTTCAATTATGCTTTAGGTCCAGATGATATTGCTGGATTATTTAATAAAGGTATTACTAAACAATATGCTCCATTATATTTATCAACAAGCACTAATAATAATGATAATGATTTTATGAATAAAATATCATATGCCACTAATAAACAAACATTAAATGAAATTGGTATTTCCAATTAAATACGCAATTTGACTTCCCATATTCCTGATTTTTTTGATGTATGTAAATAACAATATTCTGGATACATTTCTGATAATAATTTTGCAGATATTTTAGAATTTTCTATACGATCTGTTTTATTATTTAAAAATTGCATACCCCCTTTATTTTTATAATATTTTGTAGCTACATTTATATGATTAAATCTTAATATTTTTTTGAATTTTTTAAAGTATTTTAATGTTCGCTCAACGTCTTCTTTTTCTTCAATAGTTATTAATATATCTTTTTGATTTAAACATCCCCACATAGTTCCCACGCAAAATTTCAATGAATATGTTATCGGTTTTGAATCTTTCATAAAAAATCCATTTTTAATTGGATAAAACCCAAAAATACCTATATCTTCATTTAATAAAGATTCAAAAGCATTATTAATAATTGTATGAAATTGGTGTGGTTCTATTGAAATTAATTTATATCGTTGAGATTTATTTAAATCTGTTATCGTCTCATCAATTATTAATTGATTAATATCATCAATATCATCATCCATTGATAATAACATTGCATTTTCAGGAAAATAATTAGTAATATAGTTTCTCATTTTATCCAAACCAGGTTCAATGTCAGCTACAATTATATTATAATCATTTAATGCTTCAATTTTATAATTAGCTTCTTCATCTTTAATAATAAATATATAGATTAATGATTTATCAATATTTAATCGAGAACATACTTTTAAAGTTTTATTAATAATTATTTCAGGTCTTTTATAAGAAGGAATAATTAATTTCCAATCCATCTCTTATATAAAACTTACTTCTTATGAAATAAATAGGTTTATATCAATTCAATGCCAGGTGGATTAATGTCATTGATTGCAACAGGAGCACAAGATCATTATACACATGTATCACCAGAAATGTCTTATTTTAAACAAGTGTATAAACGCCACACCAATTTTTCAATGGAAAGTATCAGACAAACTTTTTTGACAGCTCCAATATTAGATAGTGGAAATCAAATTGCATCTTTCAAATGTCGCCCAGGAAGAGTTGGTGATTTAATACAACAAATGTATTTATATTTTGAATTACCTAATATTTATTCAGATGCAACTACTAAATTTCAATGGATTCCAAAAATGGCAAATTATATGATTAATCAATGTTTTATAAATATTGATACACAAACAATAGATCAAATTTGGGGAGAATGGATGGATATCTGGAATGAATTAGTATTACCTGCTGAAAAACGTGCAGGATATTATGAAATGATCGGAAATATATCAGCAAATACTTCACCAGTAAATTTATTTTCAGGAAATAAAATAGTTATCAAAAATAATAGATTTAATGGATCATATAATGTATCATCACCAACTAAACCATCAATTGCTAAAAAATCATATTATTTACCTTTAGAATTCTGGTTTACTAAAAATCCAGCATTGGCATTGCCAATAATTGCAATTCAATATCAAGTATTGGAAATTGTAATTGAATTTCGTGGTATTGAAAGTTTATATCAAATATATGATAATAATACTCAACAATATGTTAGTCCAGTTAATTATAGAATTTTGAATCCAACAACTGCTTATAAAGCAGGAATAAGTTATTATACAAAATATGGTGGTGGTGGAACATCAAATATTGATTTAAATGCATATATTGATTGTAATTATATATTTTTAGATACTGCTGAAAGAACTTATATTGCAATGAATCCTTCAGAATTCTTAGTAGATAGAGTCCATCAAATTCAAGATTCTGGATTTAAGCCTGGATATAATAATATTAATTTAGTATTATCAAATCCTGTAAAAGAATTAATATGGATATTACGTAGAAGTGATAGTTATTTATATAATGATTGGACAAATTTAACAGGTACAAGACCACAAGACGATTCACAATCAATAATAAATACTGCTAAAATTATGTGGAATGGAATGGATAGATTTGAAGAAAAACCATATCAATATTTCAATCAATTACAACCATATCAACATCATACATGTATACCAAGAAATGGCATACATTGCTATTCATTTGCTATTTTCCCAGAAAAAATGCAACCATCTGGAACTTATAATGCATCTATAATTAATCAACAACAATTAGCATTTACTATTAATAGTCCAAATACAGTACCTGGAATATATAATGAATTTAATATATCAGTATATTCGGTCTATAACAATATATTTAGAGTAATGGGTGGAAGAGCATCTATGGTATTTGCAATTTAATTTTATCTTAACTTGTGTTAATAGTTAGCTTATATGAATTTATTAACTATAATTGTTTTTGTTGTAGCATCATGGATAATATATTCATTATTAGAATCTTATACAAATTTGAGTAAAAAATACAGAAAATTATTACAAGAATGTAAAGGAAATACTGATAAATATAATAATGATTATAGTACAACAATTAATGGTAATGAATATATATTACCAGATTCAGTATATGGATCAGGAATTAAAAATACATTATTATCTAGTTTAAAGAAAATGATAAATACGGCTTGACTTAGTTTATCTTGATTTAAAAAATTGTATAAGGAATTGATGTTTATTATTTAATAATAAATGCCTCCTAAAGCCAAAAAAAATGCCAAAAAGAAAGGAGTAGATCCTGAACCAGAAGTTCAGGAAGAACAAATAGAAAATATTGATAATTCAATAAATGAACATGTGGTATTACAATTAAATATATCACCAGATATTATTGAAAGTATTATATCATCTGAAAATGATACTAATAATGATGCATTAAAAGATCCTGAACCATATGATCCAGATTGTAATGTTTCTGGATTATTGGATCATAAATTAAATAAAACTACATCAAATGATATTGATACTAATAAAACAAAACAACATCATCATGAAATTATATGTTATTGGTGTTGTCATAATATATTCCAAATTGAATTTGGAATGCCAATAAGATACGATGTATTTCATAATTCATTTACTGTTTACGGTTCATTTTGTTCATTAGAGTGTGTAGCTGCTTATAATTATTCAATACATATGGGATGTGATAGAGTTTGGGAGATTAATAGTTGGATTCAATTATTAGGAAAAATGTATGGATATACAAAACCAATTAGACCAGCACCATCTAGATATTTATTAAATCTTTTTAACGGCCCATTGACAATTGAAGAATTTAGAAATAGTCATAAAGAACAAACAAAAAGTTTAATTATTAATATACCACCATTTATACATATATCTTCACAAATGGAAATTCTTAATACTTCTTTTATAGATAATAATAAGAAATCTGAAATTATTAATACTAAAAAGAAATTATTATCAACTAAAACAATTGAACAAAAAATGAATTTATGTGAGATCTCTACTTAAAGGAAACCATATAAGGAAATTAGCTTAATATAATTTGTTAAGTATTATGACTACAAAATATAAAATATCAACAATTACTGCTAATGGAAGTATTAATTGTCGTATTGATTTAGAGATATTATTTAATAATATTGAAATTAAACCAGATGGTTTTACATGGGTTCAATACAATAAAATGGAGAGAGGAATTTATCCAAAAAAGCCCAAAAAAATACAAGGTAAAACATTTGATAACCAAGTGATGGTTTATTATAAAATTAAAGAATCTTATATGCCAAATATTAAATTATTTAAAAATGGCAATATTCATATGACTGGTATTAGATGTGTTGAAGATGGTGAAGTTATTATAAATATAGTTGCAAATGAAATTAAAAGAATTTTTGAAAATTATGAAAAATCTAAACCAGAACTAGATACTGAAAACAAAAAATTATCACCGATTAATATTATTGAAAAACTAGAAGATATCAAACCAGGTAATTTTATTATTCGTATGTTTAATAGTGGATTTGAGTTTCCTTTTGAAATTAGAAGAAAGACTTTGCATCAAATTTTAATTAATAATAAATATAACAATATTTGCAGTTTTGAACCTCTGTCATATCCAGGTGTCAAACTTCAATATTTTTACAATAATATCAATGATAAAAAGAACGGTATATGTAATTGTTCAAAAATGTGTTTTGGAAAAGGTAATGGAATAGAAGAAAATAGTTGTAAAAAAATTACAATTGCAGTATTTGAAAGTGGAAGTGTTATTATAACAGGTGCCAATATGATTGATCAAATAGATGAATCATATCTTTATATTCAAAAAGTTGTATTGGAGAATGAAGAAGAAATTAAAAAACAAAAGTTGCCAGAAGTATCTTAATAAATCATTAAAAATAATTTATTTTTGTTTATCTGTTGAAACTGATTCTTATCTGTTCAAACTGATTCTTATCTGTTCAAACTGATTCTTATCTGTTCAAACTGATTCTTATCTGTTCAAACTGATTCTTATCTGTTCAAACTGATTCTTATCTGTTCAAACTGATTCTATTTATTTGGACATAAACTATTTAAAGTTGTAGGATCACATAAAACATGATCTGGAAAATATGTTGGATTATTACCTGGACGAACTGTTGATACAACTTGATATTGATAATTTGGTGGTGGTTCTGCACTTTGTAAATTCGTTGTATAATTTACTGCATCTGGTACAACTGGATAATTACCCCAATTACCTGTTGCAGTTGCACCATTATATAATCCCCCATTTGGTTTTCTTGGAGGTATAGAAACTGGAGAATTATAATTTAAAAAACTATAAGGTAAAGACATCACTTTACTTTATTTAAGGATTATTTTTATTTCTTAATTATAACAAACAATATGAATACGGATTTTGAAAATAGAGATGATGTCGTCAAAATTGATTTATCTAAAAAAAGAACTCGTGGGGGCGAAATCGAAGATATTGATCTTTCAAATAAAGAAATTTTAGAAATTATTAAAGATATACGTAACTCTAATTTAGCTCCAAAGCAAAGAGAAGCTCATTTTGAAAAAATTTATTCAGATTTTAACGACAGATATCCATATTTATTTACTATGGCATGTGGAGAATCATTTGATGAAACAACCTTAAACTATATATTATCAATGCGTGAAAAAGTTAGAAATAATAATATGACTGAGTATGATGCATCTAAAGTAGTTGGCCAAAAGTTCTTCAATAAATATATGAATAAATAGATAATTTTAGTCTAAAAAATAAAATTTGATTTAAGGATTAAAACATTTTTAAACATAAGATCTCAACAAACTAGTGCCCAAAATGGCAACTGACGTTAAAATGACTCAGCCTGTGCCAAAAAACTTAAAACAACTAATTGAATGTGTAAAAGAAAATGCTGGTAATATCGATATGATGGGCGTTTTGCGCAAATATCGTTTTTGGCCAGCTCTTCAAATCAAGAACTTTTTCTCTAATCCAAATCTACTGCTTCTTCATAATACATATAAACGTACTGATGTTGCTCATTTCCAAGAGCTATATGATGAATGCCGATCAGTAGTAATTGATCTCAGTGCTCCTAATGATAATAATATAGTTGTAACATATGCTCAAAGTATTCCTGTTAGATATAGTGATGTTCAATATGAAGTTATTTCTGATCCAAATGATAAACTTGAACTAAATTATGAAGGAACTGTTGTAACTGTTTATTATTATGATAATCAATGGTATTTCGGAACATCTAGTTGTCCATCTGTGAATTCATCTCGTTTCTTTCATCCTACCAAATCTCATGGTCAAATGTTTAATGAAGCTCTTGCAAAAATGCTTCATATTGACTATAATGATTCCAAGGATTTTGAAGCAGGTCTTCGCAAGACTCTAACAGATGTACTTGATCCAAGCAAGGCTTATGCGTTTCTTCTTATTCATTATGAAAATAAACATATTATGGATTATACTTCTAAGTTTGGCAAAAATTATGCTTTAATCATGCATCTTACTACTCGTGATCGTCTAACTCTTGAAGAAGTTCCAAATGATACAATTATTCAAAATGATAATCATATCATTCAATTTGATTCTGTATCAGATGCAATGAATTATCTTCGTGATCCTGCAAATAATGCATATGCAATTCTTGCAAGTACTGCTTCTGGTAAGAAACTCAAGATCTCTCTTGATGCAATCATTGAGAAAGAAGAAAATGATCTTGGTAACCCAAATGTATGGCATAATATGCTTTGGGTTTATATAAAGAATCGTCAAAACTACAAGATTACTGATTATCAAAATGAATATGTTAAAGATCTAGAAGTTCCTAAAACTTCTCGTGGTCGTGAACTTGCACCAACATATTTGATTCATACTGTCATTTGCACTATGCGTGATATTCTATTCAAGTCTTATGAACTTACCACATCATTTGATACTGAGACCAAGCGTTATACAATTAACAAAGATGCTGATTCAATCTATCCTTCAATTATTCGGTTCCATTTGACTCAATTGCGTAATATTCAATATATTAAACATAATAAATCTGCAATTGATGACAAAGTAGTTTATCAATATCTATGCCGTAATAATTCATTGAAGAATCTGCGACTTCTTATCAAGTATTTTAGTGATACATGCGATCCTTCTAAACTTTCTGGAAAAGGAGTTCCTTATGGTCTTCCAATGCATATTGCTGAATGCTTCAAGATTCTTGATACACTTCTGAGCAAATAAATTTGCAACAAAGCAAATAAATTTGCAACAAAGCAAATAAAAAAAATAAAAAATTACAAAGCGTTATAAAATTTGAATAACGTTTTGTAATTTCTATAATTAACAAAATGAAATGTGCTGATAAAATTATAGATATTGAAGATGTAAATAAAAAATTAGATAAACATATTGCTACTAACTATAAAAAACCAACTCTTGATGAAATTATTTTTTTCAGACCTATGATTGATAGTCTATTAAAAGATGTACCTTTTAATACATTACGTAAAGTATTTCATTATAGTCATAAAAGATCATTCCTGTTTCAAATATTTTTAATTTTGCGTGATGAAGCTCAAATTTATAATGATACTGATTATGAAAAAATTAGAAGCATTTTGAAAATAAAAGATTGCAAGAGTCATTCTGGTATCATTTCTATTACAGTTTTTACATCTCCATATCCTGAATATATTGATGACGATGGTAATGTGGTAATTCAAGAATTTAGTTGCCAATGGAATTGTAGCTACTGTCCAAATGAACCTGGTCAGCCAAGAAGTTATCTTAAAGGAGAACCTGGTGTTCTAAGAGCTAACCGTGAACATTTTAAATGTATTGAACAAATGTATATTCGTTTAGAAGCTCTTTATGTTACTGGTCATGATATTGATAAACTTGAAGTTCTAGTTCTTGGTGGTACTTGGACTTCTTATCCAATTAAATATCGTGAACAATTTATCAGAGATATCTATTATGCTGCAAATACTTATAAATATAACATCGATCCTTCCAAATTAGATACTATGAGAAAACCAATGTCTCTTTCTCAAGAAAAAAGAATCAATAAATATGAACGATGCAAAGTTATTGGTTTGACCTTGGAAACCCGTCCTGATACTATCAATTCTGATGAACTAAAATTATTCAGATATTATGGATGTACTCGTATTCAACTTGGTATTCAACATTCTGATAATGAAATTCTTAAAATTAATAACAGAAAATGTACTATTGAAACTGCTATAAAATCTATTGAACTTTTGAAAAACTGTGGATATAAAATTGATGGACACTGGATGCCTAATCTTCCTGGTAGTACTATTCAGAAAGATGAAGAACTTTTTGAAGAATTACTTGGTATTAAAAGCAAAAAATATATAAATTTATATCATGAAATTATTGAATTGAAATGTCCTGAACTACAAGTTGATCAATGGAAAATATATCCTACTACTATTACTGAATTTACTGATATCAAAAAATGGTATGAAAATGGTGATTATATTCCTTATTCAAATGATGATTTATTTGAATTACTTATTAAAGTTAAAAAACTTGTTTTTCCTTGGATTCGTCTTAACAGAGTAATCAGAGATATTCCAAATGATTATGTTCCTCAAATAGATTATCATTCTAATGCTAGAGAATTTTTACAAAAACAAATTGCTATTGATGGATGGTACTGTTCTTGTCAAAGATGCAGAGAAGTTAAAAATGGATCTTATGATCCTATTAATTCTGAAACAGTTATTCGTAAATATAATGCATCAAATGGTGCTGAATATTTTATTAGCAGAGAATCAAAAAATAAAAGAATTCTTTATGGATTTGTAAGATTAAGATTAACAGAAGTCCCAGCGACTTCTATATTTCCAGAATTAGAAGACTGTGGATTGATTCGCGAACTTCATGTGTATGGACAGGTGCAAATTGTGGGAACTTATAATGAATCACATACTCAACATTCTGGGATTGGAAAAATGCTTATGAACAAAGCAGAAGAGATTGCAAAAACTGAAAAATTTGGAAAAATGGCAGTTATTTCTGGAGAAGGAACACGTGGTTATTATAAAAAGCTTGGATATTCTGATTCGCCTGGCGATGGTTTTTATATGATTAAAAATTTATAACATGGTAGAACGAGCAGATGGTGTTGAAGACATATTCTATTCTTTACTAATAATAAAAAGCAATGTTATTTCAAGATATATCTGATTTTCATAATAATAATGATTGGTTCGCAATTATCCCAGCAGTTTTATTAGTTGAAATTGTATGTCTTCTAGTTTATCCAAATGGTTCTCCTATTTTAAAAAAATGGTATCAGCTCTTTAACCTACAAGCTGGATTGCAAGATGTGCTTATTATTATCATAGCATTTGGTATTGTTAGATATCTTTATACATATTTCTTAAAACCTCGTTTTGGTTTCAATATTATTTTATTTACCATTTTCTTCTTATTCTGTCAAATAATTCATGATTTAACTTTTGCTTTTATTATGACAATCGCACCAAGTGGTAAATTCAAAATGATTGATTATATGAAAGAATATATATCAATCGCAAAATTAAATGCAGTTATCGGTGATTCTACAATGATTATTGGATCCAGTATCATTGCATCATTATTAAAGAATTTTCCAAATCATCTTAATATATTATTAATATTTATTGGATTATATAAAATGATATATTTAGTTAATATCTAAATTTCGCAATATTTTTTTGAAAAAATTGGAGGCATTTTAATTTTTGTGCCTGTCTGAGTGAGTACTCCGAGTACTCGGAGTATTTCTAGTGTGATTATTTTTATGATTTTATATTATTTATTATTATAATGGTAATATTTTTTCAATGCGAAAAAAATTATTAAAATATATTAAAATAATACCATACTCTGATAATTATAATGAACAAAAAGATAACCCAAATGAATAAAAAGATAACCCAAATGAATAAAAAGATAACCCAAATGAATAAAAAGATAACCCAAATGAACAAAAAGATAACCCAAATGAACAAAAAGATAACTCAAATGAACAAAAAGATAACTCAAATGAATAAAAAAGATCTTTATTATATTTCTATATTGTTTTCAGATTGTTTTCTTTCAAGTATCTTTGAATATATTGTATTATTAACTATTTTTTCATCACTTCTTTTCATATTCATTATACTATCTAATACATTGATATCTTCTGTTCTAAATTCACCTGTTTCTTTATCTAATACAATTTCATTTGCTGTATTATTAATCATAGATTTGATAATTGCATCTTTAGGTCTTGGTATCCATTTATTATGATCTAATATTTCTAATAATTTTTCTCTAATTCTATAAAGTCTCATATTATGATTCTCAGGATGGTCAGGATTAAAATATATTTGATCAACCATT
>Ga0164297_10001191_pt1 | contig 28282 bp, 33 predicted proteins | sample GEODES058metaG_FD_113539 | JGI IMG/M metagenome (GOLD analysis project Ga0164297, IMG submission 113539) | Dystrophic lake water microbial communities from Trout Bog Lake, Wisconsin, USA - GEODES058 metaG | ecosystem: Environmental > Aquatic > Freshwater > Lake | place: USA: Trout Bog Lake... | reverse complement strand
GGATACTCAATTGGTATCAAACTTGTATTTGAATGCGATACACTAGACGAAAAGAACTGGGGTATGGACTTTGGCGGACTCAAAGAATTCAAAGCGTGGGCAGACTATATGTTTGATCATACCACAGTAATCGCCGAAGATGATCCATTGCTAGATAGATTCAAAGCTATGTCTGGCTGGAGCTCAAATCCAGAGCATGACCACAATCCAGACCGCGTTCAGGTAGAACCCTACCGCAGATCAGGTGTGTGTGACTTACGCATCGTACCTGGTGTAGGTTGCGAACTATTTGCCAAAATGTGCTACGAAAAAATGGCAGACTTATTAGTAAATGGTAATCATCGTTATCCACTTAACCCTAGTGTTCGTGTCAAAAGCGTAGAAGTATTCGAACATGCTGGCAATTCAGCCACATATGAAGGTTGACATTTACCAAACAATCTGTTATAATATTGTTATGATTATATATTTAGACATGGACGATGTTGTAGCAGATTGGCATTCTGCCGCACAAGCATTTTTAGAAATGCGCTGGGATAAAGAAGGCGAACGCATCCCTCAAGAAGATTGGGATCGCATTAAAATGAACAGCCATTTTTACAGAGATTTACCCTTAAAAGAAAATGCTTACGATTTAACAAATTATTGTCGTCGAGCAGTTGCCGAAGGCTATGCAGACGAACTAAGATTTTTATCAGCACTTCCCCGCAACAATGACATGACTTGGGCCGTTTGGGATAAAGTATGTTGGGCACAACAATATTTTCCTGGAATACCTGTGTTTCTTGGCCCCTATAGTCAAGATAAATGGATTCACTGCAAACCGGGCGATATTTTAATTGACGACCGTACCAGTAATTGTGTAGAATGGGAAAACGCTGGTGGTCATGCACACATTTATAAATCGTGGGATCCTTGTAAGGAGTGGTTAGATGCACATTTTAAATCTTCGTTTTGAGTTTACAAATCCATTTGATCGCTGGGATTACTTCAAAAATCTAGGATGTCTACATGGAGACATGGGCATGCACAAGGCTTGGGAACTTGAACACAGTTATTATAGTCCCTTACTGTTTGATTGTGAACTTAGTTTAACACATAAGCAGGATCATCCAGGCTTTGAGATTGGTATTGGCATTTTGGGCTATGGCATCCATTTCCGTATCTATGACACACGTCATTGGGATTACGAAAAAGAATGCTATGAAGAGTATAACTTTGACAAATATTTTGATTTGGAGTTTTATGACAAACCCTAGATATCATTGGATTAAAACCATTGTTGAAGATGACAATGGTGAATTTGTTATAGATTTAAAAGAAGCCTGTGAAGAATTGGGTTGGAAAGAGGGCGATGTTGTTGAGTGGATTGACAACAACGATGGTACTTGGACTATTAAAAAGAAAGATGACTCATGCTCAAACGAATCGGATTTGCCTGCAAGTGGATCGACGGACCTAGCCAAATAAACGGTATTAAACAAACCGATACAGCACGACAATATAACACCGGTACAACCACCGTTGCTTGGTTAAATAGACAAACAAGAGATGTCGCGGAGCAAAGACTATGGGACCTAATGGTAGGCAATATCGAAGCAACACGGAGGCTAGTTGAACGTGTCAGCACCCTTGATCCTTCTCTTCGCATGGTTAGGATTAGCAGTGACATTCTGCCTGTTTATACTCACGAGTCTTTTAGTGATTATTGGCGCCAACCTGCTGTTATATCATACTGCGAAACCCACTTTAAGAGAGTGGGCGACATTGCTCGTGCTAACAATGTTCGGTTGTCTATGCATCCTGGGCAGTTTACTGTCTTGGCAAGCGATAACCCGGGTATTGTCCGGCGTTCAATAGAGGAATTTGAATATCATGCGGACATGGCCCGATGGATGGGATACGGTAAAACATTTCAAGACTTTAAAATCAATGTACACATTTCTGGACGACAAGGACCCGAGGGAATCCGCAAGGCTTATAAGAAGCTGTCGCCTGAAGCACGTAATTGCATTACTATCGAAAACGAAGAAAATTCATGGGGATTAGATGACTGCCTTACTATTAGCGATATCGTTCCTATTGTGCTTGATATACACCATCACTGGATACGTGAAGGCGAGTATATCAGTCCAAACGATAATCGTGTTATGCGTGTCTTGGACAGTTGGCGCGGTGTGCGCCCTACTTGTCATTATTCAGTATCTCGTGAAGATATTTTGGATGTTAGAGAACATCCCACTCGGCCCGAAATGGCCTTGTTGTTAGAGCAAGGTTATAAAAAACAAAAACTTCGTGCGCACAGTAATTTCTACTGGAATGACGATGTAAATGATTGGGCGTTACAATTCCTAGATAATTTTGACATTATGTGCGAAAGTAAAGCCAAGAATCTTGCCAGCCATGCTTTATATAAATATCACTTATGTACAGCTTCATAAGACAAATCACAGAAGGCAGGGTAGGCAAAACACTTGACCGTGTTAAATTGTCTTACGATTTAGGGGCGTTAGACCCAAGTGTTAGTGAGGACACAATGAATTATCACTACGGTAAGTTGTATAAAACCTATTGTGATAGATATAATAACGGAGAGGGCGATCCTGATTTTAATGAAGCTGGTGCGTTTTTACACAGCATTTATTTTACGCAATTTGACTCTCCAAAAAGTTCTAATAAACCCGAGGGTGCAATTAAGACCCTTATTGAAGAACACTTTAAATCTTGGAACAACTTCCAACAGGAATTTGAAAAAGCCGCAATGGCTATCCAAGGCAGTGGATGGGTTTATCTATCCCACAACGGAAAAATTGAAACCATAAAAAACCACCAAATCAAGAAGGATATTGTAATCCTAATTGACTGGTGGGAACATGCATGGGCCTTAGACTACCAAGCGGATAAAAAGGGCTACCTAAATAATCAGTGGAAGATTATTGATTGGCCCACAATTAATCAGCGATTGGTTTAAGCCTTAGGTTTACGAACAGTTTTCTTAGCAACAGGTTTTGCGGCTTTTTTAGTAGCTGTAGCTTTTGGCGCACGTGGTTTACGTGGCTTCTTAGCCGGAGCAACTGATTCAACCATTGCTTGACTTGCTTGTTCAGCAACTGGAGCAGGGGCTGGTGGTTCAACCTGTGTTTCTACTTTGTATGGTGCAACCTCTGCTTGTTCAGCTTGAACCAATTCTTTTGGTTTTCTGCTAAAGAATACAAGAGCTACAAGAACAACAAAAATAATAGCAATAATAAATTCCATATGGACTCTCCTTTAAATAGGTATTTTATTTAATTACAATTTACTGATATCGGCTGTAATACTGGCAGGTTTATCCCATATTTGTTTACGCTCTATACCTTTACGTTGGGCAAAGCGTTTGTTATCGCAGTCTGCACAGCAATGAAAATAATGGTTACTTAATCGTTTTGTTTCTATTTTTGATTTAGGTCTTTCAAATATTTCCCCACAACTATCGCAACGCAATACCACAACCGTCAATGTTCGTGTATATGAATGTTCTTTTCCTAATTTGCTAACCCTAATATGCTTTGTTAAAATCTGCATTGTTTTAATGTACATGCAGGTATTTACATTAGGATTACAAAAATAATTGGTAAATATTGGACAAGCAAAGATTTGTAGGGGATCTAAATGGCTAATAATTACACAAAACAAGTTATCAATATCGGTAGTCAATCAAATGACGGCACTGGCGACAGTATTAGAGATGCGTTTGCTAAAGTCAATCAAAATTTTGACACATTATATGCAGTTGGTAACTTAGGGGCAGGACTGGCATTTACCAGATTACAAGACGCTCCGACCGCACTATACGCACAAAAAATAATCACAACAGATGCAAGCGGACTTACACTAACACAATTATCTGTGGTTGGTCAAGGAGGTATTCAAGTAGGTTTTGATTACTCTAACAAACTTATCACAGTTAACAGTACATTAACTTCTTTAATTAGCGATCCAAACCCTACAATTCAAACCAACGCTAATCTTAATGGTGGTGGTACTGCTCGTGCTATTAACTTTTCTGATCCAAAACGTGATACAGATTTAGTTACAAAAGAATGGGTCGAAACTAATTTCTTAAACAGAGATGCAGTATATTCTTATGATGTTGGTGTTGTAGGCAGTCAATCAACTGCAACTATTATTGAAGGCAGTACTTTAAGAAACAACGTAGTTCTTGCGCCTACTAGTGTTCAAACTAGCACTAACGTTGGACAAGTTATTTCCACATTAAACGCACAAGGCGTTACTGCTACAATCAATCTAGCATATCAAGCATGGAAACAAGAACATTTAACACGTAAAGATTACGTCGATACTAAAATTTCCCTACAAGGTATCAGCACAATTGATTCATTTACAGGAGAAGTAAATCCTGGCTTTGGACAAATGACCGGAGCATTACAGTTGTTTCGAGATCCAATCGAAACAGACCCTGGCAACACAGCCGCTACTAAAAACTATGTAGATCAATCAGGTCCATTAAGTACTGTTAACTTTTATATTTCAACTGCTGGTAATGACAACCGTGTCGACATTCCTGCGTATAAACGTGGACGTAGTTTACCTTGGGCTTATGCTAGCATGGAAAAAGCCGCAGAAGCCGCAGTTAATCAACAGGCAGTTAGTCAGATTGAGATGGGTCCTTATGGTAAGACCATTACTACTAACAATTTTACCAATCCGGTTACAGTTACAGGAGTAGGGGCAAGTCTTAGTGGATTTACAAGCGGTATTACAGTATACACTACTTTTATTGGAACACAAGGTACCGATCCGTTTATTAATTCTAGTATATACCCTGGAATATATATTGAGGGAGTAGACAGTGGAGCTATAGGAAAGGTAGTTAACGTAGTTGCTAATTCCGGTGGAACAGAATATTATGAAATTATTCCTATAGATTATGCTGAGACATTTTACAGTTCAATTATACCCACTGGTACTACAGGAACTGTAGATGTAGTTTTTGCCAATGGAAATATAATTCAAGTCCCTGATTTTTGGGTAGGGGCTACTTTAATCGTTGATAACTCAGTCGGTGGTGGTAATGGTATTATTAGAGAAGTTGGTGTAAATTACGACCAATACGGCAACGTCTATGATGTACTAGTTGTTGAATTACAGCAACCATTTGGTAGTACTAATTCTATTCCAGCCGCTAACTGGCATGTGTTTACCGGAGACTTTACTGAAAGTTTGACTCAAGGTGGATTCTTATTAGGAGAAGAATTAAAATACGGACAAAACTACAATAAAACTGAAATTTCATTTATCGTTGAATCCGGTGAATACGAAGAAAACTTACCTATTCGAATTCCAAACAACTCATCTATTAGAGGCGACGAGTTTAGACGTAGTATGATTAAGCCAGCATGCTGGCCTGGTACAGTTCGTCCTATAAGAAGTACAAGCCCTTGGGTGGATGTTTACTTTAGAAGAGATACACAAATCGATGGCATCATAGTTGTTAGTTTAGATACTAGCACTAATTTTGCGTCGGCTCATGCTGTCACTCCGTCGGGTGTTACAAACGATCCGTTAACTGGAGTTGTTGGATTTACATTAGATGCCGGGTCAGCTGATCCTACATGGGTTAACAAGGTATTTGTTGGTGCAGGTGGACAGGGAGTTATTACCAACGTGTCTGGATCTGTATTTTCGGTTAATGTTGCGGAAAATTCAACAGGTACTAGAGCATTAAATTCTGGCACAACAATTAGTACAGGCAGTTGGGCAATTTACAATCCAATTAATTTTGGTTATCATTATTTAGAAAATCCATTACAACCACTAAACTTGTTAGGTTGGGAACCTGGCGGAGAATATTACCCGCAGGTTGGTGGATATAGAAATGCCAGTGCTATCCTTTCTGCCAATAGAGAATTCATCCAAGCAGAAGTTATCACATACATTAATAACACATACGGAGGAAGTTTTGTTTATGATTCTATAAAATGTAAACGCGACCTAGGTACAATGGTTGATGGGTTAGCCTATGATTTACTAAATGGTAATGTAAACAGAACTATTAATCTTGCAGATGCATTTCTTTCAGATCCTGCATTTCCAAGTAGTTATAGCGCATTAATGCCGTTGACTATAGATGCTGTAAACAAAATCAGCGCCATCGCGGCTAAGGTTATGGCTAATCATACAGCTACATCGTATCAAAGTACTGTGACTCAGGTATTCAGTTCTGTTGCATTAGAACCAGCCTCAACAACTACCGTAGTATTGTTAACAAACACTATTGGTCAGATTTTAAATAAGACCCCCGGTTATAATCCAGGTAAGCATAATAATAAAATCGACGTATTCTTAATGAATGATGCTACCATTATTCGTTATCTTGCGGCACAAGGACACGGCGGGTTTATGAAGGTGTTAGACCCTGAAGGACAAATTAAAGCCAAATCTCCTTACACGCAGACAGCATCTTCTTTTGCGGAAAGTATTGGCCGTCACCGTTTTGCAGGCGGATTCTTTGTTGATGGATTTTGCGGAAACATGCAACATAAACCAACTGCTACCTATGCCGAAACAAACACAGTAGGTGATCCAATTTACATTCCAGTTCAAGGATATGGTCTAAGTATTCGAGCTCCCCAAACTCCTTGTTTCTTTTTAGTCAACGGTATCAAATATCAAGTCGACTATATTGCAAACTATAATCCAACAGGTGGTGGGGCAAATACCGGTACTGCTATACTGGCTCTAGATCCAAACAAACCGGGCGGAATCTCTACAGTTTCTTTTAGTGGTAATGCATCTGGATTTGGATCAGCACATGATGGCACTATTAATCCTGTTATTCCTGTTACTGTTAGTGCTCCTAGCACCGCAGGGGGTGTAGCCGCATCCGGTTATGCTACCACAAATGGATCGGGAGTATTAACAAACATTATTATAACTAATCCGGGTGTTGGATATAGAAGACCCACTGATATTAACTATGTTGCCGCTACAGACGGTATTACGTTTATCATTGGTGGCGCAACATTTAACTTTACTATTGCTAATGGAGTTATTCAAACTATATCTATTAGTAATCCAGGAAGCGGATATTCAACTATTACCCCAATTAATATTGCGGCACCTGCAGGAGGTGTAGCGGCAACTGCGCACATCACCAGCGTAAGTATAAATGGTGCAATTACCGGAGTTGCGTTAGATACTGGTGGTAGCGGATATACTACAACTCCAAATGTTACTTTTGGTAATTCTACACTAGTACTAACTCCAACTATTAAGAAAGGCTTTATCGGACAACTACCAAGCGTGATTGAAACTGTTACTGCTGGTAACCGTTCTATGTTGGCCAACGACTTTACACAATTAAATGACTTAGGTTACGGTATTTTTGCTACCAACGGTGGTTTTATTGAAAACGTTTCAATGTTTACATACTACTGCTGGACATCATACTACGCATTAAACGGCGCACAAATTCGTACAATTACAGGATCAACTGCGTACGGACAATATGGTCTAGTATCAGAAGGTTCGAGCCCAACTGAAGTTCCTATTGCAGTTACAGAACCCGATGAATTTACTCAAATTGTTACCATTTATAATACTACTCCTTACACTAATATTGCCGGTGGAACAAACATTTATGCTACATTAGGTGGATATTTTTCTTACACTCCTTATAACACTAGTGTATTAGAAATCAATCACTTTGGTTATCGCCAATTATATACCATCAAGAGTGCTACCTTTATTGAGCAAGTATCTTCAGGAATATACACTGGCAAATTATTATATTCGTTTGCATTAGACACTAGCGGAAGCATCGGTGGTTTGTATGCACAAGTGCCTGACGGTACTACAGGTGTTGTGCGTATTATGAGTCAATTTAGATTGTCTGGTCTTAATGCGGCAACTATTACTCGTCCGAGTACTGTCCTAACTTTAACTGAAGACCCGACTAACGTATATCGTATTTTAGAATATACCGATTTAGGTAATGATGTTGCCTTAGCCGAAGCAGATGCTTCATATGATTATATTACTTTACAACCTTATACCCAAGGAAATTTATATCGTCAAGGTATTTTTAATCCTCAAATTATTACTAGCGGTGGTGGTTATAATGCGTCATCTACATCAACCATTACATTTTCTGCTCCTCCAGGTCCAATAACCGCAAGTGTTAACGGTAGTCAAGGCTCTGTATCTGCTCCAATTACGCAGGTTGCTGTATCTGGGGCAAGCGGAACTATTCATATAGGTATGAGTATCAGTGGATCTGGTATTGGATCAGGTACTTACGTACAATGGGCAAGCTCGGATAATACTACCATACAGATGAGTCAAAGTGCTGTGTTAACAGGCGGAACTACCTTAACATTTGCAGGAACAACATCAACAGGTTATCTAGTAACAGGTCCAACAGGATCAGTTACCGGTGTTGTTATTACTGATCCGGGTGTAGGTTATGCAACTGCTCCTACTGCAACATGTGCCACCCCAGGTGGTGGTAGTAGTGCTACCGTAACTGTTAGTTTAGCAGGCGTTCCTGGATCTAATTTTATTAAGGTGTTAGATATTGGAGCCCAGAGTTATGCTCGATTACAAGCATCGGGCGGATTAGGATACGTATATAGATTTGGTTACGATGGTAAAATTTATAATATTACCAGCTACACTCCGCCGACAGCAAATGTTCCTTGGGGATTGTTAGGAGTTACCACAGTAAGTACAGGAACTGGGTTAGTTTCAGAAATGATGCAAAATGCTCTGTTCGCAGGCGTTAGTGCTAACTCAACTGGTAGTGTTACAGTATTGATTAGTACGTTACGTGCTACATCTCACGATATGGTTGATGTTGGTACAGGCGGCTATTCTGATAGTAAGATTCCAAATGACTTATATGGTCCGCCAAGAAACAATCCTCAACAAGCAAATGAAGTACGTCAAATTGGTAAGGGACGAGTATATTTCGTAACAACAGACCAAGATGGTAATTTCCGTGTTGGTAAGTACTTCTCCGTTGATCAAGGTCGTGGTACTGTTACAATTAATGCACCTATTAGCCTTAGTGGCATTAGCAGTTTAAGTTTCAAATTAGGTGTAACTGTAAACGAGTTTTCAACTGATGCTACAATGGCTAGTGTATCAACACAAAAAGTTCCTGTAGAACAGGCAATTGTGTATTACATAAATTCAAGATTAGGCATTGACAAAAATGGCGCAATCTGGCCAACAGTAATTGGTCCAGGATTCTTACCATTAACTGGTTCAAGTCTTGCAGGTGGCCAACCACAGATGCGTGGTGCTATTAATATGGGCGCCAACCAAATTAATAATCTTGCATTGCCGTCATTAGGTACTGATGCTGTTAATAAAGCATACGCAGATAATAAAGTAAGCCTTAGCGGTATGAATAGTGCGGCCCAGAGTTTTGGTATGATGCTAGGACCGTTGTCATTGGCAAGCAATCCTAGCATGAGTTCTGTAGTGTTAAACGTAGGTATTAGCACAGGCAATACTGTTTTAAGTGTTGTTAGTACATCTAACGTATATTTAGGAATGCAACTTAACAGTCCTTATATTAGTGCCGCGTCAACTGTTACCGCCATTAGTGGCAATCAAATTACTATTAGTGGTATTGTTGTAGGAGCAACTACAACTAATACTTCATTAGTATTAGATCCAGTATACATGGCCGCAACTAAAGGATATGTTGATTCTAAGAGCCAATTTAATCAATTAAGAGATGTAACATTAACAAATCCAAGCAGTGGTGATTTTGTAATGTTGGCTGGAACAATAAACTCCAACTTACAGCAAACAACTCCGTTATATAACTCATCAACTGCGGTAATTAATGTTACCAACAATAGTGTGGCGCCTACTAATACTCCTGCTTCTAGTTCAGGTGGTAGCGATATTACTGTTACTCGTTCTATTAATACTGTAACATTTAAACTAGTCGGCGGTAATCCTGCAACAAATCCAATTACTGATTACCACGTTAATGCGTCAGCCGCAATTCAACAAAGTAAATTATCAATGCAGGCCGCAGGAACAGCAAGTTCGGCTCCTGGCACATTTACGCAATCTAGTTTAGGGTTGGCTCAATTTGATTCTAATTTGTTTAGTGTTACCAACGGTTGGGTTACTTTGCAAGTTCAGAAATTATTATCTACACAAAGTATTCAACCTAGCTCAAGCGGGTATAATATTGGTAGCACAGGAGTACCTTATTCAACTGTTTATGCAAGCACTGGTAGTTTTACTTACGTTAATGCTACCAGCGTTACAGCAACTAACCTTAATGGTCTATTAGCAACATCAAACTTATCAGGTCAAGTGTCAATAACCAACGGTGGTACAGGTGCAAGCGGTGCTAGCCAGGCATTAAACAATCTATTACCAAGCACAAGTGGTGCAACCTTCCCAGCTGTATTAACTACAAATGGTCCCGGATCATTCTACTGGTCCGCAGGTGGGGGCGGCGGTGGTGGTGGATATGTTGGCACTAGAATTTCTAGTACTCGTATTACAACTATTGCTTCAGCAGGACAGACGGTATTCAGTGCACCAACTTATGTTTTAGGTGCAGACCAATTACGTGTTTATATTAACGGTGTCCGCCAAGATGATCAAAACAGTGACTATACAGAAACTAGTACAACTAGCTTTACTGTAAATGCTCCATTGACTTTAGGAGACATTGTATTAGCAGAAGTAGATGGATACTATGTATATACAAATACTGCGGCAAGTGTAACATTTAGTCCTATTAGTGGCATTAGTAATACCAACGTTCAAGATGCTATTACTACATTACAAACCAATAAAATGCCATACGCAGGTGGAGCATTTACTGGTAACGTATCGTTTTCGAGTGCAAACTTAACACTGGCCGCAGGTACTACAAGTCTTGCTCCATTGGTATTCACAGCAGGTACTAATAAATCAAGTACCCAAGCTGGGGCAATGGAATGGGACGGTTCTTATTTGTATATTACTCAAAATAGTGGACCAACTAGACAAACTATTGCCACACAACAATGGATTAATGCCAGCACATCAGCAGGTGCTAACACAATGGCACAACGTGATGGCAATGGTGACTTATATGCTTCAACGTTCCACGGTAACCTATCAGGCAATGCTACAACAGCCAACTACGCTGACTTAGCAGAAAAATACACAACTGATAGAGATTATGCTCCAGGAACAGTTGTTATGGTTGGTGGTACTGAAGAGGTTACTGCTGTTACTGGCCCCGATTGTTGGGTGCTTGGTGTTATATCAACTAATCCAGCTCACTTGATGAATGCCGCCGCTAATGGACAACCAGTCGCATTAACAGGTCGTGTTCCGACTAGATTGAATGTAGCTGTTACTAAAGGAGATCCTCTATATCCAGATAAAAATGGAGGAGCAACAAACGTAAGCAATGGACGTCAACCATTTGGATTTGCGTTGTCAACAACAACTGGTCCCGGTCTTGTAGAATGCGTTATCAAATAAGGAATATAAAATATGGTTACCAAAGTTCGAAGTTCTTCAATTAACGATATTACATCCGCTGAGATTACTGCGGGATTAGGGTTCACTCCATACAATGCTACTAATCCTAGTGGGTATATCACAGGAATTAATTCAACTGCTGTCACTACTGCGTTGGGTTTCACTCCATACAATGCTACTAATCCTAGTGGGTATATCACCGGTATAACCAGTGGCAATGTAATTACCGCATTAGGATTTACTCCGGCAAATGCATCGAGTATTCCTACAAAGTTGAGTCAGTTGACTAATGATTCTGGATTTATTACAGGAATCAATTCAACCGCTGTTACAAATGCGTTGGGTTTTACTCCATACAATGCTACTAATCCAAGTTCGTATGTTAATGCCGCCGGTGCTAGTGCGGCGGCACCTGTTCAAAGCGTCAACGGATTTACTGGCTCGGTAAATTTAGATAATACAAATTATCCAACAAAACTCAATGGAACTGGTTTTAGTTTTGGATATCCCGGGGACGGTGCGACAAGTATTACTCTTAGTAATGTTAATCTAGCAGTGATAGCCAGAGGATACGGTACTTTGCTAATGACTGTTAGTAGTATTTCGTACTTTGTAAGATATTCTAATAATCCAACCGCGTATTGTCAATTTACAAATCAATCAACGTTCAGCCCTGCCATAGGCGTTCTTATGGATGCACCGGAAGCAACTTCCGTTACTTTATCTTGGCAGGGTGGGGGTTGGCCCTACAACGGGCAAATTAATGTATATGTTTAAGGAACTATAATGGCAAACGAATACGAAGTACATATTTCAGGTGAAGTACACTCAACTCACGATACAAGAGAGGATGCCCATAATACAATTATGACTCTTATAAATTCAGGTACCATAGCAATGGGGCAAGCATGGCTGGTAATTCCATATCCAGGAGATACTCCTCCTCCATCTCCTCCTGCATAAGGAAAACTAATGTCTATTACAAGAGTCAGAGAGTCAACATTAGATACGCAACCACTTTTTACGGCAACTGTTATCAGTTCGGCGGCAGGTGGGGGGACCATAACAGGTTCATGGACATTAGGAAGTGGGGCTAGTCTTGTTGCTAGTACCGTGCAATCTATTAGTGGTAATACTTTAAGTTCAAGTCAAGTAACTACAGCATTAGGATATACTCCTTACAATTCTACTAATCCTAGTGGATTTTTAACTTCAATTAATTCAACCCAGGTTATTAATGCGTTAGGCTATACTCCGGCATCCTCAAGCGTAGCGACGACAGGTGCTCTTGGAGCATTAAGTATTACAACTGCTAGCGCCAGTGGGGGAGGTAGTTTAAGTTATAATAATAGCACAGGTGTGTTTACATTTACTCCTCCGTATCTAGCATCTTACCTAACAGGAATTACGTCATTACAAGTTACAAATGCTTTAGGGTTCACTCCTTACAACACCACTAACCCTAATGGTTATATCACCGTGGCCGCACTAAGCGGTTACGCTACTCAAACGTATGTTACAACTCAAGGATATCTTACTAGCATTACTTCAGGACAAGTAACAGGAGCATTAGGTTATACTCCGTATAATGCTACTAATCCTAACGGGTATATTACCGGAATTAATTCAACTGCTGTTACAAATGCGTTAGGTTATACTCCGTATAATGCTACTAATCCTAACGGGTATATTACCGGAATTAATTCAACTGCTGTTACAAATGCGTTAGGTTATACTCCGTATAATGCTACTAATCCAAGCGGTTACTTATCAACGGCTGTTACAAGTCTAACAGGTGGAGGACATATAAGTGTTAATCAAAGCACAGGCGGGGTTACATTAGGTTCAGATGCAACTTCATCTAATAGCGGTGGAACTATTGTTGCTCGAGATGGTAGTGGAAATTTTAGCGCAGGTACTATTAGCGCCACTGCAACATCAGCCAACTATGCTGACTTGGCAGAAAAATATATTTCAGACGCAGACTATCTGCCAGGGACAGTTTTGGTGTTTGGCGGAGAGAAGGAAGTTACGATAAGTACAATAAGCGATGACAGACGTGTAGCCGGAGTTGTATCGACAAATCCTGCACATTTAATGAATGGCGGTATAGACGGAGTTAGTGTTGCTTTGCAAGGACGAGTTCCATGTCGTGTGTACGGATTAATTTACAAAGGTGACTTAATGGTAACAAGTAATATCCCAGGAGTTGCTAGAGCCAACAATGATGCTAAAATGGGCACCGTAATTGGAAAAGCTCTCGAAAATTATCAAAGTACAGAAGTTGGAACAATAGAAGTAGTTGTAGGAAGATTATAATGACAGCACCAAAGTGGCTTACACCTGCAGGATTTTTAGGTACATTTACTCAAGGAGCATCGTTTATTGCTACTGGTACCAACTTGACCCTGCCATTACAAACATCTGTAAAAGATGCAACTTATTCAATTATCAGTGGAGAACTACCAGGTGGACTATTTCTTTATCCTAATAATGGCATTGTCTACGGTACTCCTTTTGTTACTGACCAATATGTAACTAGCCAGTTTGTTATCAGAGCTCAAAATTCTAGCGGTATTGCTGACAGAACTTTTTCAATAACAGTAGATGGACCACGTGCTCCATCTTGGGTTACTCCACCTGGAATGCTACAAGTTGGACCTAATTTAGAATATTATGCTTTTAATAAAAATTTAGTTAACACCGCAGTTGTAGCTACTACCGTACAACTACCTAAAGGAGAAACTCTTAGATATTATCTTTCTCCTTCATCGGGGCAATTACCACCGGGACTTACACTTACTCAAGACGGTCGTATAACAGGTTACGTAAATGATCTATTGCAACTAGATTATCTAGCAAGCGCAACGGGCGGGTTTGATGAAGAAACTTACGATGACTATCCATACGATCACGTAGTTGTTGTTAAAGATATTGTTCAAGGACGTCCGGAAGCTATCACAAAAATATATCAGTTTACTGTAGTAGCTACAGATGGTATAAGTGAAACTACTCGAGATTTTAAAATACAAGTAGTAGATCCTAATAGTCTACGTGCTGACGACACTTATATCGATGTTGACACAACTATATACGGCGCAGACATTGGATATTTAATTCCGCCAATCTTTGAAGATGCTGTAGGCAATCCTTTATCGATGCCTGCTAATTTAGGAACCTTTAGAGCACATAACTATCAGGTTATAAATCTTAATGTTTACGATCCTTATCCTTTTTTAGGACCAATTAGTTACGATTGGGGTAGCGTATTATTCAATCCAGAAATTGTGCTAGTTTCTGATTCTGCTATCAATTCTGCATTTATACCAACTGCAAACTTATTAGGTGCTACTGAGATTTTAGTTCGTTCTGCATCAGCTGTTCCACAAGTTGGTATGCAGTTTCAATTATACGAATATGTAACAGATGCTGATCAAACGCTTTATACTATATCTAGCGTAACACCAAGCGGTAACGGATATCTATTGGGCCTGGGTGTTAAACCGATATATGTTGAAAACATCACTAGCCTAAGACAATTGCCAAGCACTGGTTCAAACTTAGGTGACATGTATATCTATTTTAATACTGCAACCGGGCAGTATGAATATTATGTATGGTTAGGTGATACATGGAGTACTCCTTACAAAGGTGCAAATGATAATGTGTCAGTGTATCCCACACTACCTTATGTTATTCCCGGAGTGCAGTTACGAGTAACTATTCCGGACGGAGAAACGTTTTACTGCGGTACAAGCTCTGCTCATCCTCCAGGTTTAAGTTTAGATGGTACGTCTGGAGAAATTTACGGAGTGCTACCTTATCAACCTGCATACAGTAAAAATTATAGATTTACTGTACGAGTAACTAAAACTAATTTAGATGCAGGGGAAACAGTATTCAAGGATCAGATATTTCAGTTGACCTTAATTGGTAATGTTGATACTGCGATAAAATTTATATCAACAGGTACCATTGGTTCATTACAACCTGGGGAACAATCAGAATTACAAATTCTTGCCGAGCATACAAATAACGCAAATATTAATATTAATTACACCGTAACTGGTGGTTCGTTACCTAATGGATTAAGTCTGTCCACTGACGGAACTATTACTGGAAAAGTTCCGTTTGGAAATATTTTTACTATCGATGTTCAACAGGATGAATACGGTGATGAACCTTACGGATTTGGTTTGTTTACTTTAGATCATGGAGCTACTACCATCGATCGAGGATATACATTTGAAGTTACAGCTAATGATGTGTATTTGTTAGGATCTGTAAGTCAAAATTTCAACATACAAATTGTAGAAAATACTCCACAAATTTACACTACAGTTTATTTTCAACCACTAATGCCTGTGAACAATAGATCGTATTTTAGAAGTCTAGTACAAGATTCATCTATATTCCCACAAAACTTTTTATATCGACCAGAAGATCCTGCATTTGGTGTACAAAATGTTGTTAGAATGTATTTAGAGTATGGATTGCAAGAATTAAATTTAGACAACTATATGCCAGCGTTTACCAACTATTTTAAACGTAAACGCTTCTATTTTGGCGATGTGCAGACTGCTATTGCTGTTGATCCTAATACAGGTAATGAAATTTACGAAGTTGTTTATGTTAATATTATCGATGATCAAATGATCGGCAGTATTAACCCTAGTGCTAGTTTTGTTAAAGAAGAACAAAATGCAGTAGGTCCTGGATATACCGCAGTTAATTTTTATCCAGACAGTACGGGCAACATGCAAAATGCATTAGAAACAATTCCAATTGGATCTAATACAATCAGCGTTGATAATTTATTTAGACCTAAATTCATGCAAACCAGTCAAGATACAACTGGTGTTCCTTTAGGATTTGTTAAGGTAGCAATACTTTGCTATACTCAACCCGGAAAAGGAGCGTCAGTAGTATCAGCAATTACTAACAGCGGATTTGATTTTAAACAGTTAGATTTTGATGTTGATCGAATTTATTTTGAAAATAACCTAACAACTCAAGGTCACGATTATATTGTCTTTGGAGGTAACGCACTTTCAACAGGATTTAACATTGTAACCGAAGACTTTAATCCAGCCGCAGATCCAAATCCGCAAGATGCACTTATCGCAGGTTTCGATATCGATACCGAAGATGGTACTGCTTTAACCATATAAATATAGAATAACGAGCTAACATTATGCCAACCAGTCAAATAAACACAGCTAGCGATGCAATTAACATAGGATTTCCTGTACAAGGTACAGATAATCCCAGTGCCGGATTTAGAAACAATTTTGCTTCGATCCAACAGGCATTTACGCAGGCCGATAACGAAATTACTGAAATTTTTGCTACCGCTGTTTTTAACACTGGTACTAATAATTATAATCAAAATATATTACAAAACGCAGTACTTCAAACATATTCTGTATACAACGCTAATCAATTGTATAATTTACCAGTAGGCGGGGCTATTGCAATTGATGCTACATTAGGTAACTACCAAAAATTACAGTTGAGTTCTGCTACCAATACAATTTCAATTACATGGGCGCCTAGTACTGGATTTAACTTTGTGCAAAAAGTACAACTTGAATTTACCAATCAATCTACATTTACCAACGTAAGCGTTACTATAGAACCAACCAGTGGTGGTCAGGTACTGTGTGATTCAAGTAAAGGTGTTAGCAAGACATTTAGTATATCACAGGCGGCCAATCCTGTAATATACGAAGTACAAACAATCGATAACGGACAAACACAATTACTATCCTATTTTGGAGGTCCTTATGTTTAATCCATTGTTAGAAGATTTAACTAAATTAAAAGATCAAGAAATCGAAAGTAAGATAGGAGATCTAAGTAAAAAATATTGGATCGCCGCTCGAGCCGGACAAGGTCATGCCGCAGAACAAATGGTAATGATAATGGATGCTCTTAGAATGGAACAACAACGCAGACAAGTTGAGCTTGCTAAGAAAGCGCAGGCCTCTACTCCAGGTTTTGATGATCTAATTAAAATAAACTAATCAAGGTAAATTATGTCGTCAACAATAACAGACTATAGCTCATTAATCAATGTAGATTTTCCTACTCCAGGAGTAGATAACGATACAGCAGGATTTAGACAAAATTATTCACAAATTCAAAACAGTTTTCAGGCGGCGGCAAACGAAATTAGTGCGTTACAAGTTGTAACTGATGAATTAGTTGCATATTCAACTGGGTCATTTTCAATCATTACTGGAACTAATTTATTAGTTACAGGTACGGGAACTTTTAGCAATCTTAGCGTAACCGGTACTGTTGTAGCCAGTTTCTTTAACGGTGATGGTAGTGCTCTGGTTAATTGTCCAATTCAACAAGGCTTAATTGCTCCAGCTAGTTCTAAAGGACAAGCAGGTGACGTTAAAGGCACTATATACGCATCTGCCAGTTACGTTTATATCTGCTACAATACTTACGTAAATGGTACAAACGATATTTGGGCAAGAATAGCCACTACTGGCGCTACTTGGCCTTAAAATACTTGACATTGTGGCTTAAACCTGCTACAATGTCTATATGAAAATCACAGATTTTGGCGAAGTTATACTAGATCCACAGGACGTTTTTAACGGTTTGTATTCTGGTAAGCTAGATTCTGCTGATAATATCTTCTTAGACGACTCCCAAGAAAACAGAAATTTTCTAGCCGCCGGTAAAGAGAACTTTGAAAAAATTGAAAAATATAAGATTTTTTCAGATTTACCAATTACACAAGCAGAGTTTGATGCCAGCAATCAAAGTCAATGGTATATGCCAGAAGAGTATAGGACTTACGATATCATAGATTGGTTATATTGTGAATGCCGTACTGTAGAAGAAAAGACTAGGGTTACTGAAGAATTACGCTTATTTGCTCAACATAACATGATTACCATGTTAAAGTATATTAAATACTTGATAGATACTATGCGTAAAAATAACATAGTATGGGGTGTAGGCAGAGGAAGCTCTGTAGCAAGTTATGTACTTTATCTAATAGGGGTACATAAAATAGATAGCATCAAATACGGACTCAATATAAATGAGTTCTTAAAAGGAGAAGAAGATGGCAAGATATAGAACAATGAATGGCAAAGAAGTTGATATGGACAAACTAATGGTCCAAAACGAAATGATGCCTGCTGTAGGTAATGTACGCATGAATGCTCGTGGTGACGAATTAGGACCAGGTGGTCAAGTTATTAAGAAGCGTGAAGACATCGCGGCACAACACTACAACAATCAAACACCGAAACAAAAATAAGAGGAAAAATTGTTTAATAAATCAGGATCAATTACAAAAGTATCAGGAACATTCAAACCGCTACACGATAAAGTATTTGTTAGCGACATGGAGTTCGGCGATGAAGTTACTACTAGTGGTATTGTATTACGAAGTGATAATGCCAAAAGTGAAGGTATTCACCCACGTTGGGGCAAGGTGTGGGCAGTTGGTCCGGAACAAAAAGATGTTAAAGTTGGGGAATGGATATTAATCGAACATAGTCGTTGGACTAGAACTATCCATTATGAAGAAGCAGATGGTTCTATTGTAGAGATACGTATGGTAGAATTAGACGCAATTATGATGGCTTGCGATGAAAAACCAGCAGACAGCTGGATGCGTGGAGCAAAAATTGGGGCAGGATCGAACGTTAATTTTAATATTCCTGGAATTTAATGTAAACGAATTTGCTTGGTAAGGCGTTATATAGTTACACTCGAAGGAGATTGTTATGAAAAAGTTAATTGCAATTTTTACAGTATGCGCAGGTTTGGGAATGTGCGCAACATCTTATGCTGAACCTTGGCATCATGGTGGTGGACACTATGTTTATCGCCCAGGATTCGGTTGGGTGGTTCCGGCAGTAATCGGTGGCGCCATAGTCTATGAAGCTACTCGTCCTGTGCAACCAAATGTTGTTGTAGTACAACCTAGTCCAGTGTATCCTGCACCACAGGTACTTCCTCCTCCAGCACCAGCAGGATTCCATTGGGAAGCAATTTTGGATGCTAGCTGTAATTGTTACAAAACTGTAGCGGTTCAAAACTAATTATTAATTGAGCATACAGGGTCTTGACGGACCCTGTTCTTCCCTGTATAATAAGGGATATGATATTCAACAAAATAAAACAACTAAAATCAGAAGGTAAAAGAATTGGTATTACGTTTAGCCAATTTGATATGTTACATGCAGGGCACATTGCCATGCTGTCAGAAGTTAAAAATCATTGCGATTATCTAATTGCAGGTTTACAAAATAACGCTCAATGGGATCGTCCAGAAAAGAACGCTCCTATTCAAAGTATTGTAGAACGACAGATACAACTAAGTGCAGTACGTTATGTTGACGAAATCGTTGTTTATAATACAGAAAAAGACCTATGCGATATATTGTTAACACTACCGATTGATGTTAGAATACTAGGTGTTGAATATAAAGAAAAAGAGTTTACAGGTAAAGATATTTGTAAACAGCGTGGTATTGAAATTATCTACAATGGTAGGGACCACAGTTTTAGCTCGAGCAGTCTGCGCAAACGAGTAGTTCAAGCAGAAAATGAAAAGGTAAAAAACAATGGGTAAATGTACATGCGGTAAATCACTAACTGCACCTTGGTGCGATGGTAGTCATACTCTTACCGAAGAAAAGTATCAAGAAAAAATTAAAAAACTTGCAGAAGAAGATGAACTTCTGTATAATAAGCCAGCGGGTGCATTATTTAAAGATTCACCGATCGAATCCGAGGGCGGAGAAATTGATTAAGGAGATATTGTAATGTCAGGAAAAGGCTCAAGACGTCGGCCAACTAAGGTTCCACAAGAAGTAGTAGATGCAAACTATGAAACTATATTCGGTAAGTATGTTCCGCTATATTTGCGTAAACAAATTCCAGACGAACCTAAGCCAGAAGTAAAAGACGAACTAGAAGAATATAAGAAACAAGCACAGGCAACTTGGAATGATAGTTGCACATCACCAAGAAAAGGCACACAATGAAAGAACTATGGGTAGAAAAGTACCGTCCTAAAAAAGTAGACGGTTACGTGTTTAGAGACGAAGCTCAACGCAAACAGGTTACCACTTGGATTAAGGAAGGCAGTATTCCTCACTTGCTGTTAAGCGGTAGCCCGGGCATTGGAAAAACTACCCTAGCTAAACTGTTACTGAACGAGCTCGAAATTCCAGACTACGATATTCTAGAAATTAACGCAAGTCGTGAACGCGGTATTGATGAAGTCCGTGATCGTATCACACGCTTTATTAGTATGATTCCATTTGGTCCGTTTAAGGTGGTGCTGTTAGACGAGGCTGATGCGTTAACCCCTGCGGCACAGGCCGCTATGCGTGGTGTTATGGAAGAATATTCAAACACCAGTAGATTTATTCTAACCTGTAATCATCCTAACCAAATTATTCCGGCTATTCACAGTCGCTGTCAACAATTTCACTTTAGCAGTATTGATCAAACTGAATTTACTGCAAGGGCGGCTACTATTCTAGTAGAAGAAAACGTAGAGTTTGATTTAGATGTGTTAGATACATACGTTAAAATTTCATATCCAGACTTGCGCAAGTGCATTAACCTGTTGCAACAAAATACAAATGAAGGTGTATTGAATAGTCCCAATACAGGAGATAGCGGTATTGGTGATTATAAAATTCAAATGGTTGAATTGTTTAAGAAGGGCAAGATTCAAGAAGCACGTAAATTGTTGTGTGCCAGTGCCCGTCCAGAAGAGATGGAAGGTATCTATCGATGGATGTATGACAATTTGGATTTGTTTGGAAGTACTGAAGAACAAAAAGATTCTGCGTTGATTATTATTAAACAAGGATTAGTGGATCATACACTTATTGCTGATCCAGAAATTAATTTAGCAACTGTATTAGTTAAACTAGCGAGGTTACAATGAAACATATATTAAGTATTAAAGTACAACCCAGATTAAACAATAATCAACGGGTTGAAGTAATTAAATGGTGTACAAAACAGTTTGGACCTCGACACGGTAAAGATGAAGAAACGCCTGGTTGGTGTATTACTTCAAATTATGAACGAGAGCGCGATGCCGATTTTGATGTAATTTTTTATAATACTAAACATGCAGAATGGTTCATTCTTAAATGGGGCGGGGTTATATCTGATGTAGTATATAGTGAAGAAACATTTGCACCTGATCCCGAAGTTTTAAATAGATTTTTTGCAGAATAAAAAAACCGCGCTATCCGGATTTGCAGGTCTGATGAATGCGCGGTTTTCTGTTGAATTAGTTTGAGGCTTTATTCGCTATCGAGCTCCTTATAGATAGATAGTACTTCTTTAACCACTGGGTGGCGTTCAATATCTTTAGTCTCAAACCTTGCCATGGCAATCATACGATACTCACCTCCTTGGCCGTATAATTCGCAAAATTCTAACAAGCCGTTCTCTTTAGGACGGTCCGCTTGAGCTAAATCTCCGGTTACCACCATTCTGCTGTTTTCTCCAATGCGAGTTAACAACATTTTCATCTGGCTGGGCGTAGCATTTTGCATTTCATCTGCAACGATGAAAGCATTTTTAAATGTACGTCCACGCATGTATGCTAATGGTGATATTTCTATGGTTCCTTCTTCGAGCATTTCTGCTATTTGTTTAGTATGATAATACTCTTGGAATACATCCATAATAGGCTTTGTCCAGGGTTCCATTTTTTGATTTAATGTACCTGGGAGGAAGCCGTGTTCCTCATCCACACTTACTGCGGGCCTTGTAATGATTATCTTGTCAATCACCCCCTCTTTTAATTGTTTAATAGCCCATTGTACACCCAACATAGTTTTACCCGTACCGGCAGGGCCGATAGCGAATACAATATGTTTTTTGGGGTTTTTTAGCAGTTCTAGGTAGTGTTCCTGCGAAGTATTCCGCGGGATGATGTGGACCTGCTGTTTTTTCTTGAAATACTGCTGTATTTCTACTACATTTTGACTGTCGTTATAACGCTGTGCCTGTTGCGGACTGCGTCTTTTTGCATTGTTTCTAGACAAATCTAACCTCCGTTAGTTAGGAGACCTGCATATATAATTATACCGGATTTTCAAAAACCCCAATCAAACAGCTAAATTTTGAATCGCATAAATATTAATACATTAGAGAACGCTCATGCATGATATTGTAGATCTTATTAAAAATATTGAAACACTAACCGTAAACGATTCAGCGTTTAAAGTACTTAAAGACTTTGAACGTGTTATTGACGAATTAGACATTTACGTTTACAAAAACTGGGAAGAAGGCGAATTACTTGCAGGCCCCGAAATTAACAGATATCATGTTGAATGTAAGTTTATGTGGCCCTATGAAGAAATGCCAGACCCTGCCGGAGCAGAGCGTTTGCTAGATTATGGTTGTAAAGTTACATACACTAAGGAGAATATCCTAGTTCCACGTAAAGTTCGTAAACCAGATGATTTTCGTCCTGGAACAAAGAAAGGCAAAATTGATGCGCATCCAATTTGGGTAGTTAGCATTAACATGCCTAAGAAACTGATGCAAGATATCTACCAAGGATATGAGCGTCAAGAAAATGATCGCATGGCAGAACACATGTCGCTACACAGTCCAGATATGGCACCGGGTGCCGCCGCACAAGAAGCACCACAAATGGATCAGACAGCAATGACTGATGTAGGTGGAACAGGAGAAGCACCAAATGCCGCGCCAGCAGTTTAAATTATTTGAAGGGTTACGCAGAGGGGATCTTAAAAATTCCATAGACCCAATCTTTACAGTTGATCAGTTTAAAAGTAAAATGGGCGAGGACAAAGATGTTATGGTCCTGCGTTTCAGAGTTGAGGATAAAAATCCAGCAATTGACATAATGGAATTTTTAGAAAAAGGATATCCGTTTGTTTTAGACGCAGATATTAGTTCTGGAGAAGAAAAAGACGGAAAGTATTCTGTATTTGTAGAATTAGAAAGAAGTAAAGCGGCATCTACTCAAATTAAAGAAATTTTAAGCGGTATTAGTCAGTTATGTGACAACTATGAATGGAAGTTCCGGTTTCATAGAGATTATCACAGTATGGATTTTTCTGAAGATGCTATCACTGAAGCAGTACCATTAACTCCAGAAGAATACGAAAGCAAATTAGTAGAGTATCAAAATGCAGATGTAAATGAATTTTTTGACCAGGGCGGACTTAACGGAGTTAACGTTGATGAAGATAATAATGTAACTTTTGAGAAAGCCTACTCAGAGTCTTTAACAGCTGAATTAGTTGATATAGGTGATTATGAAACACTAAAAGACAAATTGCCTGGAGCAATTTCATTAGACGAGTCAGCAAGAGGACAAGTTCTATACTTAGAAAAATACCTTGGCAATTATGAAATACATAAAATTAATGAACATTTCTTGATTCGTAACGGAAAACGTGCCTTAATATTAAAAAAGACAGGATGGTAATTTAATGTGGATGTTAGATTTTATACCTGATGCGTATTTGCATTTGGCAATTATAACAATAATCTGCACAGGTGGTGGATTGTATCTACTTGGACTGCTGATGAACTTTTGGCCTCCGGCATATCCTTACAGAGAACCCGTTCGTATTACTGCTACTGTATTAGTTGTAGCTGGAATATACTTTCTCGGTGGATACGGGGTTGACATGGAATGGCGAGCAAAAGCCGAACAATTACAAGCAAAAATAGATCAAGCATCTGCACAATCAGAGTCTGCTAATGCAAAAATTCAAACTAAAATTATAACACAGACTAAAATTATTCACGATAAACAAATTGTTGTACGAAAAGAAATTCAAACAGTTGAAAAACAAATCGATGCAGAATGTAAATTAGATCCAGCTGTACCTAAAATTTTAAATGATGCCGCAAAAAATCCAATGGCAAATCCTATTGGAACAGTTAGTGTAGGAGTTGCAAAATGAAAAAACTCTTATTAATCTGTATACTAATTACATTAGCAGGATGTGCATCTAATAAAAGTTTGCCAGGTGTGATGGCATTCCCAAATGTACCAGATAATTTAATGGTTCCATGTCCAGATTTAACAACTGTAGATGAATCAACTACAAAGTTAAGCGATGTACTAACAACTGTTTCTAAAAATTACGAAACATATTATGATTGTAAAGTACAAGTAGATAATTGGATTGAGTGGTACAATACTCATAAATCTATAGTAGATAGTGTAAAATGAAAATTAGAGACTTATTAACAGAAGCAACGCAGGGCGTTAGCAAAGAAAACCAAGCAAGCATACCTGATATGTCTAGTGTCGGCGTACCTCCGTTGCCAATGGGTCCTACTAATTTTTATCACAAATATCGCCTAGGAGTACACATGGCAGGTAGTCCAGCCGACGAACATCCGTATCCTACACAAGGAGAATTTGTAGATGACATGGTTATGGTCGGTTATAGTGATGCAGAACGCGATATCATATCTAACTCAATTAAAGCATTTGGGTATACTCCAAAACAAATTACACCAAAAGGTAGTCAAGAACCCCACGATACTCATAAAGTAAGTCCAGTTTCTAGCTGGAATACTCCTATCGCAAGTAACCCTAGCAAATACGGTAAAACCGAATAAATACTGCTATAAACACTAGGGGGTTTTATGGCTGATGAGTATCAATTAAGTCAAAGCGAAAAGAAAAAAGAAGATTGGATGAACAGTAAGTGGCGTCCAATGATGGGCTGGATGTACATGTTTGTATGTATGTTTGATTTTGTAATTGCGCCTGTACTGTGGAGTTTAGTACAAGCATTATTTCATGGTGGTATTGCTACACAATGGCAACCATTAACATTACAAGGTGCCGGTTTATTTCATGTCGCTATGGGCGCTGTTATTGGTATTAGTGCTTACGGTCGTACCCAAGAAAAACTAAATGGCGCTAACAATGGCGGACTACAAGGATTTGGACCAGGCGCTGGCACAACATATATTCCACCAGGTCAAGGTCAAGCTATGGTAAGCAACCAACCAGGCATGGGAGGTGGTTTTGGCGGTGGTGGCGGGTTTGGCGGCGCATCGTCAGGTTTTGGAGGAGCATCAAGTGGCGGATTCGGTTCATCATCAAGCGGGGCTTCAACATTTGGCGCACCTGCAACAGGAGGCTTCGGTACCTCCAGCGGTGGTTTTGGTTCAACCCCAACACCTACTTCAGGCGGGTTTGGAAGCGCACCTTCAACAGGTTCAAGCGGATTCCCAAGCCCAAGCGGTAGTAGCTCGGGTTTCTCAGTGCCTCCCCCAGCATTTCCACCAAAATAATCAAACAGTTGACAGTCAAGGCAATAGGTAGTATAATTACTATATTACTTTTGCCTTTTAAGTCGAATGAAAGATTATTATCAAATTTTAGGCCTAGCTAAGGGCGCATCCGAAGATCAAATTAAATCAGCTTATCGCAAGCTAGCGATGAAGCACCACCCTGACCGAGGTGGTGATCCCACAGTTTTTCAGGAAGTACAAGAAGCGTATAACACATTAGGTGATCCTGGAAAACGTGCCGAGTACGACAACCCCCAACCACAATTTCACGGACAAGGTCCTTTCCAAGGGGGAGGAGTTCCTCCAGGATTTGATGATCTATTCCGTTTCTTCGGCGATGGATTTGGTGGGAATCCATTTTTTAGGCATACATCAATGCCACGTAATAGAAATATAAATCTTAGAGCAACTATTACATTAGAAGATGCATTTAAAGGTAAAGAACTATTAGTCAATGTTAATTTGCCTAGCGGGCAAGATCAAGTTCTTAACGTTAAAATACCTCCAGGAGTACAAGATGGAGTTAGTTTACGACTGGCCGGAATGGGAGACAATAGCATTCCACAGGCGCCCCGGGGTGACATTATTGTTGAAGTAAGCATTGTACCACACCCAAAATTTGCCCGCCAAGGGGACGATCTAATACAAGAAATTCGCATCAGTTGTATCGATGCTATTATAGGAAAAGATATTGTAATTGATACAATTGAAGGTAAACAATTTACAGGTTCTATTCCAGCAGGAACTCAACCAGATGCTATATTAGCTCTTACAGGACAAGGTATGCCATTGATGGCTAACCCATCGCAACGTGGCCGCATGTTATTAAAGATTAACATGTTTGTACCAACACTAAGCACACAACAACAAGATATATTAAGGAAATTGTAATGCAGATAGTAAAATATCCAAACGACATTTTAAGAGAGCGGATGCCCGAATTTGATTTTAACAATCCAACGCACGATCCAGTGCAATTAGAAAAAGACATGATAGAGATTATGCTGGCCAGCGACGGTATAGGTCTCGCCGCTAATCAAATTGGTATTCGTGCAAGAGTGTTTACTATGGGATGTAAATGTCATCCACAAAATGCCCAAGCATTTTTTAATCCAGTTATAATGGAAAACACCGAAGAGATGGAAGATATGGAGGAAGGATGCTTGAGTTTTCCCGGAGTTTTTGTTAAAATAAAAAGACCAAAGTCAATTAGAGTACGTTGGCAAAACGCTAAGTCAGAGGTAATGGAAGGTACCTTTAGTGGAATGGATTCAAAATGCTTTTTGCATGAATTAGACCATTTAGAAGGTATTGTTTTTCAAGATAGAGTAAGTACTTTAAAGTGGGCAATGGCCGTTAAAAAATCAAAAAAGGGACGTAAATGATGTTAGAACCAAGTCAGGATTTAGATAAAATTTTTGAACGTAGTGTAAAAATTGCGTCAAATCACAAACATGAATATATTACAATAGAGCATTTTTTATACAGTATCCTTTTAGATGAAAAGATCGAAAAGTTATTAGTTGAATTTGGAACTGATATTACTGTTTTAAAAGAAAATGTAGTAAAGTTTATTGACGAAGAACTTAAAGAAATTGCAGTCGAAGAACTTAAACACAAACCAAAGAAAACAAACGCAATGGATCGTATGCTGAACCGTGCGTTTACACAAGTGTTGTTCCAAGGACGCAACATCATTGAACCGCTCGATTGTTTTATTGCTATGTTTTCAGAAAAGAAAAGTTATGCGGCATTCTTTTTGCGTCAAGCTAAAATTGATAAAGAAAAGTTTATCGACTATATTAGCAATGAAGTTAATTTAAGCGGTGACGAAAGTGAAGAAACGGCAAAGAACAATCAGTTAGAGCGTGTACTAATTCAATTCTGTACCAATCTAAACAATAAAGTTAAACAAAAGAAAATTGATCCAGTTATTGGTCGCGAGACAGAACTCGAAGAAATTCAACTTGTTCTTGCTCGTCGTACTAAATCTAATGTAATGTTAATTGGCGACCCCGGCGTTGGTAAGACCGCTATTGCAGAAGGTCTTGCTCGCAACATCGTTGAAGGCAAAGTACCCAAGTTTATTCAAGATCATACAGTTTACAACCTAGACATTTCAGCTATGCTTGCAGGTAGTAAGTATCGAGGTGATTTTGAAGAACGTCTAAAGATGGTTATCACCGCACTAGAAAAGAAAAAGAAATGTATTTTGTTTATCGATGAAGCCCATATGATGAGTGGTGCCGGTGCAGTAAGCGGTGGATCCAATGACATGGCTAATATGTTAAAACCAGCATTGGGCAAAGGCACTATTAAAGTTATCGCTTCAACTACATGGGAAGAATTCCGTAAGCACTTCGAAAAGGATCGTGCGTTAATGCGCCGTTTCCAACGTGTTACAGTTGATGAGCCTTCAGAAGCAGTAGCTATCAAGATTATGAAGGGTCTT
>Ga0164297_10001189_pt1 | contig 28291 bp, 13 predicted proteins | sample GEODES058metaG_FD_113539 | JGI IMG/M metagenome (GOLD analysis project Ga0164297, IMG submission 113539) | Dystrophic lake water microbial communities from Trout Bog Lake, Wisconsin, USA - GEODES058 metaG | ecosystem: Environmental > Aquatic > Freshwater > Lake | place: USA: Trout Bog Lake... | reverse complement strand
ATAGATGCGGAGTAAATAATGGGTTCTTGGAGTTTTAATTGTGGGGTTTTGAGAACCTGTTGTTTATAATTATTTTGTGCGTAAAAAAGAACGTCCATCGAATGTCCAAGAGAATGGGACTCATCTATTTTATATTTAAGACTTGTATATTGGGCAAATCGTAGGAGAGTTGTGAGAACACGCATCGGTTATTTTATTATGGTCATAAATATTTATATCTATTTATAAAAACCATTTTACAATTTTTATATTAAGTTCTCAAAAAGTGTATCATAAAGATATAATTATGGATGGTCCATGAAAATATATTTTCTTTTAGACCTCCAATAAAAAGGTTTTATAAATGAAATATTGAGAACCTATTAATAAAATTTCATAAATGTTCTCAAAAAGTGCATCATAAAGATATAATTATGGATGGTCCATGAAAATATATTTTCTTTTAGACTTCCAATAAAAAGGTTTTATAAATTGAAATATTGAGAACATATCAAGGAAATTTCATAAATGTTCTCAAAAAAGTTATCAAAAAGATATATTTGGTCCATGAAAATATATTTTCTTTTGGACTTCCAATAAAAAGGTTTTATAAATTGAGAACCTATTAATAAAATTTAATAAATGTTACTACAAAGTGTCAAAAAGTGCATCATAAAGATATAATTATGGATGGTCTATGAAAATATATTTTCTTTTGGACCTCCAATAAAAAGGTTTTATAAATGGAAATATTGAGAACATTTTATAATTTTCTTAATAAGTTCTCAAAAAGTATATCATAAAGATATATTTGGTCTATGAAAATATATTTTCTTTTAGACCTCCAATAAAAAGGTTTTATAAATGGAAATATTGAGAACATATCAAGGAAATTTCATAAATGTTCTCAAAAAGTGCATCATAAAGATATAATTATGGATGGTCCATGAAAATATATTTTCTTTTGGACCTCCAATAAAAAGGTTTTATAAATGGAAATATTGAGAACATATCAAGGAAATTTCATAAATGTTACTACAAAGTGTCAAAAAGTATATCATAAAGATATATTTATGGATGGTCCATGAAAATATATTTTTCTTTTTGACTTCCAATAAAAAGGTTTTATAAAATGAAATATTGAGAACATTTTATAATTTATTCACCATTTCCTTGAACACCGAAAATTGGTTTTAATTGTTCAAAAATAATGAGTTGCAAACATGTTGTAGGGGCAAATCTTGCCCATATAGGAATAAATCCCGAGTATAATCCACCAACACCTTGCTTTGAAACAATTTTCATAAAACAATCTATGAACCCACTATATTTCTTTTTTTCTAGAGGCTGGTTCATCAATTGTGTTCGGATCATATCAAAAGGCGCAACTGTAGTCGCCATAAAAAATCCAGCACCAAATGCTGAAACGAATTGTGTAGGTAATCCTGAAGGAATCAACTTCGCTTGTTGAATAATATATGTGATTTGGTCATAACATGCCATTTTTGTGCCATTTAAGACACATGCCCTCATAACATTTGCCTGTAGTCCTGTATAAAATCCTGGTAGTTTATGGTATTTGTAGATATCCGCAGCTGTCCTATAAATTGATTGTTTTCTACTCCCTTCACTTGTAATCATTCGTGTTTTCAAAACATCAAATGGATTACCTACAAGAGAACCAAATGCACCTGCGAGAGAACCTGCAGTGAATTTCATGAAAAAAGACGAATCTTTTTTTACTTTTAATCCCTCTTTAATAGGTCCATATAATCCCAAACGTAAAGAGGTATAAGATGATTCACGCATCCATGCCGCTCCAATTCCCTTCCAAAATGCGGATATACCTTCGTGTTTCGCAATGGACTGAATTGTCCCTCGAATACCCAATGCTTTGTAATTGATAGCCCCATCAGAAACTTGTAATCTGGTTTTTACTACATCAATGGGATGAATTCCAGTAACTGCAATAACTGCACTAGACCCAGCCGCACCGACATTTTTCAATAAATCGTATGTCGAAGTCATTATATCCTATATGAATATATATTTAACCTTTTTGTATATTGTCATAAAGATATATTCATTTATGGAAATATTGAGAACATTTTATAATTTATTAATAGGTTCTCAAAAAAGTTATCAAAAATATATAATTATGGATGGTCCATGAAAATATATTTTCTTTTAGACCTCCAATAAAAAGGTTTTATAAATGGAAATATTGAGAACATATCAAGAAAATTTCATATTAGGTTCTCAAAAATGTTATCATAAAGATATAATTATGGAATGGTAGATTAAAATATACAGAAAAATATATAATGGACCCAAAATTCCTTTTATTTTTAAAAATCATGGCATTCTACATTGTATTGTCATATGTTCTTTTCCCTCTAGGATTTTATTATTTAGTAGAAAAATCTCTGGTAAGTGCTGGTAATGGATTTATTACAGGCAGTGTTCTCTCTATTTTGCTCTGGATTGGTGTAGGAAGAAAGATGATAGTAAAATAAAAAATGATATCATAAAGGAATAATATGTCGAAGATATTGAGAACATCATTATGAGAAAGAGAGTGAATATTCTTCAAGGGTCTAAACAACCACTTGTTTCAAAGAAACAGCCATTTTGGAGAAGAGCCATTTTTTAATATCTGAAGCACGTTGTTCAATAGAACCCTGTTTAACACCATTTACTTTGCCCATATAAAGAACTGCTCGTTCTTCCGCTTGCGGACTGCCAGTAAGATGTTCTCGATTTAAATTAGACCAAACCAAATATTTCCGCAAACATTTATGTTCAACTCTTCCGATGAATTTAGTAAATTCTTCGGTAGTCATTTTGCGCCATTCAGCATTAGTGTCATAAAGATAGAATATGTTGGGTTTTTGTGTAAATGCTCGTATAGGACTATTATTCTCGACCGATTCATTTGGGAAAATGTCCTCAAAAAGTTGTTTAATACCGGTTTTTAAATCGGTTTTAAGAATGTGTTCAAGGACTTCATCGGAGATTTCGATGGATTGTAGCCATTCAGAATATATTTTTTCAGGAGGTTCAAGAGTTTCCAAGTATTCACTGACTTGTCTTCGACAGAGAGGAACAATAGTTTTTTGTAGTTTAGCCATTTTGTTCTCTAATTCCTCTACTTTTTTGTTAAGATGAAAGATATAATGAAATTGGGCTTCTGGTGAGGGGGTAGAAGATTGTGAAAAGAATTTATCAAGTGAGTTCTCATATTGCGACTTGTGAATAATATTACACATGACTTTATGCAAATCGAATGTGTATTTATTCGGACAACTCGCACAACAATTTGCGCATTTATAATTGGTTCTCATATAGTCTTCGTCTGTAGTATACATATTGGTTATATTTTATATGATATAGTATACAGTTGTATTTCAGTTCGATTTTATGTTTCGAATGAAGTTTCAAATACCTAATAAACCTATTTATCAACCACCCGCTATTCAAATCCAATCTATTAGACAATCAAGTTTAGTGGGATTAGGGAGTATATTTGCTCCGATGTATTCAACAGGACCATGTAAAAGTTGTGGAAATAGTAAGTAAAGAATGAATGTATTTTATATGACAGTATGATATATAATGTCATCGTATTTGGATAATAAAGATTTGTTTTTAAAACCACAAGTTACACAATATAATAATCATATGGTAATGACAAATGTTCATAAAGAAACGAAAATCAAACATTGGAATATAGATACCAGATTCAGAGATGACTATGATAACTATTTTCAATTGGTAAGTGGTGCTCAAATTCCAGCATATACATTTACTCTACCCCAAAGTATAAATGATGTAAAATCAATACAAGTAAATAATATCGAAATCCCCATGTCATATTATAATATTTCGGCAGCATTAGGAAATAATGTATTTACAATTGGAACCAAATTGATAACAGTTGCAGATGGATTTTATACCGTGCTAACCCTAAAAACTGCTGTTGCTAATGCTTTGATTTCAGCATCAGTATCAGGAGTTACATTCGATGTTTCTTATAATGGAAATCCTTATACATTTTTTCAAAATACTTCGGGTTCTCCAATAACCATTGCTTTTGCAGTAAAACCGTCAAATACATGTAATGGTGTTACAAATACACCTGTTGGATCAAACACATCAGGTGATTTTGATAAATACAATTTCAAATCAAAATTAGGATGGTTATTAGGATTTCGCAATATTAGTTATACAATAGCAACCGGAACAACCAAATATTCAGAAGGTATTTTAGATTTAACGATGCCTAGATATTTATATTTAGTGGTGGATGAATTCACAAGTAGTAATACGAACTCTTTTATTTCACCATTACCTACATCAATTATAAATAGAAATATTTTGGCGAAAATAACGATGGATTATACACATTATGGTTTTGGAACGGTTCTCACAGCCAATCCAACAAATGGTCTTTTGATTTCAGATAAAAGAAATTTCAATGGAAAGGTGAATATACAGAAATTGAAAATCCAGTTAGTAAATCCATATGGAATGCCAATTCATTTGAATGGTTTGGATTTTTCATTTTGTTTGGAGATAGAATATGAATAAGAAAACGAATAAAGAAAACGAAAAAGAAAACGAATAAAATTGAATGTGTTATGATATATTTTGGGATATTATAACACTATGTCATTCAGTAGAGAACAACAATATGCATTTGATAAATTCAATCGAGGTGAAAATCTATTTATAACAGGTCCAGGAGGGTCAGGAAAATCATTTTTGATCCAAAAAATGGTTGCATCATTGATAGCAAAAGGATTAGCATATCAAGTGTGTGCTTTGACTGGTTGTGCAGCAGTATTATTAGGCTCTGGAGCGAAAACTCTTCATTCATGGACAGGAATGGGATTAGCGAATGGTCATAAAGAAGATATTGTCAAAAAGATAATATATAATAAGAGAACCATAGGGTCTATTCGGAAAACGCGTGTATTGATAGTGGATGAGGTAAGTATGTTGTCTTTGAAGATATTCGATGCGTTGAATACAGCATTGAAGATGATAAAGAAAAACCAATTGGCATTTGGTGGTATTCAAGTGATATTTACAGGAGATTTCTTTCAATTACCTCCTGTAGGAGATAATGAAGAATTTTGTTTTCAATCAGAGCAATGGCTCGAGGTATTCACTTGGAGAAATCATATAGAATTGAAACACATTTTTAGACAAGAAGATGATGTATATAAAAAGATTTTGAACCAAGTAAGACGAGGAGAATTGGACGATGAATCTGCCGAGATTCTGAGAAAATGTGTAGGTAGGCAAGTGGTAGGCGATATTATTCCGACAAAATTATTCGCGGTTCGTTCAAAAACCGATTTTGTAAATAGTCGAATGTATGACAAACTGGAAGGCGAGGAGGTAATATATAAAACACAAAAAAGCGATGTTTTGAAGACATATATGGAATCAGGAAAGGCAATCGATTTGGGATCTATCATGAAATGTCAGGAATTAGGTCAAAAAGAAATATCTATGGAAATAGATGTATTGATGAATCAATCGAATCGAGTGGATGTATTAGGATTGAAAAGGGGAGCGAGAGTAATGTGTGTTCATAATATTTCTGTAGAAGACGGTATTTGTAATGGTTCTCAAGGAGTAGTTGTAGATTTTATATCAAAAGGGATTGGCACTCCTTTACCAATGGTATTATTTTCAAATGGGGTTAAGATGGTGATTGAACCAGTATGGAGACAATCAGATGAATATCCTTGTATAGGAATAGGACAAATACCACTTTGTTTGGCTTGGGCAATGACAATTCATAAAATTCAGGGAGCAACACTGACGATGGCCGAGATGGATTTAGGTTTGAGTGTATTTGAATATGGTCAAACATATGTTGCTCTTTCAAGAATAAAGTCATTGGAGGGATTGTATCTGTCGGCATTTCATCCGAAGAAAATAAAGGCAAATCCATTAGTGCGCGAGTTTTATGACCATATACCAGAAATAATAGAAGAGCCTGTATCAGTAGGTGAAAATATATTTTCCAATTTCGAATATAAGCCAGAGAATGATGTTAAAGTAATAAGACTATAACCAGAAGATAGATGGAAAAAATATACAATAAATATATAATGGTGGCTGCTAGTATATTGCCTGTGGCGATTCATAAAGGAAAATTGTATTTTTTATTTGGAAAAGAGAATGAAATGGAGGATTCTGCACGCGGATTTTCAGATTTTGGCGGTGGTGTAGAGGACGGAGAAGAGATTATGGAAACGGCTCTGCGAGAAGGGTCAGAAGAGTTGAGTGGATTTTTAGGAGATTCAGACGCAATAAAAAAGTTGATGAAAAAGGGGATATATAAATTATCTCACGGAGAATATCATATTCATATCTTTTTGATGAAATACGATGAGAACCTACCATGTTATTTTACAAATCATCATAGATTTGTATGGGAGCGGATGAATAAACAGATTCTAAATGATAGCAAATATTTCGAAAAACAAGAGATCAAATGGTTCTCAATTGAAGATATGAAAAAACAAAAGAAACAGTTCAGAGGATTTTACCAAGAAATAGTAGAAGATATATTGAGTGAAATGAAACAAATAACTGCTTTTGTCAAAAAGGTCTCACGTGATGGGCATATGGGGTCAGTATGTTCTCTATCATCATCAAAAACAAAAAAGAGAATGAAAGGAGGATGAGGAGAAATGAATCAAGAAATTCCATCTCAACTGTCATTTTAGAGAGAGAATAGGCAGATATAGAGAACCTATGATCGAAATCGAGAACAAAGTTCTCGAGGAATGCCGATATAATAAAACATGAATTAAAATTATATCTAAGAAAATCGATAATAGATTCTCTGTGTTGTCATAAAGAAAATAAAATACATAGTAATTGTATAAGCAATTACTATGTCTTCCTGGAAATCTTATGGAGGTATTAATAAATTCGAAACTAAAGGTAGTATTAGTGCCGATCTATTAAGTATTAATAAGCTTAATTTGAGAGAAGTATATCAAGGCAATTTCGATATATGCGGTCAATTGAATATATTTGGCGGAGTGACAGTGAGAGATAACATGGATGTTTCAGGGGATTTCGCTGTATCGGGTAATACAATTTTGGGTGAAACAGGGACATATTTAATTGTGAATTCTAACTCGACATTTAATTCGCCGGCTTTATTCAATAGTAGTTTTACAACTGCAGGAAATGTGACATCACAACAAAACATTATAGCCGAACAAAATGTATTTGTAGGAAATGTTCTCTATTTCGAAAGTGGAAACGTGTATTCAAATTCGGGTCCTTTTTTATACGGTAATGTGTTTTCTTTGGGATTAAATACAATGAATCCAAAAGCAGCGCTCGATATATCAACAAATCTAGTAAGAGGAATAAATATTATCTCATATAATAATGCGAATGAGAACATTCTTGCACAAAACATTTTGCAAAATGGTGTTTCTCTCGGTGCAGATTTATCATCCGCACATATGTATTTTTATGTAGATGACAATGTATCATCGGGAAATGCCGATGGTTTGATTTCATATTCAAAAGGCGGATATATGAATATTGATGTGTCAAAAAACTTGTGTATATCTGCTCCCACAACTATAGCGATGAATGTTATAAATACACATAATCATGGAGAAATGCTAACAATTTATGATGTCTCTAGTGGTGTTTTTTTCGGTAATGTATATCAGAATAATTGCGTATATACGGGTTCATCCGCATCCTTTGTATCATCTTCCAATACATCTAATACTTTTATTTATATGGGAACCCCTTCCGGGGCTGGCGGAGCTATTGGTGGAGGTAGTTATCCGGTCGGCTCAGGAAGAACAATGACGTCAATTGGACTAACAGATACGAGTGGTAACTATACCCCAGGTCAAACGATTGTTAGTGGAAATGCGCTAACAAGATATTATACAACTACTGGTGTAAATACTTTTCAACCAAGAATTGACCAATATGTTCTCGATGTAAATGGACCACTTCATATAGACAATGGTGATATAACAGATGCAACAGGTATTGTTCCATTTGAATTATACTCGATGAATAAGGCGCAAGATAATCCGAATGTAATAGCAGCATTAGGTAGTTCAATAGATATTTCAGGAGATGGTTATACAGGAGGGTTTCCAAGAGAGAAGGTTATTTATACAACAACGGGTGGTAAAACATGGTCATATATAGATATTTCGAATGATGCTACTTCAAGTAGCGGAACAACAATTCTAAAAGGGAATACATTTACAGGAATTCATCTTTATGACTCAAAAAATTGGTTTATTTCCGGTTTTAATAATCAGTTGATTACGAGTTTTGACAGTGGTAATTCTTGGCAAAATATATCAACACCATCTCTTGCTAGTGGATTGCAATTTACAAACATATATATAAATAAAACACCAAACGCAGTAACAGGAAATCTAATAGGGTATATTACAGAGAACCCAACAAATACAATTTATATTTTTGACATATCTGCTGGTGTATTTAATAATACAAAAAACCAAATTAATATAGTAGGTAATACAATATCCATAAATAATCCATCTAGTGTAAAAGCAGACACCAATACAGTTTATATTGCGGGAAGTGGAATTGGTATATACAATATGACACCTATAGTTGGACTATTACCAGATGCCATTTATCCACCTCATAATCAAGGTTCTTATTATTATACAGACATCAAAATATTCGATAATAGTTATGCAATTGCTGTAGGTACAAATATTATATCAACCACATTAAATAGAGGTGCAAGTTGGACAGATGTATTATTTAATAACTCTCCTGGTTTTACAAGTGTTCATATGATTGATAATACAAATGCAATTACAGTAGGAAGTTATGGGAATATTTGGGTATCGAATACTAGGGGAACTTCTTGGTATCAAATGCCGATGAATATGATAAACTCTTCTGGAAAAGCATCTTGGTTATTATCATCGAAACTGTTCAGAAATATTACTATGCCGGATATTAATACGATTTTGATAACAAATACATTACAAAGTTATAATTATTATAGTAGTTTTGGTAGAAGTAATATTTTTAGTTTATATGTTCCGAATCTTATTAATAAATCAAACAACAATGTATTAGATGTATCTGGAACGACCCGAATATCTGGAGACCTACAAGTAAATGATGGTGGAAGTATATTATCGAATAATGTCACGATGAATGTTTTGAATACAAATGTTCAAAATTTATTTATGGCTGGACAAGCAACAAATATTGTATTTGGTAATACAGCAGGAACAACGAATATTCAAAACAATGCTATTATAGGAGGAAATACTGCAATAGGTGGTAACACAACTATTGCTGGTTATTCAACAATCGGTGGATATGCAATCATAGGAGGAGATACATCTATAGGAGGTAATACTAATATAAGTGGAAATGTCTTTATAAATGGAAAAACCCATATAGGAGGAAATGTAGATATTTCATCTTCTGTTATAATATCAGGTAATGTCCCATCAGGAAATGTTTCTACAGGAACATTAATTGTAAAAGGAGGAGTAGGAATAAGCGCCAATGTCTTTGTAGGTGGTTATTCTTATTTCGGATATGACAGTTCTTTTAATGGAAGTGTGGATATATCGAATAATGTCTTGATAAGGGCAAATACGTCTTGTGGTAATACTACAACTGGTGCGTTAGTTGTAAAAGGAGGTGTAGGAATTGGAGGAAATGTTTATATTGGAGGCATTTTGAATCTTGCACAAGATCTGACATTATCAGGTAATCTTACAGTAAATTGGTTAAAAGTTACATCTGGAAATCTGTATTCATCGAAAGGAAATATCAATTTACTAAGTGATTACAGTAATACAACAGGAGGTAATATAAATTTGGGTGGAATAATGGATTCGATTTATACGTTTGGAAATACCATCATTGGAAATACATCAGGTTCTGTTAGTAAAAATTCAGGAGCATTAATAGTAAAAGGAGGAGTAGGTATTGGAGGTAATTTGAATGTAGGCGGGTTCTCAAATTTTGCTCTTGATTCTTCTTTCAATGGAAATTTATTAATCGGTGGAGGTGTAGGACTAGGTGGAAGTTTGAATGTAGGTAGTAATTCAACCATAGGAGGTTATACTTCAATAGGTGGAGATACATCAATCGGCGGAAATGTTTTTATAAATGGAAAAACCCATATAGGAGGAAATGTAGATATTTCGGCTTCTGTTATTATATCCGGAAATGTCCCATCAGGAAACGTTTCTACAGGAACATTAGTTGTTAAAGGGGGAGTAGGAATAAGCGCCAATGTCTTTGTAGGTGGTTATTCTTATTTCGGATATGACAGTTCTTTTAATGGAAGTGTAGATATATCAAAAAATGTTCTCATAAGGGCAAACACAATTAGTAATAATGCAACATCCGGTGCATTAATTGTAGGTGGAGGTGTAGGAATTGGAGGAAATGTTTATGTTGGAGGTGCTTTAAATCTGTTACAAGATCTAACAATGTCAGGTAACATAACAGTAGCATCTTTGAGAGTTACATCCGGAAATATAAATTCATCGAAAGGAAATATCAATTTATTGAGTGATTACAGTAATACAACCGGAGGTAATATCAATTTGGGTGGAATAATGGATTCGATTTATGTATTTGGAAATACCATTATAGGAAACACATCCGGTTCTACTAGTAAAACCTCAGGAGCATTTGTTGTAAATGGAGGTGTCGGTATTGGAGGGAATTTGAATATAGGTGGGTTCTCAAATTTTGCGCTGGATTCTTCTTTTAATGGAAATGTTATAATAGGTGGAACAAGAGGTTCTATTGGAACAACCACAGGAGCGGTAACCGTTAATGGAGGAGTAGGAATTGGCGGAAATTTGAATGTAGGAGGGTTCTCAAATTTTGCATTTGATTCTTCATTCAATGGAAACGTTATAATAGGAAATGCATTAACTGTCAATAGTGTTGCAATAAAGAATGGAGCAACAATTTCAAGCGGAGGCATGTCAATTGCAAATGGAGGTTTAACTATGACAAACGGAGGTTTAACTATGCAAAATGGAAGTATCAATTTAGTTAGTGGTAATTTAAGTACTAATCAAATTATAAGTTCAGCTCCTGCTTTTAACTTTACATCAACCGTTGGAAAAACAACATACTATTTAGGTTCTGCAGATGATACTATCACTATAGCCGGAACATTAAATGCAGCGAAAACAAATAGTGGCACACAGTTATTAGTACCAGTAACATCTAGTCCAACATTTTTAGTGAATGCACAAAGTGGTAATGGAACAAGCGCAGGGTCTGGATTAAATATTTTTGATAACTCTGGGTCATCAGCACCATTAACTCCTTATGCATACATGCAAGTTGGTCAAGATTTACAAAGTTTTGTTTTTAAAGCTCCTAGTTGGGGAACACTTACTCCCAATACAAGTGGGACAAAAAATCCAACAAATCCACCAGTAAGAATATCTCCAGATAATAAAGTTCGTTTAAGTATAAATGAATTAAACTTGAGGGATGTATCAAATAATGTTAAAAGAGGACTTATTATTTTACAACCGGATATATCATTTCAGTTTTACCAAACAGGAAAAAATCATTTTTATGGTGGAACAGACCCTACACAATTTCAATATAGTGATGCCGATTATGCAATTAATATATGTCCTGATTTCGATATCAGTAATATCATGTTGAAAAATTTCGACTCTGTATTAGGAACACAAACCATTGGAACCGACATTTCTGTATTAGGTAACGCAAATATAAGTGCAAATATAACAGCAAAAAACATAACTTTTACAAATAGTCTTATTTCATCTGGTAATGTAAATCTATCTGGAAATGTTGCATTCACAGGAAATACGACTGCTGGAAATTTATTAGTTTCAAACATATTTACTACTACTGGGAATGTCTTTATGGTAGGTAATGTATTTTTGATAGGAAATACAACATCAGGTAATCTTACTGTAACAAATACATTTATTTCTAATGGAAATACCATATTATATGGAAACGTGTCATTAATCGGAAATACAACAGCTGGTAATTTATTAGTGACCAAAACATTTACAACTACCGGTAATGTATTTTTGATAGGAAATACAACATCGGGTAATCTTACTGTAACAAATATATTAAATTCTATAGGAAATACCATATTATCTGGCAATGTTTCAATATTAGGAAATATATCTCTAACAGGAAATACTATATTATTTGGTAATGTAGGTATTGGGTCCTTAAATCCATTGATATTGTTGGATGTGAGTGGTTCATCCAGATTTATAGGACCATTAGTAAGCACTAATTATGATACACTCAGGTTCTCCAATAATTATGGATATGGATGGCAAGATACTGGATACGTTGTTCCTTCATCATCTTATTTCCAAGATTTGGCCACATCATATGATGGAAAATATCAATATGCGTTGATATATAATAAATATGGATTTGGCTCTGTAAATGTATCTTCGAATAGTGGTGTTAATTGGACAAATGTTCCATTACCATCCAGTTATGCCGGAAATATCATTTATCAGGCAGTGCCTTATATGTCATCAAATACCACAACGTTCCAATTTAAAGATTTGGCTGGAAATATTTCTTTACAAAACGCCGTTCCATTAAATATTCAAGTAGGAACATATATAGCAAGTGGTTCAAGTAGTGCAGGTGCAGGTTCAGATTACTATATGCCATTCGATAATAGTTTAACTTCAAGTTGGACTACAGCAACAAATAGTTATAGTAGTGGTTCTTATACTGGTTCATATAGCACATTAAACTCAGGAAATGGAGTATCTATTGGAGGAGAATATGTTCAAATCCAATTACCATATTCATTTGTTATAAATAATTACAAAATTTACGATAATCAACAATCAAATCAATTTCCAAAATTAATGTTTTTATTTGGAAGTAATAACGGGTCAAACTGGTATTCTTTATTACCAAATGGAAATACAATAATAGGAAACACGACAACTACAGTTCCTGTTTCAAATAATAATTCATATAATTTTTATCGTTTTGTAGTAAATTCTTTAAATGGCGGAAATTCCCCATTAATTAATCGTCTAGACCTAAGTGGTATTTTCCAAAATGTGACTGGTTCTTTCAGCTCATCGATTGCCGCTTCCGGCTCAGGTCAATATGTTCTCGTTGCCAATCAGGGTTATTATGCCGGAACAGGTAATTTATATTTGAGTTCGAATTATGGTCAATCATTTTCTGATTTAAATCAAACATCGAATGCCATTTGGCAAGGAGTTGCTTTGTCACAAACAGGTCAATATCAGACTGCCATTGAATTAAATCGTTCTGGAACAGGAAGTATTTATTTATCTTCTAATTATGGTGCTATAGGATCATGGATACCAGTATTTTCAAATCTGGTGAATGGATGGCAAACAATTTCAATCTCTGCAACAGGTCAATATATAACAGCAATCCAGACTGGCAATCTTCAGTCAAAAAGTGGTAATATTTGGGTATCATCTAATTATGGTTCTTCTTGGACATCTAATCAGCAGATATATAATTTTACACAAACAGTCAATAGTTTTTTGAATTTGGGAACAACCGATTTCAATAAAACGGTTGCTATATCAAGTGGCGGTCAATATCAGACGGCCTTAGGTTTATTACCTTATAATGGTATTTCTAACATTAATGCCAATATATGGATATCGTCAAATTATGGGTCTAGTTGGTCAGATACAGGATACCAAGCACCTATCATAAATGGAAATACTTCTATTCTATCGAGTGTTTCAATGACTGGTTTGGGACAAAACCAAGTAATCAGTTATGTAGGTGGAAATGCAGGAGCTACTTATCCTACAGGAGCAGTATTTGGCAATATATTGATTTCATCAAATTATGGTAGTAGTTGGATAGATACAAAATACATGGTTCCTACTGAGAAATATATTGGAAATACCTACAATGGATATGTCACAAAGGTTCAATCGGCATTGAATGGTCAATATGTTGTCGGTATAAGTAAATATGCAGATGTTAGTGGAAATACCTATAATAATAATAATTCGAGTGCTGGTGGTGTAGGTAATATATTCATTAGCACGGTTACTGCAACCAATAATTTATTTTTGACACAATATTTCGGTTCGGCTTATACTAATACAGTATCACAAACACATGGTCTGCAATTATCTGTTCCAACTGTTGCAAATGCTTCATTAATGATGGGATATGATGTAAATAATGATAGTGCGTATATTAATTCGGGTGATAACAACGGTGTAAATACGATAGGAATAAATACAACTGGAGGATTTGTTGGAATAGGAAAAATTGTTCCTACAGTAGCACTTGATGTGAATGGAACCACTAATATTAGTGGAAATGCTAATATAGGCGGAGGATTAACTGTAAATGGTAATTTGAACATTTTTGGAACAACAATAAATTCAGGGAATACTGGATTTGGTAATGTAAGTATCGTTTCAACATTACAATCAACGAGCACAAATACAGGCGCTTTAACAGTAGCCGGTGGTGTAGGTGTATCAGGCAATTTGAATGTGGGAGGAAATACACTCATAATAGGTTCGCTAACTATTCAAGGAACGACAAATCTTTCAGGAAGTTCAACATTCACTAGTATGGGTGTAACAGGGTCTATTCCATCGACTAGTTCTACAACAGGTGCTTTTGTTGCATACAACGGAGGAGGATTAGGAGTAACAGGGAATTTGAATATAGGCGGGTTCTCAAATTTCGGTTCAGATGTATCTTTTAATGGAAATGTGATCTTGGCATCACAAACCTCGAATGCATTAGGAAATGTGAATAGTGGTTCTTTGAGAGTCCTCGGTGGAATGGGTCTTATAGGTAATATGACGGTGGGTGGGTTCTCAAATCATGTATTAGATAGTTCTTTTAATGGGAATGTAATAATAACATCACAGAACTCGAATACTTTGGGTAATGTGAATAGTGGAGCTTTGAGAATATTCGGTGGAATGGGTCTTATAGGAAACATGACGGTTGGTGGGTTCTCAAATCATATATTAGATAGTTCTTTTAATGGAAATGTGCTATTAACATCGCAGACATCAAATACATTAGGAAATGTAAATACGGGAGCTTTAAAAGTATTCGGTGGAATGGGGTTATCAGGAAATATGACTGTTGGCGGGTTCTCGAATTTTATTTCGGATAGTTCTTTCAATGGGAATGTATTAATAACATCACAGACATCAAATACTTTGGGAAATGTAAATACAGGCGCTTTAAAAATAACGGGTGGAATGGGGTTATCAGGAAACATGACGGTTGGTGGATTTGCTAATTTTATTTCGGATGTTTCTTTCAATGGAAATGTATTATTTTTGTCACAAACTCCGAATATATTAGGAAATGCAAATAGTGGAACTATTCGTGTCTCTGGAATTGGAGTTAATGGTAATATTACCGTTGGCGGGTTCTCCAATTTTGGATTTGATAGTTCTTTTAATGGAAATGTTTTATTAACATCACAAAACTCGAATACTTTGGGGAATGTTTCTACAGGTGCTTTAAAAATAACGGGTGGAATGGGGTTATCAGGAAACATGACTGTGGGCGGATTCGCTAATTTTATTTCGGATGTTTCATTTAATGGAAATGTATTATTTTTGTCACAAACTCCGAATATATTAGGAAATGCAAATAGTGGAACCATTCGTGTCTCTGGAATTGGAATTAACGGGAATATGACTGTTGGCGGGTTCTCCAATTTTGGATTTGATAGTTCTTTTAATGGAAATGTCGTATTAACATCACAAACATCGAATACTTTGGGGAATGTGAATAGTGGTTCTTTGAGAATATTCGGCGGAATGGGTCTTATAGGAAATATGACGGTTGGTGGGTTCTCCAATTTTATTTCAGATAGTTCTTTTAATGGAAATGTAATTGTTAGTTCTCAAAATTCGAATGCTTTGGGGAATGTTTCTACGGGTGCTTTAAAAATAACGGGTGGAATGGGGTTATCAGGAAATATCACGGTTGGTGGGTTCTCTAATTTTATTTCTGATAGTTCTTTTAATGGAAATGTAATTGTTAGTTCTCAAAATTCGAATGCTTTGGGGAATGTTTCTACGGGTGCTTTAAAAATAACGGGTGGAATGGGGTTATCAGGAAACATTACTGTGGGTGGATTTGCCAATTTTATTTCGGATGTATCTTTCAATGGAAATGTGTTATTCTTGTCACAAACTCCAAATATATTAGGAAATGCAAATAGTGGAACCATTCGTGTATCTGGAATAGGAATTAACGGAAACATGACCGTTGGCGGGTTCTCGAATCATCTATTAGATAGTTCTTTCAATGGAAATGTTTTATTAACGTCACAAACCTCAAATACACTAGGAAATGTATCTACAGGTGCTTTAAAAATAACGGGTGGAATGGGTCTTATAGGAAATATGACTGTTGGTGGGTTCTCGAACTTTGTATTTGATAATTCTTTTAATGGAAATGTAATTTTGAGTTCTCAAACTTCGAATGCATTAGGGAATGTGAATAGTGGGTCTTTGAGAGTCTTCGGTGGAATAGGTCTTACAGGAAATATGACTGTTGGTGGATTTGCTAATTTTATTTCAGATGTATCTTTTAATGGAAATGTTCTATTTACTTCACAAAATCCAAATATTTTGGGTAATGTAAATAGTGGGACTATTCGTGCATCTGGAGTTGGGATTAGTGGAAACATGACGGTTGGTGGGTTCTCGAATTTTATTTCTGACAGTTCTTTCAATGGAAATGTGCTATTAACATCACAGACATCGAATGCATTAGGGAATGTATCTACAGGTGCTTTAAAAATAACTGGCGGAATGGGGTTATCAGGAAATATGACTGTGGGTGGGTTCTCAAATTTTATTTACGACAGTTCTTTTAATGGAAATGTAATATTGAGTTCTCAAAACTCGAATGCATTAGGGAATGTAAATAGTGGTTCTTTGAGAGTATTCGGTGGAATGGGTCTAATAGGAAATATGACTGTAGGAGGGTTCTCTAATTTTATTTCAGATAGTTCTTTCAATGGAAATGTAATTTTGTCATCGCAAAACTCGAATGCATTAGGGAATGTAAATAGTGGATCTTTGAGAGTCTTTGGTGGAATGGGTCTTATAGGAAATATGACGGTTGGTGGGTTCTCAAATTTTATTTCTGACAGTTCTTTTAATGGGAATGTGATTTTGAGTTCTCAAAACTCGAATGCACTAGGGAATGTAAATAGTGGATCTTTGAGAGTCTTCGGTGGAATGGGTCTTATAGGTAATATGACTGTTGGTGGGTTCTCAAATTTTGTAAATGATAGTTCTTTCAATGGAAATGTAATATTGAGTTCTCAAAACTCGAATGCATTAGGGAATGTAAATAGTGGTTCTTTGAGAGTCTTCGGTGGAATTGGTCTTATAGGAAATATCACGGTTGGCGGGTTCTCGAATCACCTATTAGATAGTTCTTTTAATGGGAATGTGCTACTAACATCTCAAAACTCGAATGCATTAGGGAATGTAAATAGTGGATCTTTGAGAGTCTTTGGTGGAATGGGTCTTATAGGTAATATGACTGTTGGTGGGTTCTCAAATTATCTATTAGATAGTTCTTTCAATGGAAATGTAATATTGAGTTCTCAAAACTCGAATACATTAGGGAATGTAAATAGCGGTTCTTTGAGAGTCTTCGGTGGAATGGGTCTTATAGGAAATATGACGGTTGGTGGGTTCTCGAATCATCTATTAGATAGTTCCTTCAATGGAAATGTAATATTGAGTTCTCAAAACTCGAACGCATTAGGGAATGTAAATAGTGGTTCTTTGAGAGTCTTCGGTGGAATGGGTCTTATAGGAAATATGACTGTAGGCGGGTTCTCAAATTTTGTTAATGATAGTTCCTTCAATGGAAATGTAATATTGAGTTCTCAAAACTCGAACGCATTAGGAAATCCAAATACGGGTTCTTTGAGAGTATTTGGTGGAATGGGTCTTATAGGAAATATGACGGTTGGTGGGTTCTCAAATCATCTATTAGATAGTTCTTTCAATGGAAATATGATAATAAGTTCTCAAACCTCGAATGCATTAGGAAATCCAAATACTGGTTCTTTGAGAGTTTTCGGTGGAATGGGTCTTATAGGAAATATGACGGTTGGTGGATTCTCAAATTTTGTTAATGATAGTTCCTTCAATGGAAATGTATTAATAACATCACAGAACCCGAATATATTAGGACTTGCGAATACAGGGTCTTTAACAGTTTTTGGCGGAATGGGGTTATCAGGAAATATGACTGCAGGGGGATTTGCTAATTTTATGTTAGATACTTCCTTTAATGGGAATGTATCTGTGAGACAATCTACAGAATCATATAGTAAATCTACAGGAGCCTTAACTATAGGAGGTGGTATAGGTATTGGAGGTAATATTAATGTAGGAGGTTATATAACTGGTTATGTAGATGGTTCAATTATTGGAAATGTATCGATTGGGAAAACACTATACATTAATAATACAAGTGGTCAAATTGCATTTAATAATGCCGGGTCAAATATGGTATTTTCAAATAGCACTGGGCAATCTGGAAGCAGTTATAATACAGTTATTGGATATTTGGCAACAAATGCAGGTTCAAATAGTAATACAACTGTAATAGGGTATAATGCATCTGCAACTGGTTCAAATCAAGTTGTATTAGGAGGCCCAGGTGTAGGGCAACTTATAACTACTGCTGGTAATTTATATTTGAATAATACTTCTTCTTATGTATTACAACAATCGTCTGGTATTGTAAATTTGAATGCTCCTACAGGAGGGACTGTAAATGTATCAGTCAATAATACGTCTATTTTATCGGCGAATTCTTCCAGTGTTGTTATTAATCAACCATTAACAAGTAATAATTCAGCAACAATACAAACAAGTTCTCCAAATACAGTAACCCTTTCTATAAGTGATTCTACTAACCCCGGTTCGAAATTATCCATTTATGGAAATGCTATCAATAGCGGAAACCCATTTTCACAATTAATTAATAATAACGACATTGCTATTATATTTGGGTCTTCACAAAATTCTAGTTCTGGTGGATTGGTTATTGGTCCCTATTCAACATCTTATGCTGGAATACGTATGGATAGTAATGGTCGTGTAGGTATTAATACTACTGTAAATCCTAGCTATTCATTAAATGTAGGTGACTCATTAAATTGTGGCACTCTATATGTAGGTGGAACCCCATTCAATTCAAGCGGACAATGGAGTGGGTCGAATCCTATTTATTACAATGGGTCTGTTGGGATTAATTATAGTATTGCTCCAACAGGAGGATATAACTTAGATGTAGCTGGAACTCTGCGAGTAACTGGTGCAATTACAGGATCAACTACAAATACAATTAATGGTATTGTTATTAATAACGGAGCTCTTACAGGAGTTACTTCAATTAATGCAACTTCTATTGGAGGTGTTTCAATTAGTGCAGGAGCTCTTACAAACGTTTCTTCAATTAATGCAACTTCTATTGGAGGTGTTTCAATTAGTGCAGGAGCTCTTTCAAACGTTACTTCAATTAGTGCGTCTAATACAATTTCCACTACTGGTGGTGGTTTATCTGTATCTGGTGCTGGAGCAGTTATAGGAACTGCATCTGTTCCAAATGCGGGTGTATTAACTGTTGGTCCTCCACCGTCTGGATCAGTTGGAACTTCAGCTGGGTCAATTAATTGTCAATATTTATATGTAGCTGGAGTGCAATTTACACCTGCTACGTTATCTCAATGGAGTAATGTTCAAGGTAATATTAGTTATAGCGGAAATGTTTCTATTGGTAGTTCTTCTAATCCGTTATATACATTAGATGTGAATGGGATCAATGCAACAATACGTGCTACAGGTCAAATTACAGGTGCTTCATTTTATGCGTCTGGTTTAATTTCTACTAATGCTGGTGGTTTATCTGTATCTGGTGCTGGAGCAGTTATAGGATCTGCATCTGTTCCAGCGGCAAGTGTATTAACTGTTGGTTCTACCACATGGTCTTCTACGGCAGGAACAGTTAATTGTCAATCTTTATATGTCAACGGAACACAATTTACACCTGCTACGTTATCTCAATGGACTAATATTCAAGGTAATATTAGTTATGCTGGAAATGTTTCTATTGGTAGTTCTTCTAATCCGTTATATACACTAGATGTAAATGGGACCAATGGAACAATCCGTGCTACAGGTCAAATTACAGGTCTTTCTTTTAATGCCACATCTGATTATCGTATGAAAACAAATATAAAACCATTAGAAATCGATAAAAATATAGACGAATTAAACCCAGTTGAATACGATTTATCAGGAGGAAAACACGATATGGGATTCTTAGCACACGAAGTCCAAGAAATATTCCCTTTCTTAGTAGAAGGTCATAAAGATGATATTGATAAAACACAATCGTTGAATTATAATGGTTTTATAGCACTTCTTGTGAAAGAAGTCCAAGAATTAAAGAAAGAGAACAATTCATTAAAAGTTAGATTAGAAACGGTCGAAAAGAAACTATTTATGTAAATGGGTTCTCTAGAAAAGCAATATTTTATGTATAAAATATAAAATAATGCGAGTGCTCTAGGCAGGTGTTCTGCCTACAAAAGGCGAAAAATGTCATAAAGAATTAATAATTGATGTCCCTCTAGACAGGGGGATTAGGAGGATTCGTTCTGGACCAGGTTCTCAATGTTTTTGGTAATGGGTTCGGTGTAAGGATACGACCTCTACATTTGCAGAAATGTTTTCCACACCAAACAGTTCTCTTTATGTATCCATCTATTAAAGTGCAAGTAGTAGGTGTATAAGACTTGGTTGTTCGGCCAATAGGAGCAGGACGTCGAACTCCCACCTTTGTAATTCGATAGGTAGGAATAGCGGAGTAAGGAATCAACTTGCCAGCTACAATAATATTTTCAGCAGTATTGAGAACTCTATTGGGTCGTTGATTCGTATTTTTACATAATTGAAAAGTGGGGCATAAAGAAACTTTCTTTTCCATGTCAAAAATAGTAATACGTGTAGGATCGGTTGGGGGTAATAATCGACTGAAACATTGTTTTGTATTTTGAATAGTTGTTTCTAAAGCGTAATTTTCATATGCTGTATATTCTCTTTGTGTGAGAACAGGTGATAGATTTTCCTTTTGATTTTGAAGAATATCAGCGGTTTTAATAAATTGAATATAGTCACTTTGTGCCATTTATATATACAAAGCTATATTTTTGTTATAAAGAAACCTTTGTGTCATATAAACGAGAACCCAAGCAAATACGATTCCTATTAGAGAACCATAAACCAATTGTTTAATATCATGTCTGCGATATTTCCATCTTTGATACAATGTAATGATGGTTAAGAAGGTCATAGAATAAACAGTTGAAATAGGTCCATTGGCAAAAAATAAAAATGCTAATGAGAAAAAAGCAGATTGTGCATGTCCAGAAGGAAATCCATATTGTTGTGTATGTATTAGGTTCTCATGTTCTATAAAAGGGATTTGCCCTTTTGGTCTAGGTTCTCTAAAGATGGACTTTAAAAATGTGTTTAAAAAAGTATTGAGAACACTACCTAATGTAAATACCATTAAATAAGGAGTTCTCTCAATAAGACAATAAAATGTAATTCCAAAAAGAATAACAGGGCCATAATATCCTATAATATCGAGAACAGGATACATATATTATATGTTCTCAAAAAGAGTTATATATCTTTATAAGATTGTCATAAAGAAATAATGGTTCATTATACCGGTGAATAATTTATATCGATATAAAACATGTTCAAGAAGAAGATGCCCGATACAATTGTTCGCATACAAATGAGAATGACCAATTACTACCATTTAAATCCAATTGAGTGCCACGGTCTGTTAATAATTGGATAGCCATCTTACGAATATTCACAGGACCGAAATAAAGACGTTCTTGGTTTTGTAATGTTCCACCAAATTCAGTAAAATAATCTCCCGTAGATTTCGGAGGTTTATAAGGGATGATTCCGAATAAATCTTTGATAAAAGGGCCAGGAGAATATTGCTTACTAGGATTTTGTTGGCTAGTAATGGATTGATTAAGAGCATATAGTTGTGCGTTTGTGACATTATTACTATCTGGTTGGCTTGTAAAAGTAGAAACCATATTTCCAGTTGCTGGATCACAAGATTGTGTAGTTGTATAAGCATAATCTGGTATTTGAATAGCGGTTTGACTACGAGTAATGGTGACAAGACCATCATTTAAATGATTTTGAATAAAATCATCAAGAGATATCAAAAAGTAATTATATAAATTCGTGCTTAGAGTAGTATCTCCCGTTATGAATACCGGAGATGAAACTAATAAATTACTACTGGAGTCGATATTTTGGGTTATATAATAAGAACCATTTGCAGAAGATAAATAATAGGGTGTCGTTGCCTGAGTTTGGTTTTGAGTTGTCAAAAAGTATTGTGTATAATCGCGGAACCCGAGTATCCATCCAATAGTCGTATCCCATGTGGTGTTTTGGACACTTTTTGAACCTGCATAACAAGACACGAAATTAACGGGGTCATAAAAATCCAATATATAATCTTGTGTTGTAAATACTCTGTTTATATTCAACCAAATTTGTGTATATTCTTGATTGTTTATGATAATTTGTTTAAAATATGAACCATATGTTTTCGGATTTTTTGAAAGAGCCGTATTAAGTTCCGAATAAAGCGTTCCGATTGTATATGACCCAGGAGCAATACTAATAGTAATACTATCATTTGGGGAGTTAGGGTTACCATTTGTATTAAAAGTAATGGTATTATTACAATTATCAATAATATTTAATTGTTTAGATATAGAACCAATAGAAGTATAACCGGTAATAAGAGCGAACCCACCAGTTATATTTTGAGATAAATTATATGAAGAATCGATATTAAATCTATTCCATGAATTATTAGTATCTGAAATAGGTAGTCCGTTATCATAAAAAGCTAATTTATAATTAGCTTCTCCCAAATAATAATAACTTACCAGATTCAAAGAAATATCAACATTTGTATCGGTATTTATATTAAAACTGGAACGGCTTAATGGTGTCTGTGTATTTATACCATTTGAAACGGGAGTTGTTATTATTGCAGTTTGAATCGCCTGTGTTATATCTTGATAAGTTCCAAATTGTTGTGTGGGTAAAGTAATGACTACAGGATTGGCTGAGCCATTTCCAGAGTTACCATAAGTCGTATAATCGGGTTTAATAATAAATACACAACTAGTATCTAATGTGTATCCATTTGTTAGTTTTGGTATATTAATATTAATATAACTAATATCAAATAAATTCGTAGAACCCCGAACAGATGGAGATGTATTAACAATCGAAAAACTGCAATCAAAATTGGGAGAACCATTCGGATTTTTAGGATGTGTCAAAAAGGAATTACCATCAATCACTAATTTATATGCTTTATTCGTGAATGTTTTTGTAAGATCTACTTGTAAATTAAAACGATTATTAATATCTATAAAAGATATTGTATTAGTGGTATTAAAGAATATATTTCCATTCGTATTTTGTTGTGCAAATGATGTATTAATAGCAGATAAATATTGTGTAAGAGTATATGTTCCTCCCTGAATATTCATAGAAAAATCATTTAAACTATTATTATAAGTAGGTGTAGTGCATGTCATATAGATATTAGTAGATAAATCCACTGTAAATGTAGAATTAATAGCAGGTGATTCAGAAGTTAATTGTGAGAGTTCATTTGCGGTATTATCAAAATAAAAGGCAGAATAATCTGTTTTTGGTTGATATTGCCAAATAGTAAAAGGTTCTCCATATTGATTTAGTTTGACAGTTTCATTCGGGAAGATAACAATCACTTTGGCATTCGGAACATATTTAGTTTTGAATCTATTCAATGTTAGAGACAATTGATAATAAGAATTTTTATAATTTTGTTTTGTAGGATCGGTTATATCTATTCTTTGTATTTGAGAACCTGTATCAAAAAGATTGGATGTATTTATAGCTTGATTAACAGCATCTATGATATTTTGGCGTGTTACAAACCCGGTATATGGAAAACCATTATTTGTGAGTTGAAGTGTGATAGTATTTAATATGGTGCTACGACTATCATATCCTGATTGTTGATTATATCCCAAATATTGAATAACGGTAAAATAGTTATTCGAATTATCCAATGTGTAATTTTGGTTATATTGAGTGGTTATAATAGATGTCAAATAATAGCTCTGATTAGATGTGATTGTATTTAATGCATATGTTTGATTATTAAACCCGATATAACCAGGAATAGAATAATAATTTGTATTTACATTAGTAGGAGGTGTCAAAAACCAAGACAAATTATAATAGGTTTCATTAAACGTATTTTGAATATTCAATTGAACGGTTGTTTTTGTGGTTGATTGATTATATGTTATTAATGATAGTCCATTAAAATTAATATCTGAAGCCGCGTTATTAGATATATCTTGGAAAGCAGAATTGAGTGTTGCTGGAAGAGTTGTTTGGTCATAGTTACCCGGTGGAATTTTTATTTGATAATTATAATTAGATACTCCTGTAGTGCTTCCTCGCAAATAGAAGAAATTGCTGCCATAACTTTTTCCTACAGTGTACCAAGTATATGGTATTTGAATAGAGTATAATTTGAGAGAAACTACATCACGTAATGGTTCTGACAAATCAAAAGAAAAACTAGATGTGGATGGGTCTGTTGTTATATTACGATATTGACTATCAATACTAATAACACGTTTAATGGTTTGTTTCAAAAGCGGGTTTAACTGTAGTTTATCAGGAGAATAATCAAATTGTTGAACAGATGAAATATTTTGAGGTTGATATCCTACAATAGAATTAGTAGGGGCACTTGTTTCACCTGATGTTAAAGGTGGTTCTGTAGGATTCGTCATCCCTTCAATTATGTTTTCTTCTTCATCATCATCCGAATCAGTTTCGAAAAACCGTTTATAAATGTTATTAAAAAAATCGTATAATTGTTTGCCTATATCTGTAGGAATATCTTCATATTTATGGATCATTTGTATGATTTTTGCTTCAAGTTCTCGATCTGTTGGATGGCTGATATCTAAAATGTCATAAAGTTGTTCATCAGTATATTTATTAACATTGTATAAATCCATAAGAAAAAGGTTTATATAACATTTATATATTTTTATGAGGATTTCCACGAAAGAGAGTTTATGAGAACCTAGAGCTGAACATATTTTCAAGAAATTTCGGTATGTCCAAAACAGATGCACAATTCATTAATAGTTTGGCAGGAAATGCTTTCAAACCATGACCTCGTTTCATATGTTCATTTCCATAGAAACATAATTGGTCCAATGCTTTGAATACGGCTTCTTCTGTTGGATTAAAATCGGCTCTAATAATCCGGTTTTTACCAATATAGTTATATCGATTGTAATTCTGGTTCTCATAAACCTTATATTTATTCGGAATAGCTTTATTAGCACACATTCCGATTGCGAAAATCTGATTGGTATCATTATTCATTTCGAGAACAATCAATTTAGATGATAAAGGAATATTTTGAGAGACTTCATTCGGCGAACAATACAAACATCCATTTGGCCAAGATTTTTCGCGAAATCGTTGGTTCTCTTCTTTTGTATGCGTATTAAACCTAGATGTCAATATAAATACGCGTTGTCTGGATTTGAAAGACCTAATAGCCAGTGCATCTTTTTTTCTTTGAATTTTATTTTGAATAGCCTCTTCAGTTAATGTTGCCATTGTATGTCCTTGTTTGTCATAAAGGAATAATATTCAATTTTATCCATACATACTATATGGATGAGATACAATTAGAAATTAGAGAACCTGGAGAAATATCAAGATATACAGATGAACATTTTATGAATAAATTGAATGAAGAATTAGAAAAAGTGAGAAAAGGTGGAATGAAACGTTTGGTAGAGAACTCGAATAGTCCAGTTAGTATGTCGAACCACAATAGTGATTCAGAAGGGGAAGAGGAAGAATATGATAATTTTGAGACAGATGTTCTCTTAAATTCACCGAAAAATGGATTAAGAAAATTAACCTTCCGAGAAGTCCGAGATTCAATAAATAAATATTATGAAACGGATGATAAATATTCTAGTGAATTAGATATTCTATCTACTTATTTGAAAGGTCAAAAACAGATGTTCTCAAAATCTGCAGATATTATTCAAACAAAAATCATGTTTTTATTAGTTCCAGCAGGTATTGGTAGTGCTATTATTTCTATAATTACACCTACAATAGGAGCTTATAAATGGAGTGATTCTTTTATATCAGGATTAAATGCCGTCGTATTTGTTCTCTTTTTTTTGGTTTATTATTTACAATGGTGTTCATCTGCGTTAGTATATAATCAATTAAAAAATCAATATGAAAGACTAGAACATTCGTTAGATATAAATAAATTAATGGAAACTAGCACTGATAAATATACTCTAGTTCTCGAAATTTTAAAAGACGTAGAAAGAAAGTTAACCGATTTAAAAGAAACCACCATTATTGGATTTCCATATGAGATAAAATGTATGTTTCCTATTTTGTATCATGTTCATATATTTACATTTATAAAACGTATAGAGGTGTATAAAAAAAATCTGATAATCAAATTTAAAGATATCAAAAACGAGATTCGATATATTGAATGGAAATGGGGAGATAAAATGGAAAAGAAAGAAAGGTCTAGGTTTGATTTTCTTTGTAAAATAAAGGAAAAAATAAAAAATGAGATTCTTCATTATAGAAATGCGTATGGTTCAATGGAGGAATTGATGACAAAAGAGATAAAAAGGGCAGAACAAATTGGATATTATTTTTATGGTTTTAGTAGTTTGTCAAAAAGAATTAATACCGATAATCCAGTAGTTGCTTTGTATTTTTCAGCTATCTTTGAGGATGATTAGCGAAAATCTGCCAATACCAAGGCATATCATAAACTATATTCATATGTTCAGTAGGGTCTTTGAGAACATCTTGGATTTCTTTTGCAAGTGTGCTGGAATTGTCCCAATCAATAGAAATGACGACCCGTTTATATTTGGGGTCTGATCTCAATGGATTCTCAATTAATCTGTAAATTCTGCCGATTTTTAGAGTAGCAAAAGTATGGAATATTTGATGTCGTGGTATTTGATTCGATACTTTTGGAATACATAATTGGATTGGGTGTTCGCCGTGAGGCATTCGTATATGTCATAAAGAAATATATGAATGGATTAGTTCGATTTTGTAGGGTGGGGCGAGCGAAGCGAGCTAACTTCAGGTGGTTGCTTAGAGGGTTTTATACATAAACAATGAACCATATTCTTTTTTGACTTCTTGTATGAGGGCCGGTGTATCTTCGATGAGAACTTGTTTATCGAATTCTTTAACAAGAATTTCTGCTATTTTGAGTTTGGCGGACTCTTCGATAATAGGGATAGTAGAATTGGGTTTATAACAAATTCCAGTAAATTTGAAAAAGGTATCTTTATCTAGATCATGTTGTTCGGTTGCTCCGATCATTTTCATGGTTTCTTGTTTTAGTTTTTTGTTTTTGGACAGCATGTTCTCAGCAAATCGATGATTGTGAAATTCATTATATTTTGTTGTTGACTGTAAAATATCAGATTGGACATTATGTTGGTCCATTAATTGTTTTAAAGCACGAGTATCTCTTGGGAAACAAGGACCCCCGAAAGACAATCCAGGATTGAAATATTTTCTGCCAATTCTAGAATCAGTTCCAATAGCTTTGAGAACTGTATGTTTATTAGCACCGGCTTGGTCACACATATCAGATATCATATTAGCAAAACTAATTTTAGTTGTGACAAATCCATTTAATGAAATTTTGACAATTTCTGCTTCGAGAGGAGTCATAAAGGCATATTCTGGTTTGTTCTCTGTCATTCTATTATAAATTTGTTTTAATATAGGGGCTAGAATAGAAGGAATTCTTGTTCCGACTAATATCATATCTGGGTTTAAAAAACCCTTGACGATTTCGCCTTGAGCAATAAATTCTGGATTATAATTAATAGAGCAATTTTGAGAGTTGGGTAGCAGGGCGGATGCTATTTCATCAATATAATGTGGCATAACAGTGCATCCGATAATGAAATGTTTGTTTTGTGGTCGGAGTTTATCAATTCGTTCTAACAAATTAGAGAGAATGGTATGGTCATAAAATT
>Ga0164297_10001188_pt1 | contig 28319 bp, 28 predicted proteins | sample GEODES058metaG_FD_113539 | JGI IMG/M metagenome (GOLD analysis project Ga0164297, IMG submission 113539) | Dystrophic lake water microbial communities from Trout Bog Lake, Wisconsin, USA - GEODES058 metaG | ecosystem: Environmental > Aquatic > Freshwater > Lake | place: USA: Trout Bog Lake... | reverse complement strand
TCCTGGAATTTTTCTTTAGCAAGGTTGCTGAGATCATCTAGTTCTTTATCACTAATGTCTAGACTGTCTACGAATGGTAATGCAGCATCAATCTTATCAATGGCTTTATCTACCTCTTGTATGATAGCACGATTTTCTTCAATACTGGATTTGGCTTCTTCTGAAGAGGGCTCTTCAGGTGTTGGTAAGTTGAATAGCTGGCTTAATTTGTCTGTCATATGGTTTGATATACTTCTTCAAGTAATGTTCTTTTATTTATAGCCAGATTTACCCTATCCCAACTAATAGATAATTGAATAGATATTTGCCGTCTATTTTTGCCTTGGTTATATAAATTCCATATTTGTTTAATTGTTTCAATATTTTTAATGGCATAATTTTTAAATATAACTGTACCATGTTCAGGATTTTTTTTTCCTTTTCGTGACGCTGCTGATTTAAGGCAATTATTTAATCTATTCGCTATGGCTTTATCAGTCCAAACTTTATTTAAATTATATTGACGTGCTCCTTCACCGCGACGTTTATATTCATCTGTTGATTTATCTACAGTTGCAAAATAATTGGTTGTTTTAATAGATTGTGCTTTACGACGTTCTTCTGTCCAGTAGTCTGTACGGACTATACTAGCTAATTTTCTAGCATGCTCATACCACCTACTAGTAATAGAATAATTACTACGATTGCCTACACGTCTGATACTCATTATCATAGTTAACGCCTTTGACATTTTATAACGCATTCTACCAGTGGTCATTTTTGTTAATAAAAGATGGCACACAAAATGTTCTCTAGCAGTTAATTTAACCAAATTTGATTGTTCGTTGTTACCACCTAAACTTCTTGGTATAATATGATGTCTTTCTATGTATGTGTCTTTTGGTAAAGTTCTTGTTTGTGCATTAGAAATAATGCTATTATACCATTTAGTATATTTGTTCTGAATAAATATCATTGCTGTAACTCCTCACAGTTATAGAGTAGGTGGATGCTCTAACATCGCGACCTACACTTTATTTATCTCTTTTGGTTGCGGTACAAGTCAAACTCGGTTACAACACGAAATCGCATGTTATTAGCTCTAGCCCAACTATCCGCAGCTGCCCACTTGGCCATATTAATTGCTACACTTAATTTATCACGATAGCTACGAGCACCTTCCATAGTTGTTTCTGTCGAAGGTTTGATTTCTACTAGTTCTGTGTGTTGCTTTTGATTAGCATCCACGTAGACTACTAAGAAGTCTGGCACGTAGATTGTTTGGCGTCCTTTGACTGGATTGTAGTAAGGAATGCTGACGGCTTCACTGGCCCAATTTAACACTGCTGGATTGTTATCACAAAAACTCATAAAGGTAAACTCCCAACTGCTACGATAGGTAGGTACACGTTTACCCATATATTTCTCAGTGATCTTTACTGTATATTTTCCTGATGCAAACTTGGCCATGATTTATGGCAATATTGCCCTTGTGATATACTTGCTGGTTTGTGGAGTATTGCTTAATCCCAATAGGCTGGTACCGACTCTATTAAAATTAAGAAACATAGTTAGATAAGCATTTAATTCATTAGGTTTTAATTTACGAAACTCGTCAATTAATTGCATTGGTTCAATATTTTGTTGCTGTGCTGTATATAAAACTGCGGCCGCTAATGTAGCTCCGCTATCTTTGTTACCTGTTAACTCTTGGAAATATCCTATAACAGCATCATTGACATTTTCGCTGACTGTGTTTATCTGAGTGAAAAAGTTATCAAAATATCCTGTAGTTGTATTATTGTTTGATGCTGGTGGTAAATTGCCGTAGACTGTCATTATCTATCCTCCAATGATTCCAGAATTAACGGATGGAATTTGACTAGTTTGTGTATTGATATTTTGTATACCATTGATAGGAGTAGCTCCCTTAGGAAAAGTAGGAACTGCTTTACTAATACCGTCTTGGACACTGCTAGGTGTAGGAACAAACACTGTGCTTTGTGAATTTTGACCTCGTAGTATACTTGAAGCCACTAATGACAATGCTGATACTCCGCTAGTAGCATCTTGATTTTGGAAAGCATTAAACGCCCTGACCGCATTAAAGCCTGTAGTACCATACGTACCAGTATTTAAATTATTCACTCCACCGATCGTGCTTTCTATCAAACCACCTAGATTAAAGGAATTAGTTAGCCCATTTTGGGATAATGGACTTGCTGTATTATCGTAATGGATAATATCAAATCCTGTGACTGTGCCTGCACTGACTAATCCATATTCATATTGTACTGCTTCGTAAGCAATAGTCATCGAATGCTCTAATGGTGTATAATCACCCTGCATGTGTTCACCGTGTTGGAATGACTGTATAGTTGGTCTGAACAATACATATGAACTAAAAGATTTTTGATGCAAACTGTAAATTCGAATGGCGTTAATATAATTAGGTGTGCCTGGACCTTGAAATTTTGGACTGAATCCCCAATTTTGTGATTGGCGTTGTTTGTATTTGTAATCTTGACCGTACAATGCCTGGCTGTGATCAGCATCTCTATAATAGTATGAATAATATCCATACCAGAAATTACGTATAACATCTGCACTGTCGTCGTGGAATGTTAATGATATTGGATCATAGTTAATTCTTTCCTGCACAATATTTTTTCTATTGTAGGCATTCATAATTGAATTTTGCACAGTAAACTTAGGTAACTGAGCTGTTTTAGCTAGTAGGCCAATTTCATATAATGCCAATGGATTTTCAGGATCTTGTTGTGCTATTGCAGGATTTAATTCGATGAACACGTGGAACAACGAATTCATCTTAGGACTTAATCTATAGAGTCCGTCGATGAAAGTACGTGCCGCATGTTTGTAGTCTCTTAGACCAGGTTCGCCAGCGGTTGTACCGTTTAAATATGTATTAAAAAGACCAGACATAAATTATTCCATTTATATTATTTATCGAGAAAAAAAAAGCCCGGATTTTAACCGGGCTTTGTTATTAGTTTTCCTCTGGATTAGCCAGTAATTGTAGTGCCTGTTGTTCTTGTTATAGCACCGCCAACACCTGAACCAACTGGTGTTTGAATAGCATTATCGTAACGGATAGTCAATTGAACAGTCACCGGATCATTTGTTGCATAGTCAACATTTTGATAATCAGCTTGTGTTAAGAAGCAACCATCTAATTCCCATGTTTCAAGCACAACTGGGTTAGCTGTACCATTACCACCATCAAGGATTTCAAGTAGTGTTTGGAATTTGTAATCAATGCCTGAACTTGCTGAAGCTTGTTCATAGAAGTCAAATTGTTTCTGTAATTGTTCGCCGATACGTTTAGAAACTTCGCCTGATGCATCATCACGTAGTGTGCAAGTTACAGTATCCCATGCAGGTTTGCCTGCTAGATAGATTTTACTGTTGTAAACATCGATAGTGATTGGATCAAATGTCACTGAAGGACGTTTGAAATCCATCACTTGTTTTGTTAATTCAGTAGTTGGTTGAGTTACACCAAAGTTAATAAAAGTTACGCGAAAGCGGAACTTTAATTTTGGCATTAACAAGCCTTGATTGCTTGCGCTTTGGTTTGTACTTAACGGTACTGTAAATTTACTTAATGATGATGTTGCCATCTTTTTATTCCTTGTTTTATATATTTACCTGTTTTTCTATTACACTTAGGGAGGATCACTCCTCCCTATTAAGTGCGTATATTATTAACTAATTGTTAACGGAGCGCCTGTTGCTAATAAGCGTACAGGAATGTAAACAAATTCAATAGCTTTAACTGGTTTAACTGCGATATCAATGTACAATTCATTAGCATCAATACGATCCGGTGTATTGTTTGTTGTATCGCAAACTACTAAGTAGTCATAAACACCACGCTTAGCAACTAGATCATTGAAAATGCTGTTAAACGCTGTTGTTACTTGGCTACGTGTAATAGTATCATTTGGTTCAAAGATGAACGGGGCAGCTGTTTCTGCTAATACTTTACGTAGGTAAACCACTAATCTTGCTACGTTAATTCTATCCATTGCTGATGTCATTGAAGCACGTGTCTTTTGACCATATGCTACGATACCAACACCCGGCAATCTTGTAATTGGATTAACTGAATTTTCGTATAATACATCACGTAGACCATTAGTTACACCAATGCTACGGAACACATTATTATCATTTATATCAATATAACCAATTGCACTAACATTATCAATAACGCCACGACGTACACCAGCTGGTGCAAACCATGGATAAGCTAAATTGTCGCTACGGATAAATGTACGTAACATCATATGGCTCGGTGGAACAACAACGCTGTTACCATCTAAGTTAGTAGCTAATCCACTTGGATAGTAAACACCTAAGTATTCACTGTAACTTACTAGACCTTTTTCACCGTTGTCTGCTGCATTAGCTGCATCAGTGATATAGTTAGTTAATGTAGTTGAGTCTGAACTTAAATCTAATGGTGTATCACCAATGATAAATGCTGTGTCCTGACGATCGTTATTTAACGTGATCATGTCTTGGATTAGTTCTGGGTATCCGGGAGCACACATTAAATTGAACTGTGTGTTTTCTTCACGCAGTGCTGTGCTTGATTCGATAGCTGATTTCATAGCACGTATAACAACTGAACGTTGTGCTTTGTGACCAAAATATGGAATACCTGTTGTAGGATCATCACCACTGTATGTAATCCAAGCACCAGCTTGTGTACCTGTTACTGTAGCTAGTTGTGTTGAATTAAATGCAGCACTTTCAAACTGTTTAACATTATAACCACTGCGACGTGTATTGAATAACAATGTACCGCGCGGATAAAGTTGATATGCTGGAGCATCTGGATCTAAATAATCGCTAGTCAACAATGTTGTTATCGATGGTAATGAATCTGTAATCGGATTTACATTACCTGTAGAACTCCAACGTGCATCAGCAAACAAGATACCATTTGAACTAACTTGATCAGTATTGTTGATCAATACCCATGTGCTGCCGTTGTAACGATATAGTTCAGGGAAGTTTTCTAAATCACTTGTATTAATCCATAAATCACCTGCAACTAATTGTCCACCACTAACTTGAGTGATTGGTTGACTAGCTGATAAGATAACACCAGTTGCATCAGTTAATGATAAATTATAACCACGTGCATCGTTAGTTACATTATGGTAACCTCTCCATGCTGAACCAGTGTTGATCATGATGTCAACATCTAATGGATTGTTATAATACCATAGTGTGCCGTCTGTTGGGTTGCTGTATGGTGAACTAAATGAATATGTGTAGGTTAATGGAGTAAATGGGCTTGCCAAGTATACGCTACCTGCACTGATTGTTTGTACAGAGCTATTAGTTAAAATACCTGCTGTTAACAATGGAGTACCAATGTATTCAGTAATTTGAATAGTACCACCAGCTGTGTGACTAATATAAACTACACCACTGCTGTTTAAGCCAGCCGTTAAGTTTGGTAAGTTTGCAGATAAAATGCTTGAAACTAAACTAGCCGCTGTTGTACCACTTAGTGTAACGTTGGCACTTTGTGTCACTGATGAACCTGGTACAGATACTGACAAGTTAAATTTATCACCATTATTATATGTAGCTGTACCACTAGTTGCATTACCTGTAATAGTTAATATACCTGCTACATTTTTAACATAAGGTTTAAATGTACCTGTACTAGTACCTAATGTGTCATATTTAACATATAGTGTACCAACTGCTAGATCAGCACCACCAGCTATAGGACTTAATCCTTGGATAGCTGCTGTGTCGCTTGAATATAGTGGAGCTGGTAATAATTGCCATGAAGCATTCACAGCACTGTATTCTTTTAGACCCCAGCTAGCACCGTTACCAGTTGCTGTTGTTTCAAACCATACTGAACCATATGGTCTTGGAGTTGAATCTGTTGATCTCCATGCTGGAGGACTTGTGTAACCTGCGTATGATACTGTTGGTCCTAAGTATGTATATGTATTGCCTGCGTTGCTTACAGCACCGGTAGATTGTAATAAACCTAGTGGAACTGCTGCATCAACTGTAGCATTACCAAGGGTGATACCTCTTGTAATTACTAAGTTACCGCTACCGCCGTTAGCAGTACTGTTTACAAAAATTTGTAGTTGGCCTACTGAATTAACAGTAGCACTTACACCAGTAATACCAGCATTAGCAATAGTTGTTGCTGCTGATTGGACCGTAGTACCTGTTAATGTAACTGTAGTACCGTTAAGAATAAATTTACTACCCACTGACAAGTTAGCTGGGTTAGCAATAACGCCAGTAATGGTTGCAACATTGCTCTTCCAACTATCACTACCTACTAGTACCCATTGATTTAGGTAACCTTTATAGTAAATAGGGTTGCTTGCGCTTGTAGTTACTACAGCATAATCACCGATCATACCGTATGAACTTAATGGAACACCACCACTTGTATATGCTGTTGAAGTAATAACATCTGGGGCTTGTAGCATAAAACCACCTGCGTCAGACTGCCATTCGTAAATACCCCAGTTAGTATTGTTTAAATCTAACCAATATGAACCATCAGCTGGTGTACCTGTTGGGCGAACACTTGTACCAGTAAGTTGATTTAAATCAACATTAGCACGTTGTATATATAATTGGTTACTTACACCTAATGCACTGTAAGCTGCTAATAGGCCGTATTCATTACGTTCGTCACCGTTTATTGGATTTCCTGCAGAATCTACTTGGAATGTTGGAGTGCCAAAATATGTAACTAGATCACGTTGGCTAGTTACTGTTATTAGCTGTTCAGCATTAGCTATCGTTGTTCCTGTAGCTACTGCATTAGTAGTAGGACTGATTTTGTTGGATGCTGTTGCAACTAAAACATAAGAGATAGATCCAGGTTGATTTGGTGCATATTGACTTTGATCAATGACCGTTACTGATACGCCTGGTGAATTTAATGTTGCCATAGTATTTGTTCCTCTAAATGGATTACTTTAAACTATTTATTAGTTTTTAGATATTTTGGTGTGTTTAGGTGCCCTTTGAAAGGTTCGCTTGCTAGAGTAAGCTAAATACCTATATGGAATACCGAAAAATATGTGAAATCTGTGGTAAAAAGCCCGTTGCAGTCAACTATAAGATGCATGGTAAAATTTACTATAGATCTAAGTGTGATACTTGCTGTAGAAAGAAGCGAGGACTACCTGCTCCTAAGCCGCGTTGGATGTTAGAAGGATACAAACGAAAACCACACTGTGAAAAGTGTGGTTTCCATGCTAAATTAAAAGAACAACTATTCGTTTACCATATAGATGGTGATTTAAACAACGCCAAACAACTTAACTTAAAAACAATATGTGCTAACTGTCAGTATGAAGTTGCCCGAGAGGGGTTAGGATGGCGTCAGGGTGATTTGGTGCCTGATTATTGATAATTTCACGCTCAACCTGTTGGTATAGCTCATCTAGCGTACCATCATTGTTTAATACTGCATCAAACTTTTGTCCTACCCAAGCAGTTTCACTGGCATGGATACCTAATTTTTCAATGTTGTGTTTGCTTAGTGCCCAGCTCATGTTGCGGCTAGGGCCTTTGTTCATACTCTTGGCATCATCAAACCATTCAGGTTCCTCACCACGCTTAACACGTATAACACGACCTCCTGCTTTACGGATAGCTTTAATTTCGTTAGGAAAGCGACAGTCTGTGATAACGATGTCATCGGTGCTAGTTAACAATCTATGTTCTAAACTAGCTACCCACATGTCATCATGGAAGCCTTTGCGCACTACTTCTGTACCCCAATATTGTAGCACCCATCTAGGAGTTATGTCTTTCTTAAGTCTGGTACTCCACCATTCATCACGTGTTTCACGCCATTCACGAGCTTGTTTAGTACGTCCTTCTAGTAGCTCACGGTCCCAACCAAATACTTGTGCTACAGCATCTTTTAAACTGTTGGCAAAGCTCTCACGTCTAAAACCATGAAAATTAACTAGATAATCTGCGACAGTGTCTTTACCAGATCCGATAAAGCCCACGATACCAATGACTTGTGACATAGAATCTCCTTAGTTGATACTAATATTTTAATAGAAAACTGCGTGTTTGTCTAGAGATTATTAACCAGTTACCCAAGTTAAAGGCATGCTACCATCTACATAACGTTTGATTTCATCATCTAGACGTTCAAGTAGTTCTTTACCTTCTTGTTTGAGTGCTGTACCGTTTAGGCTAGTGCCGCCTTGTGGTCCCGCTATTGAAGCGAATTTTTCACGTGCTTGTCCGATTGACATCGAAACTAGGGCCAGCGCATAGTCTTGTATCCACGGGAATGTCATGTTATCGTTTAGTAGCATGATGTCTGGTTTGTAGTTGTCGATCCATAATAGCACACTTTCAAATTGGAAACTATCTGAATTATTACCAGTGTCACCAGCATAACCAAATGGCATCTTACGTATGATAGTCAGTTTCTTAGTGACTTTATTCCATGTAAAGTTCATGTAACCACCGAACATGGTCATTGCTAGTTTTTGATAGTCTACAAATAATTCATAGTTTGTAAGTCCACCAACACGCCCAGCTACCAACATGTAGGTGTTCAAGTAACCTGAACTGAATGGTTCAAACTGTGACGCTGTTGTTCCTGATACGCTACCAATACCACGACGGAATATCTGTCTGACGTTCATTATGGTATTAGGTAATATATATTCTTGTGTTTCTGGCTGTAGATTTAGGAAAGCATAGCTTTCTTCTACGCTGTTACTGCTGCGTTGACGATAGCGTATCAATGCTTGATTGATACCCATCTCGTAGTGTTCTTTGTCAGCTTCTACGTCTATGATTTGATCACCTAGGCGTAGGCGGATATAGTCAATGATTTCTGCACGTTTACTAGCTACTGTGTCTAGTTGTGCCTGTAAGTTAGCATCAAAAGCAATATGTCCAGCACCTGTACCTTTGCTAGGGTCATACAAGCTGTCTGTGAATAGACTTAAATTACTTGTTAGGTTACCAGAAGTAGATGATATATTACCTGGTAAGTCTGGTGTATGATTTACTGAATATGACATAAGTTATCCTGTTGCTGTTCATGTATTTATGCTCAGCTCTAGGATAACTTTGTCTTTACGCTACCTCGAGGGGGATTATTGAACTTTAAGTAATATGGTTTCTGCGTTGATACGTCCGTTTAATTTAATATCAGTGGTCTTGATATTTTCAATAAACTTACGTAAGTCAACTTTACTACTAGCTAGGAATTGTTTAAGTTGTTCTTCTGGTTTACGAAGTGTTTTTTGTATGCTCTTGTTAGCATCATAACCTGTGATGGTAGTACCTTTGATGCCTAACACACCTCCCATGGCTTCTGCTACATATTTGCCAATTTTGCGATTTTTAACATTGTAGACCCATAACACTTCAGCACCAACGATGTCTACTGGATTGATTGATACCAATTTAGTAGCTGTGTCTTGTTTGAGGTATTTCAAGTTCTTGACTAGTTTTTCTTTTTGTGGTGGTTTACGGACCGAGGCTTTTTTAGTAGCTTTCTTGGTTTGATTATAAGCGGCCAAGTCTTGGAATAGTTTAGTATAAAACTGTTCACAGCGTTTATAGTCAGCGGCTTTGTAGTGGCTGTAGCCTTCTTTCAGCTGTTCGTCTTCACCCTTGCGTGCTTCTAGCATTTCGTTATAACGTGATTCAAATATCGATTGTATTTTACTGATAAGAGCCTGTGGAACATTATTCTTTGTTAAGTATTCGTAGGCTTTAGGATCTATGGTTTCACCAGCGAATAATCCATCTTCAAGGATTTCAAAGTATAAGATATGTTTCTTAGCTACTTCATTCATACGGTCTTGGATGGTTGGTAATTGGGCTAATGTTTTAGTTTCTTTTTTAACGTCAAACTCTTCATCATTGTCGGCTTTCATTTCAAGAACACGACGAACAGCATTAAGAATATATTCAACATGCTTGTCACGCAAGGGCATGCCTTGAGAATGAGCTTTAACTAAAGCGCAAACAGTAAACGGAGTTAGGCTGTCAGCAGAACGACTATATCTATCAATGGTTTCTTTATCCATCTTATGATTTTGCTCTGTGTTTTTACGTAGATAATCTACTACATATTTCTTCAGATCTTTTACGCTGTAGTAATAATTATAGTAGACTAGGCTTTTACGCAAGTGATGGTCAAATTCTTCATCAGAAAATTCTAAAGCACGATCATAATCCCATTTAGGTTCCGTGCCTGTATATTTTTCATCGCTGAAGTTGATATTAGTAACTTTAGCTTTCTTTTTCATTCCATCGATCTTGATTGCCATACCGGTTCCTTAGTTAATCATTTAATTATACAGGATTTTATTCTTGTGTCAACTGTTCAACCATATCAATCACACCACTTAGACAAGTTGGGCAAAAACTAGTTGGTAATATACCTATGTATCCTTGTATGCCACCTTCGTCATCAGTGTAGTCGCACTGACAGATAGAACAGGTATGGTGTTCATTAGCCCATTGTTGGTGTTCTAATTCCTGTTGATATTGTTCTGCGCCGTTCAATCTGGTTGCCCGTCATCTTCTGAGATGCGTACTGCTTTGATCTCTCGTTCTAATTCACGTTTAACTTGTTTGTAGGCCGCACGTTCCATGTTATCTAGATCGTCCCAGTTCTCTTCCATGCTGTTTAGGGCACCGAACAGATTACTTTGTCCATAGGCTTCGCCGGCGAATTGGACAATACTGTAGGCTTCTTCTATTTCCATATATACAGGTGTTCCCATATTATTTCTCCAATCTAAACTTATTGAGATATTTATTCGCCTGTGTCAAATCTTCAAGTTGTGTTTCTAGACTATCTAGCAACATCACATGTCGTGATAGCTCTAAGATTTTTTGTGCGTGGAACAGGCGTTGGTATTTGCTTTCTGGCGTATAGGGATAGGTAAACTTATAGTTCCATTGATAGCTCATTTTGATTCCTCTGCAGGAGTAATCGCTGATTTAAAATCTTTGTCCCAAGGTTCTGATGGTATATATGGTTGTGGAGTATTGATTATCTGTTCCACGGTCCTTTCACCATAGACTATTTTCCTTGACTCGCTTATAGAGCTGTCAATACTATAGCAAAAATAAACTAAAGCCAAGAACACCAGGAATCCTGGAATAATTCTTAATTTTTTTAGATTCTCTAATTCTTTCATATAATAGTATTATAGCATCTTTTGGTTAAAAAGTCAACCACTTAACAGCACACCAAAAGTTAAGTAGCGTTCAAAATTGGCTATTTCTTCGTTGATTTTGGCTACCAGCTCTTTATGCTGTCGTGTTTGGCGACCCATTCTACGGCAGTTTACTTCTTCTTCGCTTAGCCGTTTGACCATAGCTGCTATGCCATTGCTCATACGCAACATATCAGGGCCGTAACGCTTCATCTTTTTGGCAGAATTTTCCAGCTCAATGCTGACTTCTGCCCAATCTAAACTTGTAGTAATTTCAGCCATAAAAGCATTATAACACATTTTGGTAGCTGTGTCAATCGGCGATAAATACTAGATAATTAGGATTAGTTAATGCCACGTCTAAGTTTATACAAACCAGAAAAAGGTAATGATGATGCGTTTATCGACAAGCGCATGCATGAAATGTTCACCGTTGGTGGTGTTGACGTTTATATACATCTTTACTTAGGTCCGTTATCCCAACCTAATGTTAGTGCTACAGAACCTGGTGGTGCTACCAGTATCACAGGAATACAAGATTTACTATTTTTAGAAAATCGTGATCGCAAGTATGACACTTCAGTTTATACTATGCGCAGTATCTATCGCGTCAATGACAATGACTTTGATCTTACACAGTTTGGTTTATTCCTGACTGGTGACACCATGTTTGCTACATTCCACTATCAAGACATGGTGCAAACACTAGGACGTAAACTTATGGTAGGTGATGTTATTGAATTACCTAACATGATAGATTATTATCCATTGGACGAAGGTTTACCTGTAGCACTCAAAAGATTCTATACCGTACAAGATGCAGCCCGATCAGCGGAAGGTTTCGCAGCAACTTATTGGCCGCATCTATGGCGTGTTAAACTACAACCACTAGTAGACAGTCAAGAATACAAAGATATTATCAATCAGATTGCCGCTGGTACTAACACTAACGAAACACTAGGTCAGGTACTCAGCACATTAGACAAATACAATTCTATTAACGATGCTGTCGTGGCTCGTGCAGAACAAGATGTTCCGGCTAGTGGTTATGATACTAGCTCAATATATGTTGAACCAGTAAATCCAGATGGTACACCTGGTGATCCGCAGGGTGAAGATGCTAGTAATATTCTTAAAGATGCTAGTGATGTTGCTGATGATGCTAGTTCTTCGACTTTAACTCCAGATGTTAAAGTAGAAGGATACTTGACTGGAGATGGATTACCTCCTAACGGTACGACCGTAGCTGCCGGTATCGCCTTTACTCCAAATCCCAATACTGGTGATTATTTCTTAAGATTAGATTTTATGCCTAATAGACTGTTTAGATTTGATGGTAAACGTTGGATAGCTATAGAAGATTCTGTCAGAACTAATCTTACACCTGGTTCTAGCAATCAAACACAACTTAGTAGCTTTGTCAACGACACTGCTAAATTCTATGAGAATTCAGTGGGTTACGATGCTATAATCATCAGTAACACTTATAGTCCACCAGCTAACAGTATTACTTCATCATTTAATATAACTACTGGTAATGTCATCACTACTATCAATTACATAAGCAGCTATGGTGTCAAGACTATGCTCAATAATCTGATTATACCTAATACCTTAGCTAATATTGGTGGTAAGGTCGGATTTACCATCCAAAGTAATTTATACACTACTGGTGAAAGATTAGATTATACGATTTACAGCAGAGTAGTAAATCAACGTCAGAGCTTGAGTCAAGCACTGCGTCCAACAGCGGATAACGAATAATGGCCGCTAATCAACAGTTTTTTTATGACGGGCAAATAGAACGTTTCCTAGCTCAGTTTATCCGTATTGTAAGCGGTTTCCAAGTTGAGTTTGGATTTGATCGTAATGGTAACCAGACACTACAACGTGTGCCTGTCTATTGGGGAGATGGCAGTCGCCAAGTGGCTACAATCATCACACAAAATGCAGCACCTAATACTTTAAATGCTGTGCCTGCTATGACAGTATATATCAGTGGTATCAATTATGATCGTGAGCGTGTGCAAGATCCTACATTCGTTGGCACAATGAATATACGTCAGAAGTACTACAACGAAGATACACAAGAATATGAAAATCGTCAAGGCAATGCTTTTACCATCGAACGCAGCATGCCTGTACCTTATACTATAGAATTGAAGTTAGACATTTGGACATCAAATACCAAACAAAAATTACAGTTGATAGAACAACTACAAGTTCTGTTTAACCCAGCGATGGAAATACAGTCAACTGATAATTATATTGATTGGACTAGTTTAAGTGTAGTCTATCTAGACAGTGTCAGTTGGACCAGCCGTTCAGTGCCAATTGGTACAGACAATCCTATCGATGTTGCTACAATGACATTTAAACTACCAGTGTGGATTACTCCACCAGCTAAAGTTAAGAAGCTTGGTGTTATTCAGAAAATTATCGCCAGCATACATGATGGTGATGGTAATCTCAGCGACAGTGTATATTCTGATGCTAACCTATTAGGTCAAAGACAGTATTTTACACCATTGAATTACGGTGTGTTATTAATTGGTAATACTCTAACATTATTAAAAGTACAAGACGTAGAGGATCCTAGAGACATTGGTGGGGAAGACATTACATCAACTCCAGTTAAAGTTGGCACTCCTGATGCATGGGAAAATTTTGTTAATATCTATGGTACGCTATCTAATGGTGTGAGCCAAGTTAGATTGTTACAACCAGATGGTGTTACTGAGGTTATTGGCACTGTTAGTTATCATCCGACTGACCCTACACTGTTGATTTATAATGTCAACATTGATACTACTCCTACCAACACTCTTACTCCGATAAATGCTATCATCGATCCAACTAAAGTTACCATTGATGCTAGCATAACTAACCCGGCAACTAATACCAGATATTTAATATTAAAAGACATTGGTAGTTATAATAATAGTCCAGGTAATGGTCCTAGCATCTGGCGTGGATCAGATGGACAAGATCTAGTAGCACACGCTAATGATATAATCCAATGGAACGGCACACATTGGACTGTGGCATTTGACAGCCAATCAGATACCACGTTACAATATGTAAGTAATTTAACCACAGGAACTCAATATAAATGGAATCTCAATCAGTGGGTCAAGAGCTGGGAAGGCGAATACAAAGCCGGACTATGGACCCTAGTCATATAGAAGGAGTTGGTACTTTCATCTACAGTGTTTCTACCAAGAGGTATCTATTTCTGTTGCGTGATGGCGACAAATATAGTGGTACTTGGGGCCTAGCTGGCGGCAAAATTGATAGTGGTGAAAATTTATTAACCAGTCTCTATAGAGAACTAACAGAAGAATTAGGTTATAATTTCCACAATGTCAAAGTCATTCCTATAGAAAAATTTACCAGCGATAATGGTAAGTTTTCATATAATACTTTCTTAATTCCAGTAGACGATGAATTCACACCAAAATTAAATTACGAACATCGTGGTCATTGTTGGGTGCATCTTGAAGATCATCCTAAACCTCTACACCCAGGGGTTTGGCGAACTATTAATTTTGATGCGGTTAGTAAAAAAATCAAGACTTTAGAAACAGTATTATAAGTCGGCTTCTAATACGAAATCTCTGAAACTAATTTGTCGGAAATTAGAAAAAGGTTTTAGAGCATCAGGCACAGTGCTACGACCAGCCGGTGTCACCCAAACCCAATCTACATCATAGTATACACTAAATAGTCTTGCACGATTTTCTATCCATTTATCACTGCTAAGATCATCAACCGTTGAAGGATCATATCCATTGGTATCAGCATAGATATTTGAATTAGTTCCTGGTGTATCGTGGCCATCAAATCCCAATAGATAAATCTTTTTATGGCCATCAAATGCTGCTAGATAGGCTGCTGTTGTTCCTGAATCAGCATATGGATCGTGTGGTATTAGATAAAATTTATTAGGATATTCTAATAAATGTATGGCATTGGTATAAATGATATTCGTATAAGGATAATTGCTAAGAGCTATTTCTCTTATAAAATCATTTGATCCTTGTACTACTAGAAAGTCAGGAGTAAAATCTCTATAGAGTGCATTACAACCATAGGTTTGAATAGTGGTCGCACCTAATAGTCCACTGGCATGTTTTAATGCTTTCATGTCAAAATCAAGTCTTGTTGGGCCATTACCAATCACCACAGCACGATTTGATATTTGATTATTGACTATGGCATTAGTCACAGTTTCTGTGGTATCTTTCCAAACGTGATTTTCATGTACACGCTCGACGATGATATCTTCGCCTGTATAGTCCTTGCGATAGACTTTATTGAGATTCAGCATTTTTTATCCGTTATGTTATACTATGTAAGTACCAAACGCTTTAACATTGGCCTGTGCTATAGTTGATGTGTAGTAAACTCTCACGTTGCCACTGACTACATTAGCACTAATAGAACCAAAGTTTGTGCCATTATTAACAATACCAAACGTACTGATATAAGCATTGCCTGCTCCATCAGTTATCACATGTGCTTCGTATGTTTCAAAGTTAGTTGAGCCAACTTTAGCTTGGATCGTGTACTTACCAGTGGTGTAACTGGATTGACTAAATGTGTCAATCACGTATGGAGTCGCTGTTGCAGGAATGTTAACTGCTGTCTGATTATAAGTTACATGATTACCATTTAAGAAGTTAAAATTACCGTTCGTATCAAGTAATACTTGTTCAATTGTACTACTTGTACCTGACCACATGCTTGCGCCAGTATTGTCAGCGATAAATTGATTTAGACCATTACCACTAGAAAGTGTAGTGACTGTGGTTGTAGTTGTAAATATCCTAACGTCAATTACATCGTTGATCGCCGGAGCTTCTGTAAATGTTAATGTAGTACCACTGACTGAATAAGCTAGTACTGGGAATTGTACCACACCGTTGATGCTTACCAATGTACTTGCTGTAGTTGCATTACTTTGTATAGTGAATGTTGCGTTAACACCGTCAACATTACCGTATAGGGTAGTTCCTGCAAATTGTCTATCACTGATAACTGTAAATGCAGAACCTGCTACTTGCCAAGCGTTATTTACATAGTATTCCATCTGGTTAGTAGTTGAGTTCATGCGCAACATACCAGTTTGGTCAACGTTACCTTGGTTACTTGGTCGTTGTGCTGTAGTACCAACTGGAAGTATGATTGCATCTGTGCTGCGAACCACAAACGATGCGCCAATTGGTGTAGTAACATTACTACCACCAGCTGGGCCATTAACTACTAGTGTTTGGTATCTAGGATCAAAATAAACGCTTGAGGCATTGGCTACAGAACCAATGGTAAAGTTTTGTACTGCACCGGCACCTCCTGAAATCCAAACATTGCCACCAATACCTAAACCACCCACTACTGTTAATGCACCAGTGGCTGAGCTGGTCGATGCTGTTGCTAGTTTAATAGTTAAGTTAGCATTAGCTTGGCTTATACGTGCTACTTCGTTAGATGCTTGTGTACCACCAGTGTGGAATACGATATCATTGTTTGTAGTAGCAGTACCTAAGACTAGATTACCGCCACCTGTAACAGCATTACCATAAACATACAAGTAACCATCATTGGCTTTAGTTACGCCATATGCTGATTGATTGTAAGTACTGCTGTTCATACCTAGGTCAATATAGGTATCGTTATTAGAACCATTATCAGCAGTGGCAATAAAATCTGAGCTGGCGTTGTTACCTGCATTTATGTTTTGTGAGTTGACTTGTGCGAAACTGTTGGTATTAGTAAAGAACTGCGCAGCTGAACTTGGAAAGTTTGCAACATTACCAATGTCAGCACCTACAACTATCTGTGAGCCACTGATAACATTCAAGTTACCGTTCAGACCAAAGCCACCATATACTTGTAGCGCACCTGATTGATATGTTGTTGATGTTACGTTAGCAGTATTACCAAATAAGATTAAATTACCTGCTTGTATCGTACCGTAGTTACCAGTAACTTGTCCTACGTTTGAAGCTGTAGCTGCTGATAATACAGTAAAGTACCCGCTAGAATTTTTACGTCCAAAGAATAAACTAGTATCACCTGACACATAGTAGTGAGACATGATACCAACATCAGTAGTTGTAACACCGCTGAGTGGAGCACCATTAGGTCCAGTGTTGATATTAACTAAAGCATCCTCAGTAGCAAGGTTTTGGCTGTTGATGTATGTCACATTACCGTTAACTGTCAAATTACCGTTGATTACAGCATTCTGGCCAACATATAAATTGCCACCAATGCCGGCACCACCTGCTACTACTACAGCACCAGATCCTGATGATGTGCTGTTAGTTGTTGAGTTAAATGTCGTAGTACCTGAACTAGCACCTACACTTAAAGTAGTAGCCGCACCAGCAAAGTTAATTGTAGTCGCTGTGCTGTTGAGTAATGAAAATGTACCTTGGCCTGTTGTTAATGCAGTACCATTAGGTAAACTTAGGGTTTGATTATTAACTGTTGCCGTTCCGGTCGCAGCACCTAAATTTAATGATGTGGCAGCACCAAATGCATTGACTGTCGTAGCTGTTGTATTAAACACGTTTTGCGTAGTGTTAAAACCAACTAGCGTACCTGGATTTAAAGTAAATGTAGCACCTGTTGTTGCTCCAGTGGTTACAGAAGTAGCAGTCGCATATTCAACCACTGTGGTCGCTGATTGATTAACTAGATTAAATGTTGATGCTGTGGTTGTGATATTACCATAGTTGACTGCAAGATTGCCTGATGCAGTGACATTACGTACTGTTTGGTCATATTGTACTACTAAATTACCTAGACGTACATTACCAAAGCTGGTTTGGTTGATGTTACCGTAGGTAGTACCAGTTTCTGTTGTGTTTACAAAACGGAATTCTTGGTTAAATTCATTCCAGATAAATGCGGTATTAAGTCCAGAACCTCTATTGAATAACAAACCTTCATCATAGGTATTAGTACTAGATAAACCGTTGTTTAAGGTAATTAAAGGATCGTTAACGTAAGTATTAGTTGATGCAATAGTAGTCTGTGTACTATTACCTAAAACAACTAGGTTACCTGTGATTAAAAAGTCACCTGGTACAGTAACGTTGCTGGCAAACAGTGTTCCTGTGATAGATCCGTCTGCGATCTTTTGGCTAGCAATGATAGTCTTGCTATAGATCTGATTATTCAGTATTCTGGTTAATGCTGACATGGATAAAGCTCCGCAATTATAATTATATTACACTGTGATTACAACCTGCGGTTCCATATTCCCCTAGGGCGTTGACGTGTGTTTAGTAGTATTTATGCGGAACGTAAAAAATTTAAGGGGTATTAAGACAGTGTTCCTAGCACGTTAAACACCGAGCCAGATTGTATGGTATCACCACCATATCCGCCCCATAAATAGACACTTAAACTGACATTACTGCCATGATTTATGCTGAATGGGCCAGCATCTGTCCAACTTTGTGCTAAAGGCAGTGCTGCTGATTGTTGTTGGCCTTCTGTGAAATCAACCACCGTAGTGCCATCAATGATGATCTGATACCAAATTTCTTTTGTTGCATTGATAGTCAGATAGGTATAAAAACTACAAGTACCGCTGCGATCACTGAACCATGTATATGCCAGTCTATAGAAGCTCTCGCCTACACCACCAGCACCTTGAGGAATATTATTGTTAAGATATGTGGTTCCTGTACCGGCAGTTAGTTTTTTACCCATACCGTAAAATTGATTTACTGATACTTGTCCTGAGCTAGGAATATTTACATCTCTACCATAAAAACCGTTAAGGCGAATTGGGTTCGATCCGCCAAACTCTGTTTGTATGTCAGTGAAGCTGATTGGTCCGGACGCTTGTAGAGTCATTATTCACCTTTTAGTTTTTTGATATCGTTTTTGATATCATTGACTTCTTTGCGAAGTTCTTTGATAGCTTCGATCAGTAATGGTGTTAGGCGTTCATATCGAACTGTTAAGTATTGTGGATCAATTGGTGCTGGAGCAACAATTTCAGGCAACACTCGTTGTACTTCTTGGGCACTTACACCAACTTCACGTACTTTAGTATAGCCTAAACTTTCAGCGAGTTCGTTGGCTTCATGATAAAATCCGCTGAGTTGATTTACTTTGTCCAGTGCATTTTCGATAGCACCTAATCGTGTTTTTAATCGTTCGTCTGAATAGTAGGCAGTGATGTTATTTGTAGCACGTATTTCGCCTACATTACCAAATGTACCTGTACCTACGCCTAAAGAGCTGATCTGTATGTTGCTTACTGTTAGATAACTCGCGGCTTGTGCATTACTATATCCAGCTGGTAATCCACTTAATAATGCCGCATTACCTAAGAAGTAACCGGTAGTTGAAATATTACCGCTGGTAGCTAAACTGGTTAAATTACCTACTAAAGTTATGTTTGGCTGGCTGGCTGTTTGTATAGTACCATAATGATTCGTTGCATAAATGTTTTGCCATTGGGTACCATTGATGCCTAGATATCCAATATTGTTGGCACTCGGCACAACGTTACCATAGACTGTGTGTGTACCTGTAGTTAAAGGATCATAAACAACATTAGCACCAAAGATAGGCATAGTGCCACCACTAGGTTCAGCTATGTTACTAAATAGGTACCAAGTATTTGAAGCGTAGTCACGTACTAGCCCTGTATGTACATAAGCGTTAGCGACTCCGCCAGTGTAATGACTGTAGAATCCAATATCATAATTGTATGGATAGGTTACATTGCCTGCAAGATATAGCAGTGAGTCTGTCACTGTCAGTGTTTGATAACTAGTTGAAGTGATATTAGCTACATATAAGTTGCCAGCAACACGTAAATCACCACCGATACCAACACCACCGGCAACTACTAATGCACCTGTTGTTGGAGATAGTGTAGTGGCTGTGGAATTAGCAAATATTGGGCCAATTGTTTGTATCACACCACTAGCACTTAAACTGGTTAAGTTACCTACTGAAGTTATGTTTGTTTGACTGGCTGTTAAGATCGTTCCGCTTAACCCGCTGTTACCATAGATGACTCCGGTAGTCTGTATAGTACCGCTAGCACTTAATGATGTTAGGTTACCTACTGAAATTATGTTAGGTTGATTTGTTGTAAGGACAGTTCCTGTTAAACTACCAGTGACGTTTCCTGTTAAACTGCCTACGATGTTAGTAGCAGATAAATTACCTGTTAGTGATAGCCCTGTTGAATTAAATACTGCAACATTCGTTCCACTGATAGCTACATTAACATAATTTGCTGTGACTGTTACGTTACTAGCACTACTGCTAATCTGACTAGCACTTAAAGTCGTCCATGTCAGTCCTGTACCTGTTGCTTGTAAAAACTGACCATTATTACCTAAACTGCCATTTACATACAGTCCTGAATTCAATTGTAAGTTGCCTAACATGGTTACCGTTGGTGCTGTAAATGTGTTTGACGTACTGCTACCATTAGCAGATATAACTGTTGGTGTTGATGATCCTGCAACTGTAAATGTAAATCCACCGGAACTTACACCAATGGTACTGCCTCCTAGATCAATGGTGCTAGCACTAAAATATCCTGTGCGCCAACGCAATGATGGACTACCTAAATCATAAGCAACATTAGAACTCGGTAAAACATTACCAGTGATGTTAACGTTAGCAGTGTCTAGATATATCTGTGTCGTACCATTTTTAACTTGGGTGACTGTTAATGCACCTACAGCAATATGTCGAACTTCGATGCTGTCTGTGGTTAACGGAATTTCTGTAAATGTTATTGAATTATTTGATACATTGTAAGCACTATATGGTTGTTGTAATGTACCGTTGATACTGACCATAACACCAGTGGTTGTTGAACTTGAACTTAATGTAAAGACATTGCTGACTCCATCAGGAGCGATAATATCTGATGTTACTGTTGCTTGGTTAGGTGATACCCAAGCATTACCATTCCAAAATTCAATTTCGCCACTGTCTGTATTAAATCTAGTAAAACCAATTAATGGATTACCTGGTCGAGTACCTGTCGTACCAAATGGAATCCCAAAAGCTGTGTTACCTGTGACCTGTACTATACCTGTACCTGATGCCGTGATAAAAATATTACCGGCTGGATCACTGGTTGAAATAGTATCACCATTGAATGTGATGTTACCAAGACTTGGTACATTAGGTAAACCAAATGTGCCTGAATACACAGCACCGCTGATATAAACACTATTGCCTGTAAAACTAGTGCTAGGTAAATTAGTACCAATGAAGTTTAATATACCTGCTTGGTAGTCAAAGAACCACTCGTCGTTGTTACCGCTACCTGTGGCAAATACCTGTACACCTTTGGTGGCTGCATTAGCCACATTACCAGTAGGTGCTATCCATGCTTTGATCTGATACGTTGATCCAAATTCAGGCGGGATCCAAAATGTCTGTCCTGTTTCCCAAGATCTATTTGTGCTTGCACCAGTATCTGCAAAACACTGTATTGGTGCTGTCGTTGGATAAACTGTAACAACACCTGTGCTGCTATTAGGAATAACGTTAGGAATTAAACTTGATTGTTGTAGGATCTTGTCAGCACGGATCTGTAACGGGCTTGGAAACGGTTCGTTAGTCGCATCAAGTACAGAAGGTATGTCAGTTTTAGCTGCACCATAGCCTATCTTCTTCCATAAGTAATCTATCTGTTGGCTGGCGGAAATTGTCATATTACACTATCCCCAAAGTAGTTACTGTTTGGCCTGATGCTAAAGCTATACGAACTAGGCAGACATTGTTAGTTGCGTTAGTTAAGTTTTCTGTACCTAATGTCATTTGGTAATTACCATTTAATGCTGTGTTAGCTGAGATTTTATCTGCACCTGTGAATGCTACGCCATCTGATCCATTACCACCAGCTCCTGTATTAGCTCCTGGTTTACCGCTACCAGCATATTGAGTATCACAGCGTAGCCAACCACTTAATCCACTGGTACTGTCTAAGGTAGTACCCGGAGCTGCTATGAATACATTGGCTACTCCGCTAGGTGCTACTATGTTTATTTTAAAACTAGCTAATGCTTTACGTTGGAAGGCAAATGTCAGATATTGCATACCGGTATCACCGCTGCGATTAGGTCCTACTGGTAGATATCCTGTGCTGTAATTGTTTACATTATACCCTAGTACACCTAGACGAATAGTTGCTTCTTTGGTACCTGCTACACCTGGATCACTGGCTTCTGTATAAACTGATGTTGTATAGAAATTTGTACTGTTGACATACGTTGGAGTATTAGTCGTGTTAGCTTTAAACCAAAAACTACGCACACCATTGTTAGTGTATGTTCCATCACCGATGGCAGTATTACAGCTAATAGAGATTTCACTAATACCACTTTGGCTTGCTGTGTGTACTGCTACGTTGGTTGTGCCGTATTGTGTTGCTGCTGTTCCGTTTACATTAGTTACATATATACCAATGTTAGCGATACTTCTGATTGAACTAGATGTAATAGCTAGAGTCAAATTAGCGATAGCGTAAGGACTAGTATTACCGGTGCCAGCGATCGGTGTGCTACCATTTAACATACTAGCACTTGAATTACTGATCTGAGTATATGAATAACTAGTGCTGTTAACTACCGCACTTGAAGTACCTTCTTGATATTGACCTGTCAATGCTTGTACTGGATTTGATATACTGCTGTATGTTTGGCCAATCCAATTAGGACCAATGGTTACGTTTTGTACCCATAGTGTTGGGCTACCTGAATTAAAATATGGTATCCCTGAAATGTATCTATAAGTTCCTGCTGTTTGGACTGCTAGATTACCAACTGTGAATGTTGGTGTAGAAGTAACATTATCTACTACGAAGTCTACGTTATTAGTTACACCAGTAGTTGAATGATTTAACCCAACTCTGTTTACTCCTACAGGTAATTTAGTCCCCGCTGAAATTATATTGGCTTCAAATCCATAGTATAGTCCTGGATAGTATGTGCTGGCTGCAAATGTTGTTGCAGCTCCTGCTGAAGTCAATAAGTTATAGTCACTAATTGATATCAATCCAAGATTGCCTGAGATAGTTGGCGTTGTCTGGCTAGCAAGATTAACATTACCTCGTTCAACCCCATTGACAATAGCACTTAGTATACCTGTATTAGCCGTGTAAGCATAACTGGTAGTCGCTGTTCCTACTGTATTAATTGTGGTTTGGACGTTTGTAGCACGGTTAACTGATGTACCTACTGTTAGTGTTGTACTACCGGTATTATCAACAAATCCGTAGGCTAGGTATGGGCTAGTACCTACACTACCTGTGTAGGCTAATGTTTTAGTACTTAATCCACTTGGTACAGCGATAGAATTAGCATAAACTTTTAACAATTGAGTTGAATAGCTAGGTATGATAGCTGGATTAGCGATGCTGTCAGTGAGTAAGGCTAGGTTAACTGTATCTTGGCCTGATCCAGAATTACTTGTATACGTGTAGGGTAATCTCGCACCATACACACCACCTGGACTGGTATTGTTGGCTACGTTGCTGTAATTACCATCACCCCATAATACACTCCAAGAATAAGAAGCTGAGTTAGCGTTAGCATTTAGTGAGGTATTTTGTACATAAATCGCATTGCCTTGGATGGCATATAATCCATTACCGCTAAGTGCAGATCCACTTACGGCTGCATTATAAAAACTAAATCCTAATACAGGATTAGCACCATAAATTTGGATATATCCTGGTATGGTTGCGGAAGCTGTGTTGCTTGGGCTAGCACCATTGGTATTAGTTGCTACTACTGTGATTGTAAATGGCGTACCTGCATTAGTGGCGTAGGTATGTGTAGCTGTAGTAGAGCTAGTAGTTGTATTGCCTGTGCCATCACCCCAACTGATAACATATTGATTGACATTACCTTGTGGTACCATAGTTAATAATATAGTTTGACCAGCACCACCAGAAGTTACATTACTTGAGAAACTAACTGAACGCACAAATGTATTTGTAAATAAATTTTCTGCTACTGAATTTAATATATCAATAGCATCAGTTACTGAGGTGATCGTAGTAAAATTTAAATAGGCTGCATTAGCACCAGCTAAGTTACCATCACTTGGTGTACCTAAAGGAATAGTATTACCTACTATGCTCGCTGATACGTTGCCTACCTGACTATCAACATAGGCTTTAGTTGCAGCATCAGTACCAACTACTGGAGTACCAACCCAAATAATCCTATTATTACCAGCGTTTAAGTTTCCTGTTACTGAGATATTACCGATAGTAACTCCGCCAACAGTTAAATTACCAAGAACATTTAAATTGGTAATATTACCAACTGTAGTGATATTAGGTTGTACATTAGTTTGGAGTGTACCGTATAGGCCACTAGCATAAACATTGCGCCATTGATTAGTGACATTGCCTAGATCGTATTGTAAATTACCTGTGGTCAGTAGACTACCAGCTTCAATTAGAATATTACCATTGACTACTAGGCTTTGGCCAAAGCCAGCAGGATTGGGCTCATTGATTCCCACAGTAAATGTGGCAAAATCCATGTAAAGTAAAGTACTGCCGAGCGTACCGCTATTGGTCGTACTAACAAATGATAGATCGGTACCTTGTCTATCTAATGCTGATACTAGCGCATATCCCGCAACGCGACTAATTGCCATTGATTAACCCCTTCTTCTACTATTTATCAGAAAAGTTAAGCGGCGATTGTGCTTGCGAAGTTGTGTAGAATTAAAATGTTATTAATACCAGTACCCGGAGCACTGGTAAAGTGGATAGTAGTATTACCCTGGAATGAGTAAGCACTAGCGGGGTCTTGATAAACACCACTAACAAACACCAACGCTTGTTTTTCTTGGCCAGCGTTATAACTGTAGGTCATTGGACCAAAATTAACATTGCCTAGTGTAACATTACCACTAAATCTATCTTCTGCAATAGTAACATTACCTTCATGCGCTACTGCTTGCCAAACTGATCCGGTGTAGTATTCAAATCTAGAAGAGGTTGTATTCCAACGTGTTTGTCCTACAGTAGGTGCATCCGGTCCGATCGCACTGGTACCAATTGGTAGACCGATAGCATGGCTAGCTGTTCTTGGCGTTGCGTTTTTGATCATGCGGCCCATGTTTAGATTCCTACGTAACTGACTGTTGCCGCTACAACGTTACCTTGTGTAGAACTAGCACGGATTTGATCCCCATTAGCTAGGACTAATTTTTCCCAATCCATAACGTATGTATCGTTTGATGCTAGTTGGATATTACTATAGATTTGGTAATTAACATTAGCTGATACACCTGCACTCGCGGCTGGTATCAGATAAACGTTTAGATTTATCGCCGCACTGTATGTGTTACAGAAATATACACAGCTGACCACTGTATTGCCTGAGCTAACATAAATATTGCTAGCTGATGTTAATAATAAAGTGTTAGAAATTGACATGTTTGTTCCTATAGTAATAATGAAAAGCCAAATGCGCGAGCTTTGGTTATTAATTCTTGGTTAGCCGCTTGGCTATTTAATACATAAACACCTGATGTGCCACCAGCTGGTGTGCTTGCATAAACTACTGTAGCATTGGCTACTGTTGTGCTTGGTGTTGTTAATACGTTGTTAATCTGTAGATTACTACCAAATATTACATTGGTATTAGCTGTAATAGCATATCCACTGGTATTTAAATTACCTCCTAATGCAGGTGCTGGGTCATCTGATACATGTTGTAAAGCCCCACCAGGAGTAGTTGAAGTTAAAATATTTGCAAAATTAGTCAATCCATTATAACTAACTTGCCAAGTTTTTGTTGTCTCGTTCCATTGGATGGCTACATTAGGTTGTTGACCTCGATCAATAACTACACCTGATGTTGATCCTAACGTGCTAACTCCGTTACCAGTTTCATTTGAATTTAATGTTAAAAAGTTATCTGATATAACAGTAACATTAGATTCTACCTGTGAACTATTACCTAAAATTACAAGATTACCTGTGATGGTAACTTGTGGTCCATTTAAGGTATATGTGGTATTAAAATTCTTTTGTAAGGCCATTTAAATCTTCCAGTTTTTATTATTTATCTGTTTTCTCTGTTGCTATAGACAAAAAAATAGCGGCCGTAGCCGCTATTTTTAGCATAACTAAAATTAGTTATTTTGTGCGATTGTAACGCTCTTGTTAACAACTGCTGGTCCATTAAATACCCAACTTACTTTTTGACCTGCTGTAAATTGTGTACCTGCCGAATTACCGCCAATCGCAGCTGGATATAATATCGCTACACGATCAGTAAGTTTACTTACCCAGTAAGTACCATTTGCTGAGTCTGTAGCAGTAATTGTCATTTCACCTGCTTTGATTGGTCCACCTGCAGCTGTAACTTGCGCTACTGTTGGTTCTAGTGTGTTGTTTGTAATATTATCAACTGATGTTGATGCAATCGCTGGAACTAAACGTACTACATCTGTACCGTCAGCGTTAGTAACTCTGTAACGTCGTGAGCTACGTTGTGAAACGATATCACAAATTTTACCTAGTGATCCAACTCCAATCCAAGCATTACCTTGAATCGTATTAGCTGTAGTAGGTGTTGGGTAAAGCACTGCTGTTAATGCACCGCCTGAACCGATATCACCAAAGCTAACCGTAGTTGAGAACAAATTAGCTGTGTTAGCACTGCTCATTGTAACTATGTTTGTACCATATTGATTAATTGCTAGAATTTTACCAGAGCTGAATCCAACGTTAGCAAACATACCAACATATAGTCCAGATGTACTTGACACCGTAATGTTAGCATTAGCCGGACTGGTTGATGTTGCTGTAACTATAACGTTACTTGGTTTGACAATACTAATTGCTGGTGCTGTGTCATATCCACTACCTGATGTTACTACTGTAACTGTTGCGATAGCACCATTACCTACATATTCAGTATCTGAAAGTACTGCGGTCACACCACCAATTGGACTTGGTGCTACTGTAAAATTTACCCCTTGTGAATAGTTAGAACCTGCGCTGGTAATAGTTACACTTTGTACTCCTTCACCGCCAACGCCGCTAAAACTTTCACCATCGTTGACATTACCTACACCAAAATATTTTCGTTTGATCGGTCTTCCCATTTTATAATTTTCCTAATTAGTTAGTAGCAACGTTAGCCCAATTAGCTGTAGCAGCCGCTTGGATTTTATAAACATATCTGTTGCCATTCCAGTCTTTAACCCAATGGTCTGTGATACGTTTAGCATAGAAAGCTACATTGCTTGTGTTGTAGCATAATACTGCCGCTGTATTAGCAGCCATATTTGCAAAACCACTTGATGGGTTTACTAGATAAACTGATGTAGTTTGGCCGCCTGCCGCGTTAGCAACTGTAAACTTTTGTGCGCCTTTTTGTGCTGATGCATAACCATTTGTTACTAATACATTACCAGCTGTTTTGTAATTGAAAGCGATAGTATAAACGCCTGTAATAGCATGGCCAGCACCAATAGTGCCACCGTAGCCAGTGTTGTAACTTTTATCAATTGAACTGCTTTGTGTTAATTTAATTGGACGTCCCATTTGTTTTCTCCTTTATAAATGGCGTTCTAGGCCTACGCAGTGGGGCTGCATAAACTCTCTTGTCTGAGTGAACAAATATATTTATCGTTTTTTAGTAATTCAGCCAATAAAAAAGCCCCATATAGGGGCTTTTTGAACTGTTGCGGCTTATAAAAATTTAACTACAGCAAAACCAATTGCGGCTAGCGCGATAACGACTAGCACGATTTTAAGTTTGTGTTCCACAGCATAGCCGTGGACTTTTTTCTCAGCGGCAACTACATCTTCGCCTGCTGTGACTAAATCTGTATGTAAATCGTTGATTCCTTTCTTAACATCTGTGACTACAGCTAACAGAGCTTTGTGTCTAGCTAATTCAGCATTAACATAATCAATCACTGAACTACTGTGTGTTACTAAATCAGGATGTACTGCTTGATCGTCTGCTGTTGCTACTGTTGCTGGTATTGCTGGTGTTGGATCTGGTGCCGCGGCAGCTAACTGCGCTGATGTTGGTGTTGGATCAGGTG
>Ga0164297_10001187_pt1 | contig 28334 bp, 31 predicted proteins | sample GEODES058metaG_FD_113539 | JGI IMG/M metagenome (GOLD analysis project Ga0164297, IMG submission 113539) | Dystrophic lake water microbial communities from Trout Bog Lake, Wisconsin, USA - GEODES058 metaG | ecosystem: Environmental > Aquatic > Freshwater > Lake | place: USA: Trout Bog Lake... | reverse complement strand
GACAAGCAAAACAGGTGAACGCCGGACCGAAATTCTACAAATGCTGGCAGCGCTGCTTGAAAAGCCAAATGCCGCGCGCGTAACGACTGCAGCACTCGCCGCTCGTTTGAATTTATCCGAAGCGGCACTGTATCGTCATTTTGCTAGTAAGGCTCAAATGTTCGAGGGCTTATTCGAGTTTATTGAGTCGACTATATTTAGTCTGATCAATCAAATCAAAAACGCCGAAAGCGATGAGATCGAACAACTACGGCAGACAACTGGCATGCTTTTATCATTTGCCAAACGAAACCCAGGGATGACTCGCGTCCTGACGGGAGACGCCCTCGTTAACGAGGATATTCGTCTACAAGAGCGTGCGAATCAAATAATCAGCCGCATTGAAACAACCTACAAACAGATATTGCGTCAAGCTATTACTCGAGAACAAATCGGTGCGGATACAGACGTTACTGCAATCGCAAGCGTATTGACTCATTATGTAATGGGACGATGGCTGCGATTTACTCAGAGTGGCTGGCAAATCGAACCCACCGAGAATATGCTGGCCAATATCAACGGGATGCTGCTGGCCATCACCCCACCGATCCAATATTGAACGAGAAAAGCAAAAACCGACTTAAGCTGCAGAGGCACACACCGAGCAGGCAGGGTCCTTATGCACCCGCACGCTGTGCCATTGCATGTCTAACGCATCAAGCAACAGCAAACGGCCATTCAAAGATCTGCCAATACCGGCTATCAGCTTTACCGCCTCTGCTGCCTGCATGCTGCCAATAATGCCTACTAAGGGTGAAAACACACCAGACGACGCGCACGTCAGCCCCTCACCGTCGCCCGTCTGCGGAAATAAACAGTGATAGCAAGGCGCATCGGATTGTCGCTTATCAAAAACGGTAATCTGACCATCGAAACGAATCGCCGCACCGGAAACAAGAGGTTTAGCGTGGATCACACAAGCTTGATTGATCGCGTGGCGAGTTTCAAAATTATCAGTGCAGTCAAGCACCAGATCGACTTTTGCAACTACATTGTGCAACGCCTCGGCGTCTAGCCGCTGCGTAATTGTTTCAACCACGATATCGGGGTTGAGCGCCAACATTGCGTCTTGTCCTGATCGAGCCTTTAACTCACCGAGTCGATCTGTTGTATGCATGATCTGACGTTGCAAGTTACTCAACTCAACCGTGTCATCATCCGCCAGAATAATATGTCCCACACCCGCCGAAGCAAGATATAAAGCCACTGGGGAGCCAAGACCACCTGCACCAACTATCAACACTCGCGCGGCCAGGAGTTTTTCTTGGCCTTCAATACCCAGGTCGTCTAGCAGAATATGCCTGGCGTATCTCAGTAGCTCGGCATCGTTCATTTTTTAGTCGCCGAGCCTCCAGCGCTGGCGGGCGATTTCTCGCTAGGTTTCACTTGAGCCTTGTCCGTTTTGTCTGATTTATCGGCTTTCGCTACAACATTAGGGGCGCCTTTTTGTATCGGTTTACCCTCGATATAGTTCACTGCCTGTTGTAACTGAAAATCATCCGGTGTACCGAACTGGAAGATTTTAGTGGTATCGGCCAGAGGCGGTTCATCGGCATTGCCTTTAACTTCTCCGTCTTTAGCTTGATCGTTACCAAGATGTCTCTGCAAGTCGGCCTCGCGCGGTACACGGAACAAATCACCTTGAGCCGTATCAGTCACGACGAGATCAGGCGCAATACCGGTCGCTTGTATCGAGCGGCCGCTCGGCGTGAAATAACGCGAGGTAGTCAATTTAATGGCGGTATTGTCCGAGATCGGCAAGATCACTTGGACCGAACCCTTACCAAACGTGCGGTTACCCATGATAGTTGCTCGCTTGTGATCTTGCAGCGCCCCGGCCACGATCTCCGATGCAGAGGCCGAACCGACGTTGACCAATACGACCATGGGAACAGTTTTAGCCCATGCCGGTAAATTCGCCAGATAATCGCCTTCGCCGCGGGCATAGTCATTGGCCGATGCCAGATACTTGTGTTTTGCATCAGCGGTGCGCCCGTCAGTAGAGACAACAAGCGCATTACTTGGCAGAAACGCAGCTGAGACACCGATAGCAGCATTAAGCAATCCACCCGGATCATTACGCAAATCGAGAATCAAACCACGCGGTGCGCCTTTCGCACCAATCTCGTTCAAGTGTTTGACTAAATCGGAACCGGTTTTTTCTTGAAACTGCGCAATGCGAACATAACCAATATCGCCGTCAAGCATCTTGCTACGTACGCTCCTGACGCGAATCGTGTCGCGGATCAATTTAATGACCAAAGGTTTATCAACCCCCTGGCGCACGATCGTCAGCGTTATAGGCGTTTTGACAGGACCGCGCATCATTTTGACTGCTTCTGTCAGGCTCAGACCTTTGGTTGAGACATCGTTGATCTTGACGATCAAATCACCAGCACGAATACCCGCTTTGGCAGCTGGCGTATCTTCAATAGGAGAAATAACTTTAACGGCACCGTCCTCGGCACCAACCTCTATCCCAAGGCCACCGAATTCACCTTGAGTCGAACTTTGCATCTCTTTAAAAGCTTCAGCATCAAGATAAGCTGAGTGCGGATCTAAATCAGACAACATTCCGGCGATTGCGCCGTCGATCAATTTTTTATCAGTGACTGGTTCGACATAATTGTTTTTAATTGTCGAGAACACGTTTGAGAATTGTCTGAGCTCGTCAAGCGGCAGCGGCGCACCGCGCTGCGCGACGGCCGTGATACCGACGCTCAGCAACACGCCGGCGAACAAACCGACTGATACCAAACCTAACTGCCTCAATTTACTGGCGCTCATGCACAATCCTGGATAAAAACGTATCTGTGTTCCGACGCTAAAACGAGCGGTAAGTTCCGACTACTTCACCAAAAAGGGGGCCGGATCGACTGCTACGTTGCGATGTCGTATTTCGAAGTATAGGGCCGAATCTAGTTGCCCACCTGTATTCCCTACTGTTGCAATGGTGTCACCCGCAACAACCGCATCGCCGACCTGCTTGAGCAAACTTTGAGCATAAGCATAAATGCTCAGGTACTGCTGCCCATGCTCGACGATCATAATATTGCCAAACCCACGCAACCAGGTCGCGTAAACCACCGTCCCGCCCGCCACGACCTGGACCGGACTGCCCTCCGGCGCTGCGATCAGCATCCCTCGCCAGATGCCCCCCTCTGGCCGATCAGTACCGAATCTGGCCATGACATTACCTCGAACGGGCCACCTGAGCCCTGGTTTTAGGCCTGTGCCCGCAACAGGGGCCAAGGCCTGCGCATTGGCCGCCTCGGCAGCTTTGCGCGCTGCCTCAGCTTCTTTGGCCTGCTTTGCGGCCTGAGTGGCTATCTCGCGGGCCTCTCTGGCATCTCGCGCCGCCTGCTCAGCTACCGCATTAGCCTCTGCCTGATCACTCGCCTGGGCAAGTTTTGCGGCTTGTGCCGCCTCTCGAGCAGCTTGAGCGGCCTGCTTGGCCAGCTGCTGGCGCTCAAGCTCCTCAAGTCGCTTGGCTTCAGCAGCCTTTTTCGCGGCTTCCGCCTTTTTGAACTCCTGTTCGCGGCGATTAGCCTCTGCCAGACGCCGCGCCGCGATAATCTGCTCGTCCAATCCGGTAATCAGCTCACCCAGGTGTTTTTCATCTCGCTCCAGCCGAGCGGCTTCAGCACGTTGAGCAGCGATCTGGCCCTCTATCTGAGCGAGTACGGTGGCGCGCTCTTTTTTCTCCTTCTCAAGGACAACTTTCTGCTCATTTGCATCGAGCACTAACTTTGCGAGCTCTCGCTGCTTTACATCGGCTTGCGCCTGCAAAGCGGCGAGGCGATCGATTTGACGCTGCAAATCAGTAACTGCTTCAGAGCGAGCCTTTGCAACATAATCCAAATAGCCAAGGTTTCTGCCTAGTTCCTGCGGATCATTGCCTGACAACCAAGCAGACAAAGGAGATAAGCCGCTTTGATACTGTTTGCGCAGTTGATTCGCCAATTCTTGTTGTCTCTGCTCAAGCAAAGCTTGCTGACGAACGATTTGCAGCCGTATATCGTCAAGCTCACCTTGAGCCTTTTTCTGCTGTGCAACAAGGTCTACTAATTTACGACTGGCAATGGATATCGCCGTCTCGGACGCCTTTAAAGCATCCGCAGCCTCTTTACGACTGGCTTCGCGGGCATCGATTTCCTTTTGCATCGCTGCAATGCGATCACGCAGCTCGCTTTGCTCCCGATGCTTGACAGCGAGCTCAGCAGCGGTGTCTTCAGCACCGGCAAGCTGGGGCAAACACACTGCCCACATGCACACCAAGCCTAGCCACCACTGCTTGCGCACCAGCATCTCAGTCCTTTTTAGCTTTGCCCTGTGCTGCGACAGCCGCCATGGCTGCCTCGATTTCAGCAGCATCACCTAGGTAGTAATGCTTGATTGGACGCAAATTGTCATCCAATTCGTACACCAACGGCTGCCCAGTCGGAATATTCAAATGGACAATGTCGTCATCGGACATGTTATCAAGGTGCTTAATCAAGGCACGCAGACTATTGCCGTGCGCCGCCACCAAAACGCGCCGCCCCGCTTTGATTGCGGGTGCAATCGTCTCGTTCCAAAAAGGTAGCACGCGCGCCACTGTATCTTTCAGACACTCGGTAGCAGGTAATTGATCAGCAGGCACCTTAGCGTAGCGCTTATCGAACCTGGGGTGACGAGGATCGTCCATCGAGATGGGGTCGGGAGCAATTGCGTAGGCTCTGCGCCATATCAGCACCTGCTCATCGCCAAACTTCGCAGCAGTTTCCGCTTTGTTCAAGCCTTGCAAATCGCCATAATGGCGCTCATTCAGCCGCCAATTGTTATGGATCGGGACATACATTGTCCCCATGGCGTCAAGCGCGATCCACAGCGTGCGGATTGCCCTGGTCAGCAAAGAGGTGCAGGCCAAATCAAATTCATAGCCTTTTTCTTTGAGCAACTCTCCTGCTCGACGCGCTTGTTCGCGGCCTGTTTCGGTCAAATCGACGTCATACCAGCCAGTAAATCGGTTTTCAAGATTCCATTGGCTTTCGCCATGACGCATGAGGACAAGTTTATGCATGACAGACACAGGTTAAAGTTGCGGAAGCTGACATTTTATAATTGTTATTGTATTTACCCATTATCGGGCCATAACTTACCTGGAACCACCGTGGATTTCTTCTTACAGCAACAAAATCTTCTCTTGATCGCAGTAGCGATCGGCTCTGGACTCCTGCTAGCCTGGCCCAGTCTGAAAAAAGGGCGCGCCGGCGGGGCGGTAAGTACCGCCCAAGCCGTTCAAATGATGAATCAGCAGCATGCCGTGCTTATCGACGTTCGGACAGCGGACTTGTTTAACGCAGGCCACATCCCCCAGGCGCGTAACGTACCTGCCGCCGATATCGAACAAAAAGCCAGTCATCTACCCAAAAATAAGCCACTCATCGTTGTGTGCGAGCTCGGGCGCTCGGCAGCTAGCGCGGCGGCTCAACTCAAAAAACTAGGCTTTACTGAGGTTTCCGTTCTCGAAGGCGGGGTTAAAGCCTGGAACGAAGCGGGTTTGCCGGTTACTGGTAAAAAATAAGGATCCAAAATGAATAAAGTCTTGATGTACAGCACAGGTTACTGCCCCTATTGTTCGCGTGCTGAAATGCTGCTCAAGCAGCGCGGCGTAACAGAAATTGAAAAAATACGGATTGATGTTCAAACGGAACAGCGTGACATCATGATCGAGCGCACCGGACGCAGAACCGTTCCGCAAATATTTATAGGTTCAACACACGTTGGCGGCTTTGACGATCTTGCCGCGCTCGACAAAGCGGGCGGCTTGATGCCACTGCTAAATAATGCCTAACCATTTTTAAACTCACCTGCCAACCGCACACTGGAATTTTCATGTCCGAACAAAATACTCAAGCAGACAATGCGCCAATTTTCAACATGCAGCGCGTCTATATCAAAGACCTGTCGCTTGAAATGCCGAACGCACCAAATATTTTTTTAGAGCAAGAAACACCTAAAGTTGAAGTCAATATCAATGTCGGCGCTAATCCGCTTGCTGAGACCGTTTTCGAATCCACAATCACGGTAACGGTGACGACTCGGATTAATGACAAAGTGCTTTATTTGATTGAAGCGACCCAAGGTGGAATTTTCGAAATGGCAAACATTCCACCCGAGCAATTTGATCCACTGCTCGGCATCGTCTGCCCAACCATGCTCTATCCCTACCTGCGTGCCAACATTGCCGACGCCATCACACGAACATCAGTCCCGCCACTGCACTTGGCAGAAGTCAATTTCCAAGCGTTGTACGAGCAACGCATGGCTGAACTGGCGCAGCAATCAGGGCAGAACGGGTCGACTGGCACGGACTCTGGGTTGATTCTGCCGCCTGGCATGACTCGCCAGTAAACTTCATTAGCCTTGGCGATGACAACTGCTCAAACACCAACGCGACATATCGTCGTAATGGGTGCGGGCGCTTGGGGTACCGCGTTGGCAAGCGCTGCTTGCCAGCACGCCGACACGGTCTTATGGGCACGCGACCCCCAGCTTGTGCAAGGCATGATAGCAACACAGCGAAATGAGCGATATCTGCCGGGTATCACTTTGGCTGCGCAGCTCCGTTTCACAGATAATTTTGATACTGCTGTAACGCACGCGCTATCAGGGCCCAAATCTGGATTAATTATCCTTGGCACCCCTATCGCAGGCCTGCGACAAATGTGTAGTCAATTAGCTTTGAAGCTAGCACCGCATCAAGCGCGGCAATCTCAGCTAGCAGGCGTTGTGTGGACATGCAAAGGGCTTGAACCCGATACAGGTTATTTGCCCCATGAAATCGCTATGCAAGCTTTCGAGACTACTCCCGATATTGCGACTGGTGTGTTGTCAGGCCCCTCGTTTGCGAAGGAGGTCGCGTCAGGCCTACCCGTTGCACTGACTGTTGCAAGCAAGTCCGCCGCATTGCGAGCGGTAACGATCGATGGGCTGCATGGCGCAGCCGTACGCGTCTACGCTAGTGAAGATGTAATTGGTGTTGAAGTAGGTGGTGCACTCAAAAATATCATTGCAATCGCCTGCGGCATTGCTGACGGACTTGGCTTGGGCACCAATGCGCGCGCTGCGCTCATCACGCGCGGCCTTGCGGAGATGAGCAGGTTTGGCTGTGCGCTGGGTGCAACTGCAAACACTTTCGCTGGTTTAACTGGACTTGGCGACTTGGTGTTAACGGCCACCGGGGATTTATCCCGTAATCGCCAAGTAGGAATCGCAATCGGCAAAGGCCACACATTACAAGACATACTGCAACAAGGGATGACTGCCGAAGGCGCACGCTGCGCGCTCGCTGTCAAACAGCGTGCTGAAAAAATCGGCTTGAATCTACCCATCACTGAAGCGGTATGCGCAGTACTTTTTGATGGCGTCACACCTCAGGACGCCGTAGTGCGACTACTTTCCAGAGAAGCCACTCACGAATGAAGTGGCTGTCACGCGTGTTGTGCATGTGGACGCTCACACTTTCCAGTCTATGGACGAGTGCGTATGCACACTGGCCCAATGACAAACCGATTCATTTGATCGTACCGTTCCCTCCTGGGTCTTCACCTGATCTGCTGGCTCGCACCCTAGCCGAGCCTTTGAGCCAACTGCTGGCTCAAACAATCGTAGTGGAAAATAAAGTCGGTGCGGGAGGTAATATCGGCACGCGCTACGCCGCCCGCGCGCCAGCAGACGGATATACGCTGCTCTACACCATCAACGGTCCGCTCGTAACAGCACCTCGGCTGTTTAGGAAGACGCTCGGCTACAACCCTGCAACGGACTTTGAACCCATTATGCTGATCGCGACGAGCCCTAACGTTCTGGTGGTCAACAAATCTTTCGCTGGCGATGACCTTGCAAGTTTCGTTCAAGCCGTCAAAGCCAAACCAGACTATTTCAATTTTGGATCAGTGGGTAACGGCAGTGCATCGCATCTGGCGATGGAGATGTTTATGCAATCGGCAGGAATTAAGTTAAACAATATTAACTATCCTGGCTTTAACCAGATCACACTTGCCATGCTAGGGGGAGATATCCAGGCCGGCTTCATGGTGCCATCAGCAGTCATCGCTCAAATAAACGAGGGCAAACTCAAAGCCTTAGGCATCAGCAGCAAAGAACCTGTGCGCACACTTCCGTCTATCAAGCCAATCGCATCGATGGGCTTTCCGCAATTCGAGATGATCTCTTGGAACGCGATGCTGGCGCCAAGTGGAACCCCGGAAGGCATCATTAACTCGTTGAATCAAAAACTGGTCAAGATTCTTGCTCAACCTGAGATACGGGCCAAGTTTGACTCGCTACATTTCACTGTCGCTGCGTCATCGCCAAGCTATTTACGACAGCAAATCGCCAACGAACGAATTGAGTCAGAGGCACTTATCGATAAGCTCAAACTAAACTTAGACGATTAACTTAAACAATCGCACTCAAACGCCACCAACATAGCCTTGTTGGCGCCAGGCTTCAAAAACGACTATCGCAACCGAATTCGACAGATTGAGACTACGCTGCTCGGGCAGCATGGGCAGGCGTATTTTTTGATCATCGCTGAACAATGCCGTTTGCTCGGGTGACAAACCCGCCGTCTCCCTACCAAAAACAAATACGTCTCCTGCTCGAAGCGCCACGTTACTCACTAACTGTTTGGCCTTAGTCGTCAACGCAAAAACACGGTTGCGCGGAGCACCGATGGCGTCCAAAGCCTGCTCAAGACTATCGTGCACTTTCACTGGCTGCCATTCATGATAATCAAGCCCTGCACGCCTTAAGCGTCGATCATCAATCTCAAAACCTAGCGGACGAACTAAGTGCAAACGTGCACCCGTATTAGCGCATAGGCGAATTACGTTACCAGTGTTAGGCGGGATTTCGGGTTGGACAAGGATGACATCAAACATGATTCGTATTGTGCCAGACAACCGGAGGCGTTCGCATGGCAGCCAGCGCGACCACGCCTGCTGCACCCGCCCGCCTAAGCGCCAGAGCAGCTTGCCGCATGGTTGCTCCGGTTGTCATCACATCATCTACAACACCCACCCACACGTTCGGCACTCTTTGTTCACAAACATACAAATCTTGGACTGCGATTTGTCGATCATCCCTGTTGAGCGCCTTTTGAGCACCGCAATCACCTTGACGATGTAGCAGTCCCCGCCGGCAAGGCACTCTCATTGCCCACGCGACCGTTCGAGCAATCTCACCTGCCGGATTAAATCCTCTTTGCCGAATAGCCGATTGGCTAGCGGGAATAGGAACGATGAGGTCAAGCGCGGGTAGTGGCAACTTATTGCCAAGCACTGCCTGATAAAGCATCCTGCCCATCGTCCCCGCCAGGTGCAATTGGCCTCGCTCTTTGAGACCGTGCATTAAAACATCGACAGGAAATGCGTAACGCATGGCGACGACTGTTCGCTCAAACATTGGCCTATCGGCTCGGCAATGCTGGCATAGTAGCTGGCACGGGGAGGCAATCATCTTAAATGCATCACCCATCAGCTCGTCTGCGCAGATAAAACATCGAGGGATGCCTTGCATACCAAGTGAAATATCATCCTGACAATCCTTGCAAAAATCACCGCCATAGGCCGCGAGAGCACATACTGGGCAAGGATTGAAGATTTGTCGTCGTAAAATTTCGTGAATCAGGTACAGTCTCGTTTGAAGTTTTTTAGTCCACATACGGGCAGTTTGCAGAATTGACTGCTGCCACACAATTCGTACATGACAAAACCCTCCTCATCATTCTCGCACCCCCAACTACCGATCTCGAGCATCGCGGTAAGGGCTCAGTTCGCGCGCAGAGGCGATATGAGCGAGGCACAGTTTTTGTACGGCGAAATTGCCGATCGCATGCTTGATCGGCTCAAACTTATCCGCATGCAGCCCTCAACCATCCTTGACGCAGGGTGTGGCGCAGGCAGAGGAATTGACATACTCAGGCAACGCTATCCTCTTGCTCGCATCATTGGTCAGGATTTCAATCAGAAGGCACTTGCCATCGCGAGACAACGTCATCCGACAGGCTGGAGAGGACAACTACAAAAATTACTGGGGCAAACTGCCTCTTTTGAATGGTGCGATGGTGACCTCGCAAAATCAGGGCTCGCAGCTGAGTCAGTTGATCTGGTGTGGTCCAACCTCGCGCTGCACTGGCATCCCGCCCCCCACGATGTGCTGCAGGAATGGAGCCGTATTATCAAATTAAACGGCTTGGCTTTTTTCTCGTGTTTTGGCCCAGCAACGCTTAAGGAAGTAAGAGAGGCACTCGTAAGCGCGCGCTTAAAAACGCAAACGCCAAGCTTTGTCGACATGCATGATTTTGGCGACTTACTTGTCGAAAAAGGCTTTGGCGATCCAGTCATGGATCAGGAAACCTTAACACTCACCTACCAATCTGCCGAACGCTTGCTTCAGGACGTACGCGCCCTGGGCGGTAATCCATGCATTGAACGGCGAGCCAGCTTGGTTAGTCGATCCTGGCGTGCAAAACTGCTAGCGGCGCTAGAGGAGCAACGCAAATCTGATGGATTGATACATTTAAGTATCGAAGTTGCCTATGGCCATGCTTGGCGTTTGGGGCACCGCCAGCAAGGCCATGGAGAAACCTATGTGAGCGTGAGCTCGATTAAAAGAAAATCTAGCTAAACGCTCTGTACGCTTTGTAGGCCATGTAGGCCGATAACAGAAACAGCAAATAAGCGAAAACTCTTTTAAGTGACTTGACTGGAAGCTTATGCGCTAATTTCGCACCCACTGGCGCTGTTAGTACGCTACAGGCTGCTAGAACGATAAGCGCAGGCCAATACACGTAGCCAATCATCTTGCCCGGGATAACGTCTTGGTGCATACCAGACCAAATATACCCAATGGTATTAATCAGAGCGATTGGAAAACCCAGCGCCGCTGAGGTACCGACCGCCTGATGCAGAGGAATATTGCACCACGTCATAAATGGCACCGATACAAAACCACCGCCCGCACCAACTAAACCAGACAAAAAGCCGATACCCCCTCCAGCTGTAGCGGTACCGGCAGGACCTGGCATTTGCCGACTTGGCTTGGGTTTCTTATCAAGCAACATCTGCAAGCCAGAATAGCCAACAAAAACTGCAAAAACAATTGCCAGCCAGCCAGTCTTCAACATCGAAAAAACGCCCACGCTGGCCAACAAACCGCCAATTACGATACCCGGCGTAAACGCCAGCACCAGATTCCAGCGCACCGCGCCTTTTTTCTGATGCGCCATTACGCTTGAAACAGACGTAAACAAAATCGAAGCCATCGAAGTGGCAATTGCAGCATGAACAACTAGATTAGGATTCAAGCCGTGCCATGTCAGCAAAAAGGTCAAGAAGGGCACAAGAATCATGCCACCGCCTATCCCCAACAAACCGGCCAGAAGACCAGTCACCGCGCCAAGAACTGCCAAAACAAGAATGAATAGTGGGTCCATAGGATACTCAAAGATGACGTCCGTAATGGCGCTCAGTATACTGATTGGCAGGGCAAAACAACCAGTTAATTGAACCAAAGCGAAATCGTCATGAATTCTCTAGACACTGAAGTGTTGCGGCAAGCACTTGGATGGCTCAAAGATGGCCATACCGTTCATCTCGCTACTGTCGTTAAAACTTGGGGGTCGGCACCACGCCAGGCTGGTGCCATGGCCGCTATTCGTGGTGACGGCCGCTTGATTGGTTCAGTTTCTGGTGGCTGCATAGAGGACGATCTCATTGTTAAGGCCCAGGAAAGCTGGCTACCCTCTGAACCGAAACTGGTTACTTACGGCGTCACTCAAGATGAGGCAGCGAGATTCGGATTGCCTTGTGGCGGTACATTGCGTCTAGTCATCGAACCGCTTGGTTTACCCGGATGGATCGAAAATGTTGTCAAAGCAACAGAATCCCAACAGTTGATTGCCCGAAGCCTTGATTTAAAAACAGGTCAATCAACAATGCGGGCAGCTCAAGCGGGACAAAAAACAGAAGTCAGCGAGGAAACCTGTCAATTTGTCTATGGACCACACTGGCGTTTGTTGATCATAGGCGCAAATCAAACAGCCAAGGCGCTGGCTCAAATAGCCAGTATGCTCGAGTTTCAGGTTCTAGTCTGCGACCCTCGAGAAGAATTCACCGCCGACTTTGATATGCCCGGCGTAGCCTTAGTCCCTGGCATGCCAGACGATGTTGTATTGTCCATACAGACCGACGCTCGCACAGCCATCGTAGCCTTGACCCACGATCCGAAACTCGATGACATGGCGTTACTTGAGGCACTGAAATCGAGTGCCTTTTACGTCGGAGCCCTGGGCTCTGTTCGTAATCAAAGCAGTCGACGAGCCAGATTAAAAATGTTTGAGCTCTCGGATCAGGAAATTGACCAATTGCACGGTCCCGTTGGACTTCAGATTGGCAGCCGAACACCCGCCGAAATAGCGGTAGCGGTTGCAGCCGAGCTGGTACAGGTAAGGCGCAAGTTCGAGGATGAGCGTGTCAATCTCTCGGGCACTCAAACGTCAAAAGAGGATTAGATATTTCTCTTGCGAGTTTCGATACCAAGTTGCTTTAACTTGCGATAAAGATGTGTGCGCTCTAATCCAGTCTTGTCAGACACTTTGGTCATGCTGTGATTTTCTTTAGCCAAGTGATATTCAAAATAGACTCGCTCGAACGCATCACGCGCCTCCCGAAGGGGCTGGTCGAGAGAAATATCGCCAAGCAGGCTGCGGTCTATCTCTGGCTCAACTACAGGGGTGGGTGTTTCTTCACGAACAAGAGCAGTCTGCTTTTCAGTCATCGTAGCTGAAACAGGCTGAAATCCTGGCATCTTGGGTGCAGCAACCCTAGCACGCGCCAATCCCGACGAAATAGTTTTAAGCAAGCGCTGCAAAGTAATTGGCTTCTCTAGGAAGTCAATCGCCCCAATGCGAGTGGCTTCGACCGCCGTGTCTATGGTGGCGTGCCCGCTCATCATAATAACGGGCATATCGAGCAGGCCTTGCGAACCCCATTCTTTGAGCAAAGTAACGCCATCGGTATCTGGCATCCAGATATCGAGCAATACTAAATCCGGGCGAATGCGTAATCTGGACGCACGGGCTTGCGCCGCGTTCTCCGCTAGTTCAACTGTATGTCCTTCGTCGTAGAGGATTTCGGAGAGCAACTCTCTTATTCCAATCTCATCATCGACAACCAAAATTCTGGCCATTTTTTTTCACCTGTTATGCAGCACCATTATCGCCGCATCAATTCCCTGATTCTACTCGCGTCACAAGTCTAGTGAGTAATATTGACACTCTCGCCCCACCATCGCGGCGGTTTGATACGTCAATTCGCCCATCATGCTCTTCAATTATCTTCCTAACAATCGCCAACCCCAACCCGGTGCCCTGCGCCTTTGTTGTAACGTAAGGTTCAAAAACACGCTGCAACACCTGCGCAGAAAAACCAGGCCCATTATCCATGACAGTCAAACGTACTGACTGATGGGCCTCGCCATCTTGCTGATTGGCGTCAGTCAGTTGGGTCATGATGGAAATTACACCTGCGGCTGGTAAATCGACCAAAGCATCGCGAGCGTTGGCAAGCAAATTATGAATGACTTGTCGCAACTGTGTCGGATCCCCTTCGACGAGGGGCAAATCTTTGGCTAACGATACATCAAGATGCCAAGGCAATGCATTGTCCTTCGTCGACATCCCTTGCGGATCCCATCCATACAATGCTAGCACCTCATCAATCAGTGAATTCAAGTCAACTGGCACTAATTGAACAGGCGGTTTGCGAGCATACTCCTTGAAGTCATCTACCATATGCTTGAGCGAAGTGACTTGGTTCACGATGGTTGTAGTCGAGCGCTCAAGCAATTGCGCATCAGCCGGCTCTAGCTTATGCGATAACTTCATTGCTAGCCTTTCAGCGGACAGTTGTATAGGTGTTAAGGGATTTTTAATTTCATGGGCGAGACGCCGTGCGACTTCCCCCCAAGCAACGCTTCGGTTTGCCGAGATCACTTCACTGATGTCATCAAACACAACCATATAGCCATTATTGCGGCCGTCGACACGCAAATGGGTGCCGCGAGCGAGAACCGTCACCGTATGCGTAGTTTCGCTGTCGTCTTTACTCTGCCGCGCTAACTCGAACTGCTCTTGCCAGTGTGTACGTTCGGAACCAACCGCACTATGTTCGGCAAAAGCCTGGCGAATCACTCGAGAGAACTCGAGCATGCCATCAATCATCTCCAAAGGACGGCCAGGACCCGCACGCAGATCAACTGCCAAAATTGTTTGAGCGCCTTGATTGAAAGTTGTCAGGCGAAAGTTTTCATCAAATACCAACACACCTGCTGACAAGTTGGACAATACGCTTTCAAGGTAGACATTCGATCGCTCGAGCTGGGCTCGATTCGTCTCTACCATGCGTCTGGCCTCATCCAACTGCCTTGTCATCGCGTTAAACGATCGCGTCAACTGTCCTACTTCATCCTGCGACACAGGCTCAGGTAAGGGCCGATAATCACCCACGCTCACAGCGTACGTACCGGAGGCCAAAGTGAGCAGAGGACTCACAAGTCGCTTGGATAAATATAAGGCGATTGCAATGGCTGCGAAAACAGCTAGCAGCAATGCCAAGGTCAGCGTGATGCCATAAAGATTACGCAAACTTCGTCGTGACAACGCAAGCTCCTGGTAATCGAGATAGCCTATCTGAACCTCGTTAGCGTTACGTGCGATTTTTTCAGATACGGGTTGTATGAGTTGCAACCAACGCGCCTCTGCGTTAACTCCCAACGCAACCTCACCACGATCTAGCGAACCAAGCGGCACGATGACGCGCAACTGCAGTGGCGCATCCGTAGGTCCAGGTGCGGGATCGTCTATCGCGGCAGCGGAATAACCCCGTGTCATACGCAATTGATTCAAAACCGATGGAGGCGGTAATGGCGGCAACAAAGTACCTAGCTTGTCGGTGGAAAATGCAATCAGCCGGCCACTGCTAGTGAACACCATTACGTCATTTAATCCGTTTGCCTCACGCAACCGTGTGATGACATTGGCCATGTCAGCGTCTGGGGTGACGTTCAGCTCTGGCGTCATAGCACGTGCACGAGAATCAAGCTCGGCTAACTGAGCGTCGATCGCGGCACGTCCCAAGGCCAGACCAGACTCTAGCGCAGCATCCACCCTAACGTTGAACCAAGACTCGATGGATCGAGACATGAACTGCACCGACAGGGTATAGACCAAAGCGCCAGGCAATACACCAATCAAAGCAAACGCAAGGGCAAAGCGCGCAGTAAGTCTTGATCCGAATTGCCCTCGCCTGAGCTGACGTATCAATTTAACTGTGAGCGCAACCACCCAAACGAACAAGGCGAGCGCCAGAGCGCCGTTTAACCATAATAGAAGGGTCTGGTACTGAGCGACGCGCGATGCATTACCCGTCGACCACGCCAATAGGCCAAATAAGCTCAGTCCGCTTACAACACCAACAATCAGCGCGATACGAAGCAATGGATTCATTTGTTTGCCTCGGACGCTTGGATTGAAAAATCAAAAGGAGCCCAGGGACTGCTCAAAGACCATGCGCCGCGATTCATCGCATCAATTTGAAGAGGGCGGGCCAGTTGTGAATTATCGAGTCTAATCCTGACCTTACCCTCATAGCGCGTATTCCGATCAAACCTATCTAGCGGCGCAATAGGCCAATCTCGCAGACGCTTAAGCATAGCCAATCCCTCATCGAGCGAGGCAACCGGAATAGAGATATCCCCTGAGGCTAGGCGCCATTGGCGGGTAAGCGTGTTGTATGTCAAGCGGCGAGACAGCGAAACCTCAACTAGGGTTCGATCGAGCCACCACCATCGAGGCAAGGAAATCACCAAATCTACGGTGAAATAAAGTGGCACGCCGCGATCGAGCGCATCAATCATCACTGGATTGAGATCAAGAGCGAAGTCAACATCCATGTTAAGTTGCCCCTGACCGATTAAAGGTTCAATCAGGGTGACCTTGGCCTCGGCTGGCCAGCCAACACGACAAATAAAGCAGAGAAACAGCCCGAGCACAATCCTTGCGAATCGGTAAAACATTGCATTCGATGCAGATTGAGCCATGGCGTTCCTGAAATCTATCCTGCGCGGGAAAACAGCGCATAGAAAAATCCATCGTGATCATCGCTATTATCCACCGCCCGGGCAACTGGTAACAACTGTCCGGGAGCTATAAGCCGCGTCGCATCCGAATGCCGTTGCAAAAAGCCTTGCGCGAGCATTTCACCTTCTTGCGGAAATACCGAACAAGTCACCAGCAACATCTTGCCACCAGGAGCAAGCGTGGTCCAAAGACTGTCCAGAATGCGCTTTTGCAAGCCGGCGATTCGATCAATATCTTTTTCTTGTCGCAACCAACGAATGTCTGGATGACGCCTGACGATACCAGAGGCAGTACAAGGCACATCAGCCAAGACCGCATCAAAAGGTTTTTTATCCCACCACCGGTTTACGTCGCTGGCATCGGCTGCCAATAAATGCACCTGCGGTGTCATAAGCCCCAGACGCTGAAGATTCTGCCGTACACGATCCAGGCGTGACTGATCAATATCCAGAGCGGTTAACTCGATATCGACCAACTCCAGCAAATGAGCGGCTTTACCGCCAGGAGCCGCACACGCATCGAGCACTCGCATCCCCTGCTTGACTTGTAATAACGGCGCAGCTAATTGAGCGCCAGCATCTTGAACGGACCACCAGCCTTCCTGATATCCGGGCAACGCGGTAATCGGCCGAGGCTGCTGCACCAATATTCCGTTACCTGGGAGAATCTTGCAATCTAGGCCCTGCACTGCAAAAGCCGCCACGACGGCATCAACAGTCGCGCGACGCTGATTGACTCTCAACGTCAGCGGCGGTGGCGTATTCGACGCTTCCATAACCTGCTGCCATTGGGCAGGATAAGCTCGGCGCAGTCGATGAACCCACCAATTAGGGTGATTCCAGCGAACCTCTAGTTGCTGCGAGACCTGTGCCAACAAGACGTCGCGCTCCCTCTGAAATCGCCTCAGCACAGCGTTAACCATACCTTTGTAAGATACCAAGTCGCGCTGGCTCTGCGCGGCTTCGACGCTCTGATCCACTAAGGTGTGCGCACTGTAGAGCGGTGTACCCAACGGCACGGATCCTTTTTCTGCTCTTATCGAAGCGTCCAGCAATACCAAACTTAATCCTAACAACGTCGGAACAATCGGATTAGGTGGCGCACGCTGCAACAGCGCACCGCATAAACCTCTGGCAAGACCCCAGTGCCGCATCGCGTAAAAAGCCAGCGCCTGAGTTGAAGGCCGCAGATCAGCAGGGATATGGGCAAGCGATTCAGTCAGGGAACGACCACTTTCAACATCGGCCAGCGTGTAAGCGGCAGAGAGCAAACTACTCGATAGTGCGGGGGCATGATTTGTCATCCATCGATTGTAGGCCGACTATGTGGTTGGCACGGTAAAATTGCTCTCTTTTTACACGCAGGCTTAAGCCTTCAAGGTACACATATGTCATCCCCAAAAGTCGGTTTTGTCAGTCTTGGTTGCCCCAAAGCACTGGTTGACTCCGAGCGGATACTTACACAATTGCGCACCGAGGGCTATCAAATTGTCCCAGACTACGACAATGCAGATGTTGTAGTGGTCAACACCTGTGGCTTCATCGACAGCGCAAAAGCGGAATCACTAGACGCCATCGGTGAGGCGATTGCGGAAAATGGTCGCGTCATCGTCACCGGCTGTATGGGTGTTGAGGAGTCAGCGATACGCGCGGTGCACCCGAGCGTGCTGGCCGTCACGGGACCTCAGCAGTACGAGCAAGTCGTGCGAGCGGTTCACGACGCAGCACCGCCCAACACATCACATGATCCTTTCTTAGACCTCGTGCCGCCTCAAGGCATCAAACTGACACCGCGTCATTTTGCTTATCTTAAAATTTCTGAAGGCTGCAACCATCGCTGCAGCTTTTGCATTATCCCGTCCATGCGAGGCGATCTGGTCAGTCGCCCCGTAGGCGATGTATTGGATGAAGCGCAACGCTTAGTCAATGCGGGCGTCAAAGAGTTGTTGGTTATTTCGCAGGACACAAGCGCCTACGGCGTCGATATCAAATATCGTAGCGGCTTCTGGAACGGCCGCCCGATTAAGACTCGCATGACCGAGCTCTGTTCTGCGCTGTCAGAGATGGGGATCTGGGTCAGGCTTCACTACGTCTATCCTTATCCAAGCGTTGACGAGGTCATACCTCTGATGGCAGAGGGCAAAATCCTGCCTTATTTAGACATTCCGTTCCAACATGCCAGCCCACGCATACTCAAACTAATGAAGCGGCCAGCGTTCGAAGATAAAACCCTTGCCCGGATCAAGCGATGGCGCGAGATATGTCCGGATTTGACGATTCGATCCACGTTTATTGTGGGTTTTCCTGGAGAAACGGAAGAGGATTTCCAATATCTACTTGACTGGATGTCCGAAGCCCAGCTCGATAGAGTAGGCTGCTTTCAATACTCTGCAGTCGAAGGTGCACCGGCCAATGAGCTTGAAGGGGTGGTGCCTGACGAAGTCAAGCAAGACCGATGGGATCGTTTTATGGCGCATCAACAACAAATTTCGACCCAGCGACTTGCTCGCAAAGTCGGTGCCACCATCGACGTACTCATCGATGAGGTCGACGAAGATGGTGCGATCGGGCGCTCAAGCGCGGATGCGCCAGAAATAGACGGCTGCGTCTATGTTGATAGCGCGCTCACGCTAAAGCCAGGTGATATTGTCAAGGTAAAAATAACCGAATCAGACGAGTATGACCTTTGGGGTGAAACAATTTGACCTCGGCGGCTCAATTGAAAGTTGGATTTGCGGGGACACCCGAATTTTCTCGCTTGGCGTTGCAAGCGATTATTGACGCAGGCTTCACCGTTCCGCTGGTTATGACACAGCCTGATCGACCAGCGGGACGAGGTTTGAAGCTCACGCCCAGTCTGGTCAAATCATGCGCGCTCGACGCCCACATCCCGGTTCTGCAACCGCGTAGCCTCAAACTCGACGGCAAATATCCTGAAGATGCACGCGAGGCGCAACAAGCCCTGATGAATGCGCAGCTTGATGTCCTGGTTGTAGCAGCTTATGGCCTAATCCTTCCTAAATGGACACTCGAGCTACCCAAATTGGGTTGTTTGAATATCCATGCGAGTTTGTTACCCCGTTGGCGGGGTGCCGCCCCAATCCAGAGGGCGATAGAAGCGGGCGACAAAGAGACAGGCATCACCATTATGCAAATGGACGAAGGGCTGGATACGGGAGCGATGTTGCTGGTGGAAAAGCTTGCAATCAATACAGACACGACTGCGGCAATATTGCATGACGATCTAGCTCAAATGGGCGCTCGCCTAATTGTCACAGCGTTAACAGAATTAACGCAAGGCCATCTGCAAGCAGTCGCACAGCCAGAGCAAGGCATAAGTTACGCACAAAAACTCGACAAAGCCGAGGCCAGTCTGGACCTAACAAAAACAGCCACAGAGCTTTGCCGACGCATACTTGCCTTCAATCCTGTGCCAGGCGCGACCCTTAAATTAAAGGGTCTAAATGAGGCCGTTAAAGTCTGGCGAGCAAAAGCTCTGGATATCGATCACAAAAAACCACCGGGCACCGTTTTAAGTGCCTCGGCTGACGGCATAGATATCGCGACGGGTAAAGGAGCACTGCGCTTGCTAGAGCTTCAGCGCGCAGGCGGCAAGCGCCAATCTGCCTCTGTGTTCATTCAAGGCTGGTCGCCCGCAAACGATTAAGGATGAAGATTAAGGATGAAGTGGTAGGGCTGTGCCTATCATGGCGTCACGGGTGACAAGCGCTGCAAGCTGTTCTTCAGTAAACCCTTCCGTTCCGGCCGGGCGCATTGGCAGCACCAGATAACGCAAATCTGCCGTGCTGTCTGACACCCGCAACTCGACATTATCTGGTAGCTCTGTACCAAACTCAGCTAACACTTTGCGCGGCTCGACCACGACGCGTGAGCGATAGTCCAAAGCCTTGTACCAGGCGGGCGGTATACCCAACAACATGCGCGGGTAACACGAGCAAAGTGTACAGACCACAACATTATGAACCGCGGGGGTGTTCTCTAGCACCACCACTTTAAGTGGCGTCGTGATATCCAGACCGAATACCTCGTTAATGACTTCAATCGGATCTTTCAGCAATCTGGCTTTGAATACGGGGTCAACCCACGCGCGAGCCACAACCTTTGCCCCAACCGCCGGTGTGCGGCTATCTTGCAAATCAATTTGCCGATGAATTTGTTCGGCCGACACAACCCCTTTCTCATTTAGCAGCTGACGGATCGCGGTTTCGAGCAAGTATTCATAGCGAAGTGGATTCTCCTCTTCTTCAATCGCTGCGTGAGGATGCGTATGGTCATGATGATCATGGTGATCATGCTCATGATGGTGACTTGCATTAGGCGTGCTCATGTTGATCCTCTGTAATCAAATCCAGCCAATGTTCGTATATGTCTGCCACTACCGTGTCTGTTGGACAGCCGTTATAGTCAGGCCACACGTCCACTTGCTTAAAGCGAACACGATAAAGCGTACGCATGGGTAATCCCGGCTTGTTAAAGGCAAGCAACGAAGGATCACGAAACCGACCTGCTACCTCAATGATTTCACCGACCATCCCGCGCAAATAGTGAGGCGTGCGACAGTGAAACTCGGGTGGCTGGGACTTGACTCGAACGGGCGTGCCTGCTGACCATGTTTTCGTCACATCCGTATCGTGATTGTCGGCACTCATCTTCATCCCTTACTAACAGGCTGCTTAAGCATTTCACCCTTGATCTGTTCAATTCGAGCATTAATCTCGGCCTCGCTCAAAATTTTTTGCTCGATAAGCTGGTCACGAATGGCTCGTATCCACTTATCGTAGTATCCGAAATTTTTGTAATCCTCTTTTGTATTGGACTCAATCGAGCGGCGAATCGAGTCGACACGAAACGCACTGATAGGCGGACTACTTAACAACACATAAAGCGCATCCACGCGTTTTTGATACATGGTTACCGGATGGTCTTCCTGCCGAATCGGACCGCCCGGCAAGCCTCCAACATCATTAACACGCTGCTCCATCACTGCTCTCTCTTTTGACTCGCGTCACTCGGATTAGTTAAATGACCGCTACTTTCTTTCAGCTTTATTGTAAGAATAATCCCTGACAGTGCAAGCGTCACAGCGTTTGCGCATACTACGGGCAAAGACTCAATCAACAGGCCGTATAAAAGCCACAGAAATACACCAGAGGTAAACAACACATACATCGCCAGAGAGATGGAGTGTGTTTCGCGAGTTTTAATGACTTTCCAGGCTTGAGGAAAAAAAGCCAAGGTGGTTAGGAACGCGCCGGCGTAACCAATTATCTCGGGATTGAGCGAGGCCATCAGGCCTTGACCGCTTCGCGTTCAGCCTTTCTGATCTTGGCCTTCAAGCGGGTTTGTTTAAGTAACGAGAGGTGTTGCACAAAAACTTTGCCGTTCAAGTGGTCGATTTCATGCTGGACGCAAACCGCTAACAAACCGTCGGCGTCAAACTCGTAGGGTTCACCCTGCTCATTCAGTGCACGCACACGAACCGTGGCAGGGCGTTCAACCTCATCGTAAACGCCTGGCACCGACAAACAACCCTCTTCGTAAACTTTCAGCTCAGAGGCGCGCTCAACAATCTCGGGGTTAATGAGCACGAGCAGCTCATTTTTATCCTCACTGACATCAATCACCACGACTCGTTTGTGCACATTAACCTGAGTGGCTGCCAACCCGACACCTGGGGCGTCGTACATCGTTTCAGCCATATCCTTGATTAATTGACGTATTGAATCATCAACCACGGCCACGGGTTTAGCCACCTTGTGCAGGCGCGGATCGGGGTAATGAAGAATCTCGAGCAAAGCCATCTTGGCGTTTAAATAGTCCCTAAGGGCTACTGTTTAAGTAAAAGTCAGGATCTATTTTAATTTATTTCAGGTCTTGCGCGAGCCGCGTCATTTTTAACCACGTCCTAACGCCAAAGCGGCTTGGACATGACAAACTTGAGCATGAAGACTACTCACACACACCAAATTCTCACCCCTCACAATCCCCATTACCCGGCGTCGCTGCGCCACATTCCTCAGGCACCTAGCGTACTTTTTGCCCGCGGAAATCTTGATCTTCTCAGCACTAATAAAATTGCCATTGTGGGCGCTCGCCATCCGACGCCAGACGGCCTAGACAATGCCTATGCGTTTGCAAAGCACCTGGCCGAGTGCGGGTTTTGCATCGTCAGCGGCTTGGCGCAAGGTATAGATGGCGCCAGTCATGAAGGCGCGCTAGATGCAAACATGCCAAACGGGAGCACCATTGCCGTCCTCGGTTGCGGGATTGACATCATCTATCCGCGAACTCATCAGAAGTTGGCAGATCGTATTATTGCCAGCAAAGGGCTGATCATCTCTGAGTTTCCGCCCGGCACGCCGCCAATTGGGCGTAATTTCCCGAAACGCAACCGCATCGTCGCAGGACTGTCTTCCGGGGTACTGGTCGTGGAGGCCGCACTCAAAAGCGGCTCGCTGATCACCGCTCGCTTGGCCAACGACATGGGGCGAGAGGTGTTTGCCATGCCCGGATCAATTCACTCGCCCTTGTCACGCGGGCCACACTATCTCATCCAGCAAGGAGCCAAACTTGTCGAGAATGTCACAGATATTTTGTCTGAAATAATCCCAAGCGCACGGCTGTCTCAATCGGTTGGTTTCAAGAGCGAAAAATATATTGACACATCGGATGCCGTCACACCGTCACTGCTAAACTCAATCGGCTACGATGCTGTTTCGGAGCAGACTTTATTGCGCCGCTCGAAAATGTCTTTGGCGCAATTTGGAATCGAATTGCTTACACTCGAGATGCAAGGACTTATCTTGCGCCAATCCGACGGAAGAATCACTAAAATTCGTCACAGTATTAAACAATAAAGTCACATAGAGATATACGTTCATGTCCTTGCCCTCACATGTCAAAGTCGTAGAAGTATCACCTCGCGATGGCCTGCAGAATGAAAAGCAGTTCATCGACACTGCCATCAAGGTCGAGCTCGTCAACCGTCTAAGCGATGCAGGCTTTGAAAACATCGAAGCGGCCTCTTTCGTATCACCGAAATGGACCCCGCAAATGGCTGACGCATCCGAGGTAATGTCTCAAATTAATCGTCGAGCCGGGACCATCTACTCGGCCCTGACGCCCAACATGAAAGGCTTTGAGGCGGCGCGCGCGGCAGGGGTGGATGAGGTCGTGATATTTGGCGCAGCGAGCGAGGCGTTTTCGCACAAAAATATCAATTGCTCCATTGCAGAGTCGCTTGAGCGATTTGCGCCCGTTGCGAAAGCCGCTCTTGAGTCAGGCCTTAGACTTCGCGCTGCACTCAGTTGCGCCTTAGGTTGCCCATACGAGGGCGAAGTTTCAATCGCGCAAGTGGTCGCCGTAGCCAAACGCTTTGAAGAGATGGGCTGTCATGAAATTGATATCGCTGACACCATTGGCGTTGGCACACCTAGGCGCGTCGGTGAAGTGATGCGTGCAGTGACCGACGCGATTGATCCACGTAAAATTTCCGGGCACTTTCACGACACCTATGGCCAGGCGATCGGCAACATCATGGCGGCACTTGAAGCTGGGGTTACGATTTTTCACAGCTCAGTGTCTGGCCTAGGAGGATGCCCTTATGCCAAAGGCGCAACCGGCAACGTTGCCACTGAAGATGTCCTTTACCTTTTGCACGGACTTGATATCGATACTGGTGTGAATTTTGATGCTGTAGTGGACATCGGACAATGGATGTCCGCACACCTGAACCGCCCTGGTGGCAGCCGAGCCGGTAATGCGACATTTGCAAAACGAGCATCATGAAAATTCTTAAGGCTCTTTTCACAGTTACGCTGGCCGGCCTTGCCAGTCAAGCGATGGCACAAGCAGGCTCTGAATACGGTTCAACGCAAGCTTGCTCGGCAACGATAGAAGCAGACGACGCCTATCACTTCATTCCGTTGCATATCGACATACCAGACACGTGCAAAGACTTTACTGTGACGCTCAAACATGTTGGACGCCTGCCCAAAGCAGCCATGGGACATAATTGGGTACTCACACGAAAGGCAGATATGGAGCCTGTCGCTAAAGACGGCATTCTTGCTGGCGCGACTAACAATTACGTCATGCCGAACGATCAAAGAGTGATTGCACACACTGAGGTGATTGGTGGTGGAGAGACTACGTCCATCAAATTTTCAGTTGCTCTGCTAAAACCAAACGAAAGCTACGTTTTCTTCTGTTCTTTTGGAGGCCACTCGCCATTGATGCGAGGAACGGTTGCGCTGCGCAAAACAAATTAACCCGCCTCAAGCGGTTAATCGAATTTCCGAACGTCATCAATAACCTTGCCGTCATTGGCTAGGGTTCCCGCCTCAACATACAGGACTTGCGCTCGCAACTTGGTCACATCCCGAACTGTTTGTTCGACTTTATCAACTAGGCCTTCAGCTTGCGTTTCAGTTTCAATCTGTAAGGTCATCTGATCAGCACCTGTCGTACCGCTAATCACAAGGCGAGCTTTAAGTATCTCCGGATAACGCTTGACGACCTCATTGATTTGACCCGGATGAACGAACATACCGCGGACCTTGGTCGTCTGATCTGCACGTCCAAGCCAGCCGCGAATTCTTGTATTGGTTCGGCCGCAGGGAGAATGGCCAGGCAGAATCGCTGAGAGATCCCCGGTACCGAACCTAACTAATGGATAGGTCGGATTCAGCGTTGTAACCACCACTTCACCTACTTCACCGTCTGGCACAACATCACCCGTTCCCGGTCGCACAATCTCAAGCAATATATCTTCACTCAACACCAGGCCATCACGAGCGGCTGTCTCATAAGCGATCATGCCTAAATCAGCAGTACCGTAGGCTTGATATCCGTCGATGCCGCGCGACATAAACCAATCACGCAACGATGCTGGAAACGCTTCGCCCGAAACTAAAGCACGTTTTAACGAAGGTAAAACGCAGCCTAATTCATCGGCTTTTTCCAAAATTATTTTTAGAAAACTTGGTGTGCCAACATATCCAACCGGCTGCAGATCTCTCATTGCCTGAACCTGCTGCTCAGTTTGTCCAACACCTGCGGGAAATACCGTACACCCTAATGCATGGGCGGCAGTCTCAAACATCGATCCAGCAGGTGTAAAGTGATAGGAAAAACAGTTGTGCACTAAATCACCAGCACGAAATCCTGCGGCGAACATTGCCCTTGCAAACCGCCAATAATCCGTAGTTCGTCCCTCTGGCTCATACAAGGGCCCTGGCGATGCAAAGACTCTCAATACGTCATGACCCCAACTGCTGGCAGCGAAGCCCCCAAAGACTCGCTCCCTTACGTCATGAGCACTAGAGCTGCTTGTCCGTAAATCTGTCTGAGCCGCCAGCAGCTCGGACTTCCTCACCACCGGTAACGTCGCGAGCGATTGACGCGTATGCACTGACAATGGGTCCACGCCCTGAAGTTGTCTAGCAATGGCAGGCGAGTGTTGTACCGCATGGCGTAAGGCATGCGGCAAAGCGAGCAGCAGCGATTGCTCACGCTCAGCAGTATGGCGGACTTCCGCCGAATCGTAGAAATCAGTCATAGCCAAGTCCGTTGATGCTTGGAAAATTCACTTAAGCCAACCAACGCTTGCGGCGACGATAAAACTTAGTGTCTTTAAAACTCTTTCGCTCGCCACTAGAAATGCCGAGATAGAACTCTTTCACATCTTCATTTTCAGCTAAATCGCTCGCAGCGCCGTCCATCATGACGCGACCGTTTTCAAGGATGTAGCCATAATCAGCATATCGCAAGGCAACATTGGTATTTTGTTCCGCGAGTAGGAAGCTCACGCCTTCTCTCTGGTTTAAGTCCTTAACAATTTCGAAAATTTCTTCGACAATTTGTGGCGCTAAACCCATTGAAGGCTCATCAAGCAAAATCATATTGGGCGCGGCCATCAAGGCTCGACCAATCGCGCACATCTGCTGCTCACCACCCGAGGTGTAACCCGCTTGACTGCCTCTGCGCTGTTTAAGACGTGGAAAATATTGATAGACTCGCTCAAGCGCCAAGGCGAGATCTGCGCGTGACAGATTGCGGGTGTAAGCCCCTGTTAGCAGGTTATCCTCAATACTCAGGTGGGCAAAGCAATGGCGGCCTTCCATGACTTGCACCACACCACGTTTAACAAGATCGGCGGGGGACAAACGCTCAATTTGCTCCCCACGATACTTAATGTCACCTTTGGTGACATCGCCTCGCTCGCCTTTCAGCAAATTCGAAATAGCCCGCAACGTCGTTGTCTTGCCTGCGCCGTTTGCGCCCAGAAGGGCAACAATTTTGCCTTCGGGCACTACCAGCGACACCCCTTTAAGCACCAGTATGACGTGGTTATAAATCACTTCAATACCATTCACATCCAACAAAACGTTGGGTGTCGACGCTGAGCTTGAATGCGTGCCTTGGGGTGTCATGTCAGGCCTCAATCTTCACACTTAACCGGTGTAATGTTTTTATCTTTGGCGTATTTTGCGGCAGCCTCTTTAACCAGCGGCTCGACGACTGACTTATCCGAGCGATACCAGTCCGATGTCAACTGAAACTTGCCACCGTCCCAAGTAACAATTCTGGCCCAATCATCACCTGTGTGATTAGTGCACGAAGTTTTTACAGGGCGCATGATTTCACCGAAGCCGATTTCATTCAGGCGATCCTGCGTCAGGTTCAAGTGCTCAAGACCCCAACGCACCTGCTCGGGTGTCAACGACTTGCCTTTACCAAATTTTTCTTGAGCAGTACGAATCGCCTCAACAGTAAGCATAGAGATAATCATGCCGCGTGTATGCGCCAGCGTCCCAACAGTATTGCCAGCGGTATCAGCACCCTCACCTTTATCGTAAACCTTTGCCTTTAATTCATCGTGAACTTTATCTTTTGCAACGCTATTTGCAATTGTGATCACGTTGTAGCCTTTGGCAACGGCACCGAGATCTTTGACATCACCCTCCGAACCGGCCCACCAGATTCCGTACATTTTGTCGCGTGGATAACCGCTGGCCTGAGCCTCGCGCAGAGCCGTGGGCGTCATGATGCCAGCGCTCCAAAGTAGAACGTAGTTAGGCTTGGCTTGGCGGATTTGTAGCCAGGTTGATTTTTGCTCGACACCAGGTGCTGGGACTGGATAGAGCAACAATTCAAATCCATCTTTTTTGCTCAAAGCTTGTAAGAGCGGGATGGGTTCTTTGCCATAGGGAGAGTCGTGATAAACCAAGGCAATTTTCTTGCCCTTAAGCTTGTCAACGCCGCCCTCCTTCTTGGCGATATCCTGAATCATGATGTCAGCCGCAGTCCAGTAAGTGCCCAATAGCGGGAAGTTCCACGGAAACACCGACCCATCAGTCGACTGAGACAATCCATAGCCCACGGTCATGATGGGCTCTTTATCGCCCGGTGCCTTATCGCTAACAGCAAAAGTAATGCCCGTTGACTGAGGATCGTAAGCCGAGGCTCCAGTGGGTGCATGCCCTTTAAGACGCTCATAACACTCCACGCCACGGTCAGTCGCATAGGCTGTCTCACATTCTTCGTACGTAATTTTTACGCCATTGACACCACCGCGCGCATTCACCAACTTCAAGTAATCCATCTTGCCATCGGCCCATGGGATACCCAAAGGTGCGAACGAGCCTGTTCGGTAAGCTAGCAAAGGAATAAATTGTTCATCTGCAACGGCCGGTGTCGACAAAATAGTCAACGACGCCATGGCCAGCAGCCCAGCTACACAAGCCTTCAAGTTCTTACGATCCATTTCTTCCTCCATGTGACGCCTCAGTGGCATCAAGTTGAACTAAACCGGTCCATGCCGGATATGCCTAATGCGGAAACGGCCAAATCCGCAACTTCTCTTTCCCGATACTCCACAGCCTTGCTAACCCGTGAGGCTCGGCAATTAAAAAGAATACGATCAACGCGCCAAAAATCATTTGTTCAATATGGGTTGCCGTATCTACCGCAATCGGAATTCCAAACCAGCTCGGGATATGGTTTAGCAACACAGGGACCAAGACGATAAAAGCAGCACCATAAAAACTGCCTACAATAGAGCCCAAGCCGCCGATGATGACCAT
>Ga0164297_10001186_pt1 | contig 28343 bp, 21 predicted proteins | sample GEODES058metaG_FD_113539 | JGI IMG/M metagenome (GOLD analysis project Ga0164297, IMG submission 113539) | Dystrophic lake water microbial communities from Trout Bog Lake, Wisconsin, USA - GEODES058 metaG | ecosystem: Environmental > Aquatic > Freshwater > Lake | place: USA: Trout Bog Lake... | reverse complement strand
TGTTGTAAAGTTGGAACGTTGAAATGTTGTAAAGTTGATTTTTGGGCAATTGATTATTTTTGTCTGTTTTAAATTAGACAGGTAACATTACAACGTTCAAACATTATAACGTTTCAACAAAAAAACCATGTTCGATAAATTACTCGAAGCCAAACAAAAAGCCGAAGCCGTAAAAAAGCGCCTTGACGGACTCACCGTAACAGGCATTGCCGAAGGCGGGAAGATCAAAGTAACCTCTAACGGCAACAAGGTGATTCAATCTATTTCCCTGGATGACGAGTTTCTGAAAACTTCCGAAAAAGAAGAATTGGAAGAACTGCTGACCATTGCTGTCAACAAAGCACTGGAACAAGCCGAAAATTTAAACCAAAGTGAGATGGCGGCCCTGTCAAAAGATATGTTCGGGGGCCTGGGTGGTTTGTTTGGGAAGTGATTGGTTGTAATGGTGGAACATTGAAAGGTTTTAACGTCATCTGCTTGTTCCTCTTGTCTGACAATATCACAATAAATTTACTTGAAATGTCTTAACTTTCAGTTTAACTTTGTATGGTAACATTTCAACGTTAAAACGTTTATACCTTACAACCCAAAATATGAAATTCACCTATTATGGCCACGCTTGTTTCGGGCTTGAAACCGGTGGCAAAAAGCTCTTATTCGATCCATTTATCTCCCATAATTCTCTGGCTAAACATATCGATATTAACAGCCTTCATCCTGATTATATCCTGTTGTCTCACGGGCATGGCGACCATGTTGCCGACTTGTTTGCGATACAAAAAAATAGCGGCGCAAAAGTGATCGCAATTGCGGATATAGCCGGCTGGCTTGAAGGCAAAGGGATCCCTGATGCTCATGGCATGAATATCGGTGGTGGATTTAACTTTGATTTTGGACGCGTAAAAATGGTAAATGCTATTCACTCCAGCTCATTACCAGATGGGTCATACGGCGGTAACCCCGCTGGTTTTGTGATCAATACCGAAGGGAAAAAGATATATTATGCCGGAGATACCGCTCTGCATTATGACATGAAACTATTGGCCGATGAAAACCTCGACTGGGCCATATTACCCATTGGCGACAATTATACCATGGGGGCCGATGATGCTATTAAAGCCGCGGGTTTTGTTAATTGTAAAAATGTCATTGGGGTGCACTATGATACCTTTCCGCCAATTCGTATCGATAAAGCGGAAACACTCGGTAAATTTGAAAAGGCCGGGCTCAATCTGCAATTGATACCTATAGGCGAAAGCATCGCGCTTTAGTAAATAAAAAAGCCACCAGATGCGGTGGCTTTTTTGTTGGCTGTTTATATAGGATTAAATCACGGTCCCGTGTGGAATTACGGCCCTTTTCTTGATCACCACGATTCCGTCCTGCACGGTATGGGTGCCATAGTCGCCGTCCTCCAGCTTTTTATTGCCGCAGTTGATCTTTACATCATCACCGATATAGGTATTTTTATCGATGATCGCGTTTTTGATACAACAACGGTCGCCAATACCCATGATCGGCGAATTGCTTTCTTCCGACTCTTTAATTTGCTGTAATGTTTGATAGTTATCGCTACCCATTACATAACAATTTTCTATGATGGTGTCTTTGCCAATGCGGGTTCGGATACCTATGATAGAACGGTAAATATGACTGGCGTTGATGATACAGCCGTCGGCAATGATAGTTTTCTCCAGATGCGAGCCTGATACCTTCGATGGTGGCAACATGCGTGCCCTTGTATAAATAGGCTGACTATCGAACAGGTTAAATGCCGGTATATCGTCGGTTAAACCAAGGTTGGCTTCAAAGAACGATGGGATGGTACCGATATCGGTCCAATATCCTTCATACTGGTAGCTGATAACACGGTGATGCGCTATAGACTCCGGTATAATTTCTTTACCGAAATCGGTACGGTCATTGCCGGTAAGCAACTCATACAGGAGTTTACGGTTAAAGATATAAATACCCATAGATGCCAGATAGTTTCTGCCCTGCGCAGCCATTTCCGGACTCACTTCTGATGCCCAGCTTTCAAAATTTGTCTTAGGTTTTTCAACGAATGCCGTAACAAAGTTATTCTCGTCGGTTTTAAGGATACCAAATCCGGGTACATCATTGGCATGTACTGGAATGGTAGCGATTGATATCTCCGCATTGTTTTTGATGTGGTTTTCTACCATTTCACGGAAATCCATCTGATAGAGCTGATCGCCGGAAAGGATCAGCACATAATCAAATTCGTGTACTGCCAGGTGATGCAAACTTTGCCTCACAGCATCAGCAGTTCCCTGGAACCAGGCCACGCTAGATGGCGTTTGTTCGGCTGCCAGAATATCCACAAAAGCATTGCTGAAACTACTGAAATGGTAGGTGTTTTTGATGTGCTTGTTCAGCGACGCAGAGTTGAACTGGGTCAGCACATAAATTCTGGTGATGTCCGAATGTAAACAATTGGAGATCGGAATATCGACCAAACGATATTTACCGGCAATTGGAACGGCCGGTTTCGAGCGGGTTGCGGTAAGCGGCGATAAGCGACTTCCCTGGCCACCGCCAAGCACAATGCTGATTACTTTTGATGTCATATAGCAGGTTTTAAACTCTCATATAGGTTAATATATTCTTTTGCCGACCGATCCCATGAAAAATCGAGCGCCATCATTCTTTTGCGTATTAGCTGCACATGGGCCGTGTTGGGGTACAAGTCGACCGCACGGCTAAGGGCATGTACAATATCAGGTACATTGGCCTGTAAAAAGCGGATACCATAACCACCATCATCACCAAAATCTATTACGGTATCTTTTAATCCCCCGGTCACTCTTACAATAGGTATGGTGCCATAACGCAAAGCGTACAACTGGTTCAAGCCGCAGGGCTCAACACGGGAGGGCATCAGTAAAAAATCTGAACCGGCATAAACCTGATGCGCCAGAGCTTCATCATAACCGATAAAAACACTGCACTGGTCGGGGAATTCTTTTTGAAGGGCGCTTAGTTCATCCTGTAATACCAACTCACCGGCTCCAAGAAGGAAAAAATTAACGCCTCCGGGATGGGCTATGATACTTCTTTTGATAGCTTCGGGCAGCAGATCGGCACCTTTTTCGCCAACCAGCCTTCCAATAAATGATACCAGCGGTCTGTCGGTAGACAGGTTGAAACGGGCGCACAGTGCTTCCTTGTTCTTTTGTTTCCCGGAGGCCAGTTTTTGTATCGAAAACGTTTCGGCGATCATGGCATCAGTCTTCGGGTTCCATATCTCGGTGTCGATGCCATTGATAATGCCCAGGCCTTTAGCTCTTTCCAAATAAAACAGATATTCCAAACCGTTTGATTTATAGGTCAGTTCTTCCAGGTAAGTAGGCGATACTGCTGTGTATTTCCAGCAGCATTTAACTGCTGCGGCCAATGGGTTGATTACGCCGTTCCATTCAAGCAGTCCGGTTTTTGTTTTATCAAATTCAGGTAACAAGCCTAATTTACTCCATCCAAAAGCTCCGTGATATTGTCCGTTATGGATGGTTAATACGGTAGGTGTTGCAGCCAGGCGTTTATATATTGGCGAGTTATAGAGCAGAAATGGCACCAAACCAGTGTGGTGATCGTGGCAATGGATCAGATCGGGCGATTGCTGTGACCAGTTGATCCAATCAAGAAATGCGATCTGGAATGCAATAAACTGTTCTGTTTCGTCGGGATAACTGTAAACATTCTCACGATCAAGTAAACCTGGTATTTTGATGAGAAAAAGTTCAAATCCCAGTTTATTCGTTTTTTCTTTTAATACTTCAAAATAAAACCTCCGCGTACCCAATAACGAAGACGCCTGAAAAACCACTTCCCACTCGTTCTCCTGCGCAAATTTACGCTCATAAAATGGCATGGCAACGGCAGCCTCAACACCCATTTGATTCTGGTATTTTGGCAAGGCACCAACAACGTCGGCAAGGCCGCCAACCTTGGCTACCGGGTAACATTCTGCGCTGAGATGGAATATTTTCATCAGGTATTATTATTGGTTCAAGTTAAGCAAAGAATTAAATAAATAGTCAAATGAAAAGCTGATAATCTCGCCTTAATTTAAATTTTTATTATTTGTTCAGCAGCAATGGTCGTTCGTTTTTATTTTGAAAATAGCCTAATTGGTTTTTTGCAAAATCGATATTTTTATTAACAATAAAACAGCATTTTTTATTAAAGTGATAATTAAAATTTGATTTTTAAAAGAAGCATGAAAAATAATCGCTTGTGCAAGTATATGCAAATCTTTAATTTTAATGCCTTCTATAAACTGCCCTGTATCGATAATGGTCTTTGACACTAGCCTGCTAAATATAAAGTATGGTTAAAAGGTAAGGCATTGTAATACAAATTATTAATCAGTATTCTTCCGTAGCGATAATTGTTTGATCAGGCCAAATTATCAGGTTATAACCAATAACGCGCCATCGTTTAATGAAAAGGGTAGCATGGGGTATTGTTTAATTTGATAAAATAAGGGTAATTTAGCTATACAGTTAGCGGCCGGCTGCTCACCCTTCAGCCATCATCTTTCTGTTAAGTGTCTTTTTTTAAAACATTAAATCAATACATTTACCTTCTTATTTTCCAAAATGGTTAAATTATTTGTCAGCGGGTTTCCACTGAATATGGACGAGTTAGAACTTGCCCGCCTGTTTATTCCGCATGGCGACCTGAAAACGATCAAATTGGTGCGCGATAAAAAGACACGCATCTGCAAGGGTTATGGCTTCATTGAGATGGGCGATCGCCAATCGGCCGAAAGCGCTGTTGCTGCTTTGCATGGTGTTGAAATGGGCGACCGATTTTTAACCGTTAATATTAAAGAGGAAGAAGAGCCAGTTAAAGCTGCACCGGTAGTACGCAAGACTGGCTATACACCGGGCTTTTCACCCCGGATAAGCGCTCCCGAGAAAAAGAAAAGGCCAAGACTACCCGGAAAAAGCTAAACCATTTTCCTTTTAAACAATCGGGGCTCAATTACTGTGCCTGATCAAAGGATAAGCCCGTTGAAAGCTCGATAAGATTTCGTCCGCATAGCAAATCCTATTACCTTTGTGCCTTATGGCATCGATTAAACCATCTGTACCTAAAGGCACCCGCGACTTCTCGCCAATTGAAATGGCCCGGCGCAATTATATTTTTGATACCATCAAAAATGTGTTCCGCAAATATGGCTATCAGCAGATCGAGACGCCGGCGATGGAGAACCTGAGTACGCTGACGGGTAAATATGGTGAAGAAGGTGATAAGCTGATATTTAAGATACTGAATAGTGGTGATTATTTATCAAAAGTAGACGCGCAGTTACTTACAACTTCAAACGCGCAACGTTTAACTTTCCAGATATCCGAAAAAGCCCTGCGTTACGACCTCACCGTTCCGTTTGCCCGTTACGTGGTGATGCATCAAAATGAGATCACTTTTCCTTTTAAGCGTTTCCAGGTACAGCCGGTATGGCGCGCCGACAGGCCCCAGAAGGGCAGATACCGCGAGTTTTACCAATGCGATGCTGATGTAGTGGGCTCTGATTCTCTGCTGAATGAGGCGGAGTTTGTGATGATCTATGACGAGGCGCTTGGTAAGTTAGGCCTCAAAGATTTTACCATAAAAATCAATAATAGAAAAATACTATCAGGCATAGCCGAACTAATAGATAAAAGTGATAACATCGTTGATCTTACCGTTGCGATCGATAAACTTGATAAAATAGGTTTGGATGGCGTTAGTAATGAGCTGTTGGAACGGGGATTTACAAGGGATGATATTGATAAGATAAAACCCGTTATCTTACTTCAAGGCACAAACGAAAGCAAGCTTGCAAGCCTCAGGGCAACGCTTGCAGGTTCGGCCATTGGTTTGAAAGGTTGTGACGAAATAGAAACCGTATTAAATTATATCAATGACAGCCCGCTGCAGACGGCGAACCTCGAATTGGATATCACCCTGGCTCGTGGTTTAAATTATTATACTGGCGCCATTTTCGAAGTAAAAACAAATGAGGTGCAAATGGGAAGTATCGGCGGAGGTGGCAGGTATGACGACCTTACCGGGATGTTTGGATTAAAGGGCCTTACCGGTGTAGGTATCTCGTTCGGGGCCGACAGAATTTATGACGTATTGGAGGAATTAAATCTCTTTCCTCAAACTGCCAGCCAGGGTACCAAAGTATTGATATGTTGTTTTGATGCCGATGGTGAAAAATTTGCATTGCCTTTATTGAAAAAGCTTCGCAGCAGCAATATTCCTGCTGAGCTTTACCCGGCCGGGGCGAAGATCAAAAAGCAGCTCGATTATGCTAATGCCAAGCAGGTTCCTTATGTTGTAATGATCGGTAGTGACGAGATACAAAGCGGGCTACTGACGCTTAAAGATATGATAAGTGGTGGACAGGAAAAGGTATCGGGTCAGGAGATCGTTGATAAGCTGAGAGCCTAATCAGCGCGTCTATTACAAACCTTTAACAAATTCCATCATGGCTACACCCGGATCAGCCTGTTTCATAAAATTCTCGCCGATCAGAAAACCGTTAAAGCCGGCTTTTTTAAGTTGTTTGATCGTTTCAGGATCACTGATAGCGCTTTCAGATATTTTGAGGAACTCCGACGGAATATGTTCTGACAATTGGTAAGAAGTTTCAACCGAAACGGTAAAATCGGCCAGGTTACGGTTGTTTACGCCAATAGCGTCCAGGTTAGGGTCGATACTGCGTTCCAGTTCTTCCAGGTTATGCACTTCAAGCAATACGTTTAGTTCCAGGCTTTTTGCCAGCGAGGCCAAATGCTTGATCTGCTTTGGGGTCAAAATCGCTGCAATAAGCAAAATGATATCTGCACCTAGCGCTTTAGCTTCAATCACCTGGTATTCGTCGATCATAAAATCCTTGCGCAGGATGGGTATTTTATTGCTGCGGCGAGCCCTCACCAGGTCTATCTTCCTGCCCATAAAAAACTGCCGGTCGGTTAGAACCGATAAAGCCGAGGCTCCGGCGGATGCATAGCCGTTGGTTACTTGTTCAACGGTCACTTTATCGTTGATGATACCTTTTGAAGGCGAACGGCGTTTAAATTCGGCGATGATGCCTGTTCTGGCCGGATCGAGTAGGAAATCTTTGAAGGAAAGCACATCGCGATGAAAATATTCCGACTCTTCCAAACTGGTATAGGATACGTTTTTCTTTGCGGATTGTATTTCCTTTAATTTGTGCGCTACGATCGTGTCAAGTATACTCATGAACCCCCTAAGCTCTGCCCAAAGGCAGCGTTATATTGATGATTTGCAATTATATTAAATTTTAACAAAATGCGACTTTGCTGCAGGCCTTTCTGCGCCTTTTGTTTGCGGGTCTAACCAGTTTTGTAAAATTGCGCGACCATATTCTGTCAGAACCGATTCCGGATGGAACTGAACTCCGCGTACATCGTATTTTTTATGGCGCAGCGCCATGATGCTATTATCTTTTTCGTCAATAGCTGTAACGGTTAATGTATCAGGAAGACCGTCATGGTCAACTACCCAGGAGTGATAACGCCCAACTTTAATACTATCGGGTAAGCCTGCAAAAAGTGTTTCGCCTTTATCGGTTATCCTGATAGGTGTAGCAATGCCGTGCATAGGCCGGCTTAAATTGTGTAGTTTGCCTCCAAATGCTTCAGCAATAGCCTGTTGGCCCAAACAAACGCCAAAGATGCTCTTTGTAGGTGCATATTTTTCGATCACGGCTAAGAGTAAACCTGCTTCTGATGGTATACCCGGTCCCGGAGATAAAATGATGTGGCTGTAGGCATCCACATCTTCCAACGCAAATTTATCGTTTCTCCAAACTTCGCAGGTAAAGCCTATCTCATGCACCAGGTGCACCAGGTTATACGTGAACGAATCGTAATTATCTATGATTAATATCTTGCTCATTTTTTTACTTGTTAGTCTACTTGCCAGTTTCAGAAGCAAAGAATTAGACTGATTTTTCTCATTTCACTGGTTTTATTAGTCCAATGCCCAATGCCCAATCACAACTCCTCCGCTAATTCAATAGCTTTTCTCAAGGCGGCTATTTTGTTGTCAACCTCTTTTAATTCGCTTTCCGGGTCCGAATCGGCTACGATTCCCGCCCCGGCCTGGTAAAATAGTGTGTTATTTTTGCTCAGGAACGAACGGATCATAATGGCATGGATAAAATCGCCATTGAAACCCAGATAGCCAATGGCCCCGCTGTAAAAGCTGCGTTTGGTTTTTTCATTTTCGTCTATGATCTCCATGGCCCGGTATTTGGGTGCCCCGCTCAGGGTACCTGCCGGGAAAGTATCTGCTACGATCTTGAATGATGAGGTGTCCTCGCGCAGCTTGCCGCTGACATGTGATACCAGGTGTATCAGGTGTGAGTAATATTGCACCTCCTTGAACGATTTTACTTCTACCTGCTCACAATGCCTGCTCAGGTCGTTTCGGGCAAGGTCTACGAGCATCACGTGTTCGGCTGATTCTTTCGGATCGTTTTCTAACAGCTTTGCAATTTCGGCATCCTTCAGGGCATCGCCACTGCGTTTAAAAGTGCCTGCAATAGGGTAAATACTGGCAATATTATTTTTAATGGTGATCTGCGCTTCGGGTGAAGAACCGAATATCCTGAAATCGCCATAATCGAAATAAAACAAATAGGGCGATGGGTTGATAGAACGAAGCGCCCGGTAAACATTGAACTCATCCCCCAAAAACTTCTTCGAGAATGGTCTGGATGGTACGATCTGGAATACATCGCCCCGGTATATGTGCTGCTTCATTTTCTTTACCACCGCCATAAATTCCTCGCCCGTAAGATCGGAATCTTCCTGACCATTGCTTTTGAAGTGATATTCAGGAAAGTTTTTATTCTTGATCAGGTATTCAAGTTTTTGCAGCCCACCGTTAGCATCCTGTCCTTCGGGTTGGTTTTGGAAAATATAAAGCTCGTTCTTAAAATGGTCGATGGCAATAATATACCGGTAAATATGGTACTGCATTACCGGCACCTTGCGGGGATTATCGTCGACAGTTTTGAGTTTGATCGTTTCGAAATGTTCAATAGCCTCGTGGGTGAAATAGCCAAAAAGACCATTGGATATGATCTTGGTAGGGCTAATCTCCGCATCAAAGTTGTCTACAAATGCGCTGATCTCTTCAACCAGGTCAAATGTGGATGCTTCACGAACCACCTCTGAACCGTCGGGGTAGCTAAGTTTTAGCCTCCCGTTATCCAGGATAAGCCCAGCAATCGGGTCGCAGCAAACATAGCTCAGGCTGTTTTCGCGGCTGTGATAATCCGAGCTCTCCAGCAACAAAGAGTTTGGGAAAACGTCGCGCAGGCGCAAATAGATGCTTACCGGTGTAGTGGTATCAGCCAATAGTTTTTTAGAAGTGGTATTGATCTTAAATTTTTTCATTTCAATTATACAGTCGCAAATAAAATACAAAACCCGGCGTGGTTGGCGCCGGGTTCATATTAGGTTTACAATTGATTAGTAGTTCATATCAAAAACACGACCGGCTGCCATTTTTGTGGAGCCACCAGCTTGTATTTTTGTTAGTTTTAATCATCGCGGTGACAAATTTATAAAGAAATTTGAATTAGCAAATTTTTAGTGAAAATATTTTAATTTTTTTTAAGCACCTGCTCCGCCAACCAGGCCCCTGCCACTGGCAAGAATTATTGCTATAACAACCACCAGTGCAATAGTAAAAAATACAGCTACTGTTTTGTGTTTTGACTCAGGCGTAGCAGCTCTTTTAGCTTTGCTGTAGCCGATGGTAATTAAAATAATGGCGATGAGCATACCCGTAAGGTGCTCTACAGTCCAGTAACGCGTATCATGCGTTTTCATAGTTTCGCTGTTGAACTGTACCAGCGGGCTCAGAAAATACAATACCAAACCAGCGATCAATTGCGTATGAACTGATATCAGCGCAAAGAGATTTAATTTGCGGTTACCCTCGCTGTAAGGTTGTTTGCCTAACCAACCGGCCCAGGCACGAACGATAGCTACCAGCACCAATAATAATACGATGTACCTTAAACCCGAATGAAGGTGCAGAAAAAATGAATATGGAGTCATAAATAATGATTTGATTATCCTATGCTAAGCCGCAAAGTTGTAACAAATATAGGATGATTGCCCCGAAAATTATTTACTGTGACAAATCTTTGAATATATTAGGGCCAAACTGAACTTACATGAAGAAACTCATACTCATTTGTTTCGCCCTTTTTACTGGTTTTTGGGGCCGGGCGCAGCAAAGTTTTCCGGTAAATGGTACCTGGGACGTCCGTCCCGGACAATATGCATTTACCAATGCCAATATTGTAGTTAGCGCCGATCAAACCATCAGTAATGGTGTACTACTGGTAAAAGATAGATTGATAGAAGCTGCAGGCCAGGGCTTGACCATACCGCGTGGTTATGTAGTCATTGATTTGAAAGGTAAATATATATACCCGGGTTTAATAGATGCCTTCACTACCTACGGTATACCGGACGCGCCTCGCCAGGCATTTAATGGCAGGGTAACCATAACTCCCGTTACTACTAAACCTGGGGCTTATAACTGGAACGAAGCCATAAGGCCTGAATTTAACGCCCGGACAATTTTCCATGCCGATGCTGCAAAAGCAGAAGATCTGAAGAAGAACGGTTTTGGCGCAGTACAGTCGCTTATACATGATGGTATTGCACGGGGTACTTCTGTGGTAGTATCGCTGGGCGATGAACGGGATAACATGGTAATGATCAATGATCGTGCTGCGGCGCACTATTCATTTAGTAAAGGAACTGCGGCTACCAATTATCCATCTGCCCTGATGGGAAGTATTGCCTTATTGCGTCAAACTTATTACGATGCCGATTGGTACAAGACTCAAAAAGAAGAGTATAATATATCCCTGGCTGAGTTTAACCAGCAACAAAACTTACCACAAATATTTGAGGCTGGCGATCCTTTTAATGTTTTGAGGGCTGATAAGATCGCCAAAGAGTTTGGTAAGCAATATATATACAAAACCGATGGCAGCGAGTACCGGCGGTTAGAAGCCATTAAAAATACGGGTGCCAGTTTGATCATTCCACTTACTTTTCCCGAGGCTTATGATATTGAAGATCCGGTGGATGCAAAAAGTGTAAGTTATGAGCAATTAAAAAGCTGGGAACTGGCACCGGGAAATCCGGCTGCTTTAGAGAAAGCAGGTATCAGATTTGCTATTACCACTTACGGCCTTCAAAGCAATAAAGATTTCTGGACCAACCTGCGCACGGCGATCGACTACGGTTTGAGCGAAAAGCAAGCATTGCTATCGCTAACCCAAATACCTGCAGAATTGCTGGGCGTAAGTGATAAACTGGGTACCTTAACCAAAGGCAAACTGGCCAATTTTATCATCACTTCCGATAATTTGTTTAAAAAGGACGATATTATATATGAGAACTGGGTTGAAGGTCGCCAATACATTGTGAGTCGCGCTGAGCTGGCCGACCTGCGGGGCAATTATTCACTTACAGGTGCAGGGCTGGCCAACACCAGCCTGAAAATTGGTGGAACGCCGGGTTCTTATGAATTGAATGTGATACGGAGCGGTGCCGATAGCGTGAGTACGCGGGGAACAATTAGCCGGAATGGTGATATCGTTTCGATCTATTTTGATTTAAAAGATAAACCAGCAGGTAGTATAAGGCTTACGGGATATATTTCGTTAGTATCTCCGGTAATAATAAGTGGCGATGCCGTATTACCCGATGGAACTTTCAGCAATTGGTCGGCTAATTTAACCAGTTCATTTACACAAGAGGCGGCTAAGCCCGAATCAAAACCAACGATTGAAGCAGGACCGATAGTATATCCATTAGCACCTTATGGCAATATTGAGCTTCCTAAGCAGGAGTCTACTTTATTTAAAAACGCTACTGTATGGACCAACGAAAAAGAGGGTATCCTGCAAAACACGGATGTGCTGATAGCTAATGGAAAGATAAAAGCTATAGGTAAAAACCTCCCTGTACCAGCCAGCGCAAAGGTTGTTGATGCAAGCGGCAAACATATTTCACCAGGTATTATTGATGAGCATTCACATATTGCTGCAAGCGGTGGTATCAACGAAGGCACCCAATCGGTAACATCCGAAGTGCGGATTGGTGATGTGCTCGATTCGGAGGATATCAATCTTTACCGACAGTTGGCGGGTGGGGTTACTACTTCACACATCCTGCATGGTTCGGCTAATGCTATTGGTGGGCAAACCATGCTGATCAAGCATCGCTGGGGGGTATTGCCGGATGAAATGAAATTTGAAGGAGCTCCCGGATTTATCAAATTTGCTTTGGGCGAAAACGTCAAACAAACCAATTGGGGCATCCCCGAGGGTACACCAAATATGCGCTTCCCGCAATCCCGTATGGGTGTAGAGCAGGTTTATGTTGATGCCTTTACCCGTGCCAAAGAGTACAAAGCTGCCAGGGCTGTTAAAGGTAACCATGTGCGCCGTGATCTTGAACTTGATGCGCTGGTAGAAATTCTGGATGATACCAGGCATATTACCTGCCACTCCTATGTGCAATCCGAGATCAATATGTTGATGCATGTAGCAGATTCGATGGGTTTCAAGGTAAATACCTTTACCCACATTCTTGAAGGTTATAAAGTGGCCGATAAAATGCTTGCACGTAATATTGCCGCATCAACTTTTTCCGACTGGTGGGCCTATAAAATGGAGGTAAGTGAAGCCATACCTTATAATGGCGCCCTGATGCATGATGTGGGACTGACTACTGCCTTTAATTCTGACGATGAAGAAATGGCCCGCCGCCTTAACCAGGAAGCTGGTAAATCTGTAGCCTATGGTAAACTGAGTGAAGAAGAGGCTTTGAAATTGGTTACGCTAAATCCTGCAAAGATGCTTCATGTTGAACAACGTGTTGGTAGCCTGAAAGAAGGTAAAGACGCTGATATCGTCGTATGGTCCGCTGATCCGCTTTCTATATACGCGGTGGCAGAGAAAACTTATGTTGATGGTGTAAAATACTGGGATATTGACGAAGATGCTGCCAAACAGAAAGCATTAAAAGCTGATGAAGCTCGCATTATCCAAAAAATGATCGCTGCAAAAAATAAAGGTGCAGCTACACAAAAGCCATCGGGCGGTAAAGGCCACCCCCGTTATACCTGCGATACCATAGAGGATGATGCCTATGTTGTGGCTGATAACTATAACGGTTTGCAAACCAAAAATACCGAAGTGCAAAGCAGGAATAAATAAATTTTGAAAGTTGAGGAATAAGAAAATGATCAAAAATATAATAATAACCGCAGGATTATTGCTTGGTTCGATCCTTTCATACGGGCAGGCTACTATTTCGCCGGCACCGGCACAAAGCAAACCGATTATCATTACCGGCGCAACCATTCATATCGGTAACGGGCAAGTGATCAACAAAGGTTATCTGGCCTTTGATAAAGGAAAAATAACTGCAATTGGCGAAGGTGCCGCACCCAGCATTGCAGGTGCTGAAGTAATTGATGCCACTGGTAAGCAGCTTTACCCGGGTTTTATTGCGCCGGTAACAAATTTAGGCCTGGTTGAAATTGATGAGGGTGCCCGCGGCACTGTTGACGATTATGAGACAGGCGAGATCAATGCTAATGTGCGCAGCATCATTGCCTATAATACTGATTCAAAAGTTATCCCTACCGTGCGTTCTAACGGAATTTTACTGGCACAGCCTACACCCTCAGGTGGACTGATCTCCGGGCAATCATCCGTAGTTCAGCTGGATGCCTGGAACTGGGAAGATGCGGCTTATAAAAAGGATATTGCTATCCATATCAATTGGCCGGTTTTAGAGCCTCCCCGCCGCCGTCGTGGACAGGGTGCTCCCTCTGAAAGTGCCGAAGCGCGCTTTCAGAAAGAATTGGATGGTATCTATAGCCTTTTTGTGCAGGCTAAAGCCTATGCCGAAACAAAAGCCGCTGTCATCAACCTGAACTTTGAGGCCATGAAGGGTTTATATGACAACAGCAAAAGGCTATTTGTAAATGCCGATGGCGCTAAAGAGATCGCATCGGCAGTTAATTTCGGTAGAAGACTGGGTATTTCGGTTGTTATTGTTGGCGGTCGCGAATCATACCTGGTTACCGACCTTCTCAAAAACAACAACGTTCCGGTTATTCTGCGCGAAACACAAACCTTGCCTACCCGCGAAGATGACGATGTTTACCTGCCTTACAAATTGCCGAAACTATTGCAGGATGCAGGCGTGTTATACGGTCTTACCGGCGTTGGATTTTGGCGCCAACGTAATCTGCCTTTCGAAGCCGGGCAGGCTGCGGGTCATGGTTTAACCAAAGAGCAGGCCCTGAGTATGATCACCTTAAACAACGCCAAAATACTAGGTATTGATAAAACCACCGGTACACTAGAAGTTGGTAAAGATGCTAACCTCTTCATCTCTGCCGGCGATGCACTGGACATGATCACCATCGATGTTCAAAAAGCTTTTATACAGGGCAGGGATATTAACCTGGATAACCTCCATAAACAACTCTACCGCAAGTTTGCAGCCAAGTATGGGGTGAAGGCTAATTTGTGATAGGTTGGGTATTTGTTAATCAGTTGATCTTTTATCAGGTATTTGAAGCGGGAAAACTAAGTTTAAAATAGCTATCGCCCAACCCTTACACCCGCGCCAGCAGGAATGTTACGGGGAGTTTGTCATGCTGAGCTGGTCGAAGTATGGGCGGTAGGGCTGCACGCGGCTATAGTTTGAGCCACGACCTGCCGGCCTGCCGCTTCGTAGTATTAACGATTTTCCCGGCATTTCATCGGCTTAGCAATACGTTTATTAGGAGGCACCTACGGAGCCCATTCCTAAATTCGGTTTTTCTAAAGACAGGAAACCCCTAAGGGGTCTTTTTTGCCTATCAAGATTAGAAGGTGCTATTATTCATGGTATAATCAGGCGACCTTGTTCAATGTTCATCTATCAAACTGTTCATCACTCCGTAGGAGTAACCTGTTTATAGCAGAAAGGAAAATAAATACAGGCTCCGTAGGTGCCCCCTGCATGCGCCTTGCATATTTTTCGGACCCTTACAGCAACAACATCTTTTATTTAATCGGCAGCCGCTGCCCAAACGGCCAATGACCATCGCATCGCCCAACCTTTAAACTCGCGCCGGCAGGGGTCCGATAGTGCGTGAGTGTGCGTGGCAGAAAAATCAAACTGTTCATCACTCCGTAGGAGTAACCTGTTTATAGCGGAAAAAATAAATAAATACAGGCTCCGTAGGTGCCCCCTGCATGCGCCTTGCATATTTTTCCGGCCCTTACAGCAACAACATCTTTTATTTAATCGGTAGCCGCTGCCCAAACGGCCAATGACCATGATGTTGCGTTAGGGATAGCAGCGGATACCGGCCTTTTGGCGGATAATGCCTGTGCAGTATGAGCGGATAGCCCGACCCGCAGGGGAACGCCCTTTATTGGTTGTATTGGTTGTACTGGTTGAATTTGTGAATAGTTAACTGATGATTTGTTAACAATGTATAACGATACTAATGCCAGGTCCCCAATCCGTAATCACCAAATAACCAATCGCTAATAACAACGTCTACTTTATCCCGTAATGATCATTCATCAATTTCACAAACACCCCGCCGGGTAAAATAGCCTTTAGGGTAGGGACAATGGTTTGGCCAATGGCGCCTACCAGGTAGTTGTGTGCCGGTTTTGATTTGCCTATGATGCTGACAATTTTTGCAGCCAGCACATCCGGGCTTGCGCCTATGCTTTCGTCTTTTTCCATGGCGGCTACGGCGGCTTCAAATTCGGCTTTCAGCTTGTCGTTTTTGAGAGTAAACGGCAGTTTTTCGCGGTTACCGGTAAAGTCGGTCTTGAAATCGCCAGGGTTTAATACGGTAACCTTTACGCCTGTATTTTGTAGTTCCATACGCAGGCTTTCGGAGTAACCTTCGATGGCAAATTTTGATGCACTATATAAACCCTGGTAAGGTAAACCAAACAAACCTGCCAATGAGCTTGTGTTGATAACCAGTCCCGATCCTTTTTCTATCATGCCCGGTAAAACGGCACTACTTACCCGGACTACACCAAAAAAGTTAACCTCGAACTGCTTTTTAGCAGCGTCAACCGGCATTGCGTACAGCGGACCAGTGATGCCATTGCCTGCGTTATTTACCAGCACATCGATTTGGCCATGTGCTTTGATCACCTGTGCGACAGCGGCATTTACCGAGGCATCGTCGGTTACATCCATTTGCAGCGGGTTGAACGGAACACCCGAAAAACGTTTGATATCGCGCGATGTGCCGTAAACAGTATGACCCTGCGCTGCAAGTGCTTTAGCTGTTGCCAAGCCTAAACCGGAAGAGGCCCCGGTTACCAGTATTACTTTTCCCATTGATCTGAATTATTCGGTGAATTTAAAAGATTTGTAAATAGAAAGAAATAAGGTTTGAAAAATATTGCCAGCTAAGATGCAAAGCATTAAAACCATTCGACTAAATACCGGTATGGGTATTTTCAATGGCGCGCTGATATTCATAAAAACGGGTTGTTAATAATGACCATAACTCATTATACCCGCATCTTAATGTGGTTTCAGCAATAGACACAGGGGTACCATGTTTATTAAAATCGGCTTTTATGGCTCTTTTAATTAGGGGATTTCGTACCCGATCTACCAGCTTTTCGGGATCTTTAACAATGATATTGATGTAGCCCGCCTGGTCGGCTTCTTTGATATCGATGATCTCACCCCATCTGATCAATCCTATGCCCATCAATGTCGAATTATCATGTATGCCCCCTAAATCAACAATCAATCCTGGTTTTGAGCTTAAAAAAAAGCGGTATACAAATAGAAGGCTGGCTATCCCTCCGAAAGCAGCACTTAAAATACCCATAAAAATAACATAGACTTTTGGAGGGTGACGATAGCCGGTTAGTGAAATCTCTTGCGCGTAGACAATGATTACAATGCCAAGGGCCAGAAAAGCTAAAGCATACATGATCAAGCCGCCAAGTTTATACCTGCTAACCGGGATACTTACACTTTCCTGATCGATATCAAAACTAGACATTGGTTTACGGTTGATTGGTAAAGGTATAGATTTAAGCGTTATGAGCAATTTGGTTTTATAAATAGCAAGTTTATTTTGATTGTTATTTACACCGCAAAACTAAATTTTCCCATCAACACAGCCGGGTTGCTGCCTATTTTCAACGGTTCGCCGCTGAGTGCTTCGTTGCCCAGCAGCGCAAACAGGATCGCCTCCTTAGCATCAGGATCGATACCCAGCGCGCTGGTATCCAAAATAGCATCCTGGTGCAGCAACAAGCGGATGCAATTGATCACAAACTGATTTTTCGCACCACCACCACTGGCGTAAATTTTTGAACCCGCTGGCAAGTTGCGCGATACAAAATCGGCAATACTTTTTGCCGTGAATTTGCTTAGGGTACTTATCAGATCGACTGGTTCGATGTTTTTTGTTCCTGATACCTGTTGCGCAACTTCCACATAAGCCATATTAAACAATTCGGGACCTGTGGTTTTTGGTGCTTTTTCGCTGAAAAAGGGATGATCGAGCAGCGCTGCAAGCAGATCCTGGTTTACCGTACCTGATAGCGCTATCAAAGCATCTTTGTCAAAAGTCCGATCGAAATACTTACGGCATGCTGCATCTATTAGCGTATTACCCGGACCGATATCGGTACACAATATTTTATTGGAATCCCCATCGGCAGGCAGGTAGGTAAGGTTGGCAATGCCACCAATATTAAGCAGGATACGGTCCTCGCCAGCCTTGCTGCCCAACAGTACGTCGCCATATAAAGCTAATGGGGCGCCTTCGCCACCGGAAGCTATATGTTTTTGACGGAAGTCGCTTATGGTGATGATGCCCGTCTTTACCGCCAGGTGATCTCCATCGCCAATTTGCAGGGTGGCATTGGGGAAATTGGCTTGACCATGTAAGCTTTTTGGCGCATGGTAAATGGTTTGCCCGTGACTTGCAATAAAATCTACCGTTGTTGGGTCAATACTCCACTGTTGAAGCGCCTGTGAAACCAGCTCGCCATGAAAACTGCCGATATAGGCGTTGAGTAAAGTCACCTTTTGCAGGTCGACTAACCTCCGGGAGAATATTTCCTGAACTTCGTGTTTAAAATGGTCGGGGTAAGGAATTGTGATAAAATCAAGTAACCCGAACTTTGTATCCAAACCACAACCGTTAAATCTGCATAAAGCAATATCCAGGCCATCAAGCGAAGTGCCCGACATTAGTCCAATACCCAGCTTTTCGGGCTTTTGGGCGATGGTAAATAATTTATGGAGATTTTGGTTCATTTTATTTGCAGTTGGATGCCCAAACGATGATGCGATCCAAACTATTAAGTTTTGTAGGTGATGGCGTTTGCGCTTCGGTTTACCTTGTACAAACAAAAATATAAAACCAATATGCAAATTTTTAGGGAGATATTTGGTTATTGTCTGAACCGCTGATTCGTGTGATTCTTCTGATTTCGCTGAAGCTTCGCAAAAATTTCGTGGGAAGGGTGTCATGCTGAGCTTGTCGAAATGCGAAGTGCGGAATGTGGATTGCGGAATTTAAAGGTGCGTAGGGTGTCATGCTGAGCTTGTCGAAGCATAGCGGGCTGGGGTCAGGCGGGTTGTTGCCTGAACCGGAATTTTCAGAATTTAAGAATTAATAGAAATCTGTGAAATCAAGCAAATCAATTTAAAATCTGTGATTCAAACAATTGAAGGAATGCAGCATCCGATCAGCTGTCCGCCAAGCAAACAGGTCCAGAAAGTACAGACAAAAAGCAATTTTAGAAGATTGCCGTTTTAGGTTTCTTCTGTTAGCCAAAGGAGTATTATATTCGAAAAATCAAATTACCTAAAATGACTTTAAAACTTTTCCTTATCATTTCGCTCACTTTTGTCTTTTTAAGTAGGGTAAATTCTCAGCCAGATTCGGCACTGAAAACCAATACCAAAATTGCTTTAGCACAACAGCTGATTGATCTTACCGGATCCGTTAATACCAGGTATCAAACAAATCGAGTCGAAATACTAAAATCAATCATGAAAGCAGCAAATATACCTGAGCATAATCAATCTAAAGTAACTGCACAACTGAATGCTTTTTTTGATAAATATCAACCGATAGAGGAATATAAGAAAACCTTTGCCAATCTTTATGCCAATGAATTTTCCGAGCAAGAATTGAGGAAATTAATTGAATTTTATAATTCGCCGACTGGCAAAAAGCTTACATCCAAATATCCGGATTTGTTACAAAAAGCTATGCAAATAAGCGAAAGTGCCGTTCAAGACCATTTGGAAGAACTTCAAACTATAATTTCGGACGGCGTGAAAGAATAATACAATTACTAGTATAAATTTGTCGTAATATTGATTACTGTTGAAATATTAATATGAAATTAAATTCAAATCTATCCCTGCTAACCTTATCGCTTTTGCTTATTGCCGGCACAAGCTTTGCTCAGGCACCCAAAAAAGCAACACCCTCGCCAAAAGGAAAACCTGTTGCATTAAAAACTCAGATAAAAGGCGAATTGCTGCCGGTTGACTCTGGTGTCATCATTGGCAAATTGCCCAATGGCCTTACCTATTATATCCGTAAAAATACCGAGCCGAAAAGTCGTGCGGTGTTATACCTGGTAAATAAAGTGGGTTCCATTCTGGAGACCGACGATCAGCTGGGCCTGGCGCACTTTACCGAGCACATGGCCTTTAACGGTACCCGCGACTTCCCTAAAAATGAACTGGTGAGTTACCTGCAAAAGGCTGGCGTAAAATTTGGCGCCGACCTGAATGCTTATACTTCATTTGACGAGACCGTTTACCAGTTGCCTTTACCTACTGATAGCGTTAAAGTGTTTGAAAAAGGCTTTGACATTCTGGCCAACTGGGCCGGATACCAAACTTTTGATCCGAAGGAGATCGACTCTGAGCGTGGTGTGGTATTGGAAGAAGAGCGACTGCGTGGTAAAAATGCTCAGGAACGCCTGCAGCATCAGATATTGCCGGTATTGGTCAATAATTCACGATATGCCGATCGCTTACCGATAGGAAAAGAAGATATCCTGAAAAATTTTAAACCGGAAAGTATCATCCGTTATTACCATGATTGGTATCGCCCGGATCTGCAAGCGGTGATAGCCGTTGGCGATTTTGATGTTAGACGCGTAGAACAACTGATCAAAGACAATTTTTCGGCGCTTAAAAACCCGGCGAACGAAAAGCCTAGGATTAAATATACGGTACCACCGGCTCCGGGTACCGTGGTAAAACTGGCTACTGATAAAGAATTTCCATATACCATTGCCGAGATCATTGTGCGTCATCCCGAAACCAAACAACGTACAAAAGCCGAATACCTGCAAGGTATCCGCAACGAGCTCTTTAACCAATTATTGAATGCGCGCCTTGGCGAATTAACTCAGAAAGCCAACCCGCCTTTCCTTTTCGGTCAGGCCAGCTATGGTAGTTTTATTGGTGGTCAGGATGCCTTCACTACCATTGCTGTTGCTAAACAGGGCAGCGAATTACAAAAGGCAATTGAAGCGGTAGTAGCCGAAACCGAACGCGCCCGCAAATTTGGTTTTACCCAAACCGAATTGGATCGCGCCCGGCAGGACGTGCTTTCCCGGATGGAAAGTGCTTACAAGGAACGTGATAAAACAAAATCACAAAGCTTTGTCAATGAATATCAGCGTAACTTTTTGGCGGGCGAAGGTATCCCCGGCATTACCTGGGAATACAATTTCTATAAAGATAATATCAGCAAAATTCAGCTAAGTGAGATCAATGCATTGGCAGGTAAATATATTAGCGACCAAAACCGCGCAGTGATTGTTGAAGCGCCTGAAAAAGAAAAAGATAAACTTCCGGATGCCAAAACATTATTGGGCTGGATAGCTGAAGCAGGTAAAGGTGTAAATGCCTATGTTGACAACGTGAGCAAAAAGCCTTTGTTGGATAAAGAACCGGTACCCGGTAAAACAGATTCGATACAAACTGATAAAGTTATAGGCACTACTACGCTTTCATTAAGTAATGGTGTTAAAGTAATACTGAAGCCAACTACTTTTAAAAATGATCAGATACTGATCAATGGCTATCATTTTGGTGGTACTTCTTTGGCTAGTGATGAAGATTTTACTTCTGATAATCTGGCTGCCAATGTCATCGGCAGCAGTGGTATTGCCGACTTTAGCGAGATACAATTGGATAAAATGCTGAGCGGTAAAAACCTAAGTATTTCGCCATTCATCCGGGAGCTAAGTGAAGGTGTTACAGGTAATGCGTCACCTAAAGATCTGGAGACAGCATTACAGCTTGTTTATCTGTATTTTACCCAACCTCGTAAGGATCCGGATATCTGGGGTTCAACTATTTCGCAAACCAAATCGGTTTTGGCTAACCGCAGCCTTGATCCAAACAGTGTTTACCAGGATACGGTATCAGCAACCCTGAGCAATCATAATTTCAGAAGGATGGTTACTACAGTCGACCGCCTGAACAGTGCAAGCCTTGACAAAGCATTTGCTTTTTACAAGCAGCGCTTTGCCAATGCAAACGGATTTACCTTTGTGCTGGTTGGTAGTTTCGAAGTTGAAAAGATAAAACCACTCTTAGAAAAATATCTTGGTGGCCTGCCATCTTCAGCCGGCTCCGAAACATTTAAAGACCAGGGTATATACCCGCCGGCAGGTGCCATTACTAAAAAGGTTTATAAAGGTATAGGTGATAAAAGCAGTGTACAGCTCGTATTTAACGGCAACTATGAATACAACGATTTTAACAACCTGCAGATCGATGCTTTGGAGCAGATACTGAGCATCAAACTCATTGAACGTTTGCGTGAAAAAGAAGGCGAAACCTATTCGCCGGGTGTGAGGGCAAATTTTACAAAACTGCCCAAAGGGCGTTATACCATTACCGTTTATTTTGGTTGTGCACCAGCTAACGTTGACAAATTGATAGCGGCCACTATTGAAGAGATCAACAAGATCAAACAAAATGGTCCGGTACCTACCGATGTAGATAAATTTAAGGCGCAGCAAACTCGTTCTATCGAGCTTGATTTGAAGGAAAACCCTTTCTGGGAATCACATCTAACAAGTTCAACCCAAAATCAGGATAATCCTGACGGAGCACTAAACTGGATACACGACCTTAACCAGGCAACTGTGCAAACAGTTAAAGATGCTGCCAATAAATACCTCGATGAAAATAACCTGATCCAATTGATCTTGTTACCCGAGAAAAAACAGTAAGCACCCATTAAGCCAATCTGGTTAATATTTGGCTTGACGATAAAAGTCCTGCATTAAGCAGGACTTTTTTATTGGGTTTTAATTGAGCAAATTCGGGTAGTTTTGTTCAGGAGAACCGATGAATAATTTAGGCCAACAAGTAATACAGGAATGGTATCAGCGAAAACGCTGGCGGCAGTTTCCCTTTCAGCAGGAAATGGAAGAAGCATACCTTGCCGGTAACTCCGGCTTGTTGAATGCACCTACCGGAAGTGGTAAAACCTTTGCTGTTTTTCTGCCTTTCCTGGCCGGTTACATCAATCAATATCCTGATACTTATCAATCCCGTACCAACAACGGATTGCTGATGCTTTGGATAACGCCCCTGCGTGCGCTCACCAACGATATCCGTAAGGCCATGCAGGAAGTTTGTGATGATATTGGCCTTCCCTGGCGTATTATGACACGCACCGGCGATACTTCAGCCGCCGATAAGCAATCCTTAAAAAAGAAGCTGCCTGAAGTATTGCTTACAACCCCTGAAAGTTTACACCTGATGCTTGCTCAAAAGGAATACCCCAAAATATTCCGGGGCTTACAAGCCGTGGTGATCGACGAGTGGCACGAGTTACTCGGTACCAAGCGGGGCGTACAGGTGGAGCTGGGGTTGAGTCGATTGAAAGTCCTGAGTACTGAGTCTTTAGTCTCGAGTCCGGAGTCTGTAGGTTATCATCCGGATAAGGAAAAAAAAGTCTCAGGAATCAAGCCTTCGGACTCCAGACTCCAGACTCCCGACTCGAGACTAAAGACTCAGTACTCAGGACTCAAAATCTGGGGTATCAGCGCTACCATAGGCAACCTTGAGCAGGCGGTGGATGTACTGTTAGGTAATGATTTTCCGAAAGAGCGTATCCGGATGGTACGGGCCTTTGTCGACAAGCACCTGGTCATCAAATCTGTCATCCCCGAAAACATTGAAAGCTTTTCCTGGACAGGGCATATCGGTGTAAAACTGTTGCCTCAGGTAATGGATATCGTCGCAAAAAGTAATACCACGCTCATATTCACCAATACGCGGTCGCAAGCCGAGATCTGGTATCATGCCATCATCGACAATTACCCGGAATATGCAGGTATTATGGCCATGCACCACGGCTCCTTAGACAATGAATTACGCAATTGGGTAGAGCAGGCACTTCACGCCCAGGCACTGAAGGTTGTTGTATGTACCTCAAGCCTTGACCTGGGCGTAGATTTCCGACCGGTTGACAGCGTGGTACAGGTAGGCAGCCCCAAAGGAGTAGCGCGCTTTATGCAGCGTGCGGGCCGAAGTGGACATGCTCCCGGTGCGATATCTAAGGCATGGTTTGTTCCTACTCACTCGCTCGAGCTATTGGAAGGCGCAGCACTTAAGCAAGGGATAAGCCAGGGGATCTATGAAAGTCGCGATCCGATGCTGCTTTCTATGGATGTGTTGATACAATATATGGTAACCCTGGCAGTATCGGATGGTTTCAGGGCCAATGAATTATATGCAGAAATAATCAGCACCTATGCTTTCGCAGATTTGAGCCGGGCAGAGTTTAACGAACTGCTTGATTTTGTTACCCATGGCGGTAACGTGTTGGCTCAATACGACGAATTTTTAAAAGTAGAGCTTGAAAATGGTCTGTATAAAGTAAATAACAGGCGGGTAGCGATGCGCCATCGGTTAAGCATTGGTACCATAACCAGCGATATCAGTATCCGTGTGCGATGGCTGAGCGGGGGTAGTTTGGGAACAATTGAAGAGTCGTTCATTTCAAAACTGAAAGAAGGTGACACTTTTTGGTTTGCTGGTCAGAATCTGGAGTTTATCCGTTTAAAAGAGATGAGTGCTTATGTGCGCAAATCCAAAGCAAAAAAGGGTATAGTACCAAGCTGGATGGGCGGACGCATGCCATTGTCATCCCAATTATCGGCTGTTTTCCGGGACAAACTGAATGAAGTTGCCCTGGGTATTGAAAAAGATGAAGAGGTGATAGCCCTCAAGCCTTTATTTCAATTGCAGGCGGAAATTTCGCATTTGCCTCGCAGCGATCAATTTTTGATTGAATCATTTAGGGCCAAAGACGGGCATCATTTGATCTTTTATCCTTTTGAAGGGCGTTTGGTACACGAAGGTATGGCATCATTGCTGGCCTTTCGGATCTCTAAGATCAGAAATTTTTCATTCTCTATAGCCATGAATGATTACGGGTTCGAACTACTGGCTGATGAAGATATACCGATAGAACTAGCACTGGAAGACACAGCGTTTTTCTCGATAAATAACCTGCTGGATGATATTTTGCACAGCTTGAACGCCAATGAAATGGCGCGCCGGCGTTTCAGGGATATAGCACATATTGGTGGCCTTGTATTTACAGGGTATCCCGGGCAGCCGGTTAAAAACAGGCATTTGCAAGCTTCATCTTCGCTATTATTTGATGTATTTAGCGAGTATGATCCTAAAAACCTATTGTTAAGACAGGCTTACAACGAGGCATTGACATTTCAGTTAGAAGAATTCCGTCTGCGCGAAGCCCTGCAGCGGATTTCGGGCCAAAGTATTGTTTTGAAAGAGATTTCCCGACCAACACCATTTGCATTTCCCATCATGGTTGATAGCCTGGGCCGTGAACGTCTGACAACCGAAACTATGGAAGAGCGTATTGCCAGACTAACCCGTTTTGACGACGGTAGCCCGGAAAGAGAGCCACGGAGAAAAGAGCCCAAAAGCAAAACGAGAGACAACAAGCTTCGATCAAGTCGGTTTTAATTTTTTCCTAAAAAGAAAACTATTTAAACATTAATCTGCTATATATTAGCCTGAAAGAAAATTTATTTAAAGAAGGCAGGAAAATACCAGAATTTTTAACAAAAGACTAAACCACCGCAAATATTGCAATGCTTCACCTCACGGGTCGGTGCCTGGGTTGATATGTTAATCAAATAATTTCTTCCCTCGTATAATTACCGTAGCGATAATTAATACAATTGGTAAAACTGTTATGATTACTCCGACTAATGTTAAATTATTCATGGCGGGGTCTGTTGTTTAGTAATAGAAATAACTAAAGTATAATACAATAATCATGCCTTTTTCGGCAGGATCGTTTATTTACATTGTATGACTGTTTTTAACGACAAAGGTTTAAAACAGTAGCATTTTTCATGCGTATTTTATTCCTCAAAGGAGTAAAAAAGTCAACTTTAGTGGGTAATAAATTACCCGTTGTTTTTCAGCAACTTATAGGCCTTTGGCTAAACAGAACTTTTTTACAGTTCAAGTAGCTTTTGAAATAATTATTAAGGCAAAAATTTAATGTATTTTTAGTTATAAAATATCGATGTAAGGAATCTATAAGAAGAACGTCTATTGAGATATATGAAATTACGTAACGCAATGAAGAACACAAATCAAAACTTATTAACAATATGTTTAATATTGTTGGGGATATCATTCTCGGCTTGCAGCCAGGGACAGACAAAAGGTAGCGTTAAGGCCGGCAGTTCAGAAGATATTAAAACCTATCCAGAAGCAAAACCTAATACTTATTGGAAGAAAGTATTATCGCCAGATGCTTATTACATCCTGGTAGAAAAAGGAACCGAGCCTCCTTTCCATAACCCGTATTGGAATAACCACGAGAAAGGCATTTATCTAAGCGCAGCAACTGGTAAGCCATTATTTAGCTCGGATGCCAAATATGACTCTGGTACCGGCTGGCCTAGTTTCTTTAAACCAATAGACCCAAAGGCTATCCTTATTGTTAAAGATTACTCAGACGGCATGGTACGTGATGAAGTAGTTGAACGTAGTACCGGTTTGCATCTTGGTCATGTATTTGAAGACGGGCCAGCACCTACAGGCTTACGCTATTGTTTGGATTCCTGGGCGTTGAAGTTTGTTAAGGGGCAATGATGCTTTTTAAATCAGGTACATTGAAACTAACAGGATGCAGCCGAAGAGCAAAACATTTTTACCTGATTAAAGAGGAAATTTCAGGAATCCTTCAAATAGGGTATCAGATTGTGATGTACAGACATGAACATTAATTCCGGCAAACTATTTGACCCTCAGATGTCCCTATTATCCGGGATTTTTTTCTGAAATTTGAACTGCCAATATTGAAACTTCGTAAGTAAGTTTGTAATCGGATTTTAATTCAATGATCATACTCGTTTTCTTCCTGTGCCACTGGTTCCTGTCGCTCTTCTTCCAGACTTTTTTTCTGCATCGCTATGCTTCCCATAAAATGTTTAAAATGAACGTGTTTTGGGAAAAAACTTTTTATTTCTGTACGTTCATCTTCCAGGGATCTTCCTTTTTAAATCCCCGGGCTTATGCCATTATGCACCGTATGCACCACGCCTACAGTGATACCGAAAAGGATCCGCATTCGCCTCATTTTATCAAGGATGTTTTTGGCCTGATGATGAAAACGAAAGACATCTATATCTCTTACCAGAAAAACAAAGTTGAACCCGAGCCACAGTTCCGCGACCGCTATCCTACCTGGAGTTTCGTTGACCGTGTCGGCGATCTGTGGGTTACACGGATATCATTTGGCATTTTTTACACCGCTTTTTATGTCGCTTTTGCTACTCATTGGTGGATGTTCCTGTTGTTGCCGATTCATTTCCTGATGGGACCTATCCATGGCGCAATCGTTAACTGGTGTGGCCATAAATACGGTTATTCTAATTATGATAATGCTGATCATAGTAAAAACACCCTTCCGCTTGATTTCCTGATGATGGGTGAACTATTTCAGAATAACCACCACAAAAGGCCAAATGATGCCAACTTCGCCAACAAGTGGTTCGAGCTTGACCCCACCTACCCGGTAATGAAACTGATGCATTTTTTACATATCATCCGCCTTCGAAAAGCCTAACGCCATGGTAACCACGCTCAAGGTAATTTTCAGTGTCTTGTTGGTGTGGATGTGTTATGTGGTGATCAGCACCAGTTTGCAAAACAATCTTTTTGAACAATGGAATTTTCTGGGAGGCATCCCCTGGATGCGCGCCACGCTTTGGGATTTTTATGCCAACGTAACGGTTATTTTTGTGTGGGTGTGCTATAAAGAAAAAAGCATTGGATTAAAAATCTTATGGCTCTTACTCCTCGTATGTTTAGGCAGTATTGCCAGCTGTGCCTATGTGCTGATCCAATTGTTCAGACTAAAACCCGGCGAAGGCTTACGCGAATTTTTTAGCAAGCAAAATGGATAGTTCCTCTTTAACCTGGTTGGTTGTTTATAGTCTGGTCGCCTGTTCATGCATTATGGTATTGGTGTGGCTTTGGGCCCACCGCATCAAAAATGCCGGAGTAGTGGATATTTTCTGGTCGTATAATTTTCCGGTGATAGCCCTGATTTTACTATTGCTGGCACCTGGTTTTGAGCTGCGTAAATTGTTGATCTGTGGCATGGTGATCATTGCAGGTAGCCGTTTAGGCACTTATATCCTTATTCGTACCACAAGTCATATTCACGAAGAAGAAGGCAGATACCAGCAATTGCGCAAAGACTGGGGGCCAAATCCTGATAGGGTTTTCTTCTGGTTCTTTCAAGCGCAGGCGTTGTCAAATGTATTACTAGCAATACCATTTTTTATCGTTTGCCTAAATACCTCCAGCACAATTTCACCTTTAGAATATGCCGGAGTTGCCTTATGGCTGATCAGTGTGCTCGGCGAATCAGTTGCCGATGCTCAATTAAAAAAATTTAAAAGCGACCCGGCCAACAAGGGTAAGGTTTGCAGCCAGGGATTGTGGAACTATTCGCGGCACCCTAATTACTTTTTCCAATGGTTAATGTGGATGTCGTATTTTGTTTTTGCGCTGGCATCACCCTATGGCTACCTGGCCATCATCAGCCCTGCAATTATTCTTTACCTGTTGCTTCGGGTAACCGGTATTCCGCTAACCGAGGAGCAGTCGATCCGTTCAAGAGGC
>Ga0164297_10001185_pt1 | contig 28349 bp, 29 predicted proteins | sample GEODES058metaG_FD_113539 | JGI IMG/M metagenome (GOLD analysis project Ga0164297, IMG submission 113539) | Dystrophic lake water microbial communities from Trout Bog Lake, Wisconsin, USA - GEODES058 metaG | ecosystem: Environmental > Aquatic > Freshwater > Lake | place: USA: Trout Bog Lake... | reverse complement strand
CCAAGCGGTCCGTTTCATTTTTGCATCAATTTTTTGTTCAATCAAACAATTGACTGCAAACGCCGAACTTGCGAGCAACAAAATACCAAATGAACCCCCGATCAATATCGACCAAGGTACCATTCCGGGTGTTGCCAGAAACATCCCAATGATTGCACAAAATACCGCCAGTTGAGTGACTCGAGGTTTTGTTAAGGCGAAGAGTTGGCGCCATTTTGCTTGTAGGTGACTGTATTGGTTCATGAGTGGGAGGGGGCTTTAGCTAATGAAGAGAGTTTAATCAGTCCAATCAGAATTGCAGCTGAACCTCCAGTATGAATCAATGCAGCAAGTAAAGGCCAATGAAACACCACATTGGATATGCCACTCAATAGTTGGACACCAATGACACAAACGACATATTGACTCCAATAAGTGGCTTTATTCTGCCAAGCGGCATTGCCTCCCCGCTTAATCCTGTGGATGAAACCCAAATAACCCAACACAACACAGGTGATGATCAACGCACCAAGGCGATGAGTCCAGTGAATCGCAATCAATGCCTCTAGCGACACATAATCCCCTGTCGCCGTTTTACCTAATTCACGCCAAAAGGTAAATCCCTGCAAAAAATCCATCCGCGGCAGCCATGCTTCGTTACAGCTTGGGAATCCACTACAAGCCAATACGGCGTAATTGGTGCTAACCCAAGCGCCCAAAAATATTTGTACCATGACGATGCAAATCACCACGATTGGGATCCACTGATAAAAATTGTAGGGCTTGATGTAGTTAGTGCGTTGATCAGCAGCCTCGGTTAAGGCAGTCAACCCCATGACTAAACTCAATGCCAAGAGCAGATGCATGGTAACGATGATAGGTTGCAGACGCATCGTGACCGTCCACGCACCAAAAGCCCCTTGTAAACAGACCAAGAAAAACAAAGCCAAAGAAATTTGGAAAACTTTCATTCCAAACGCTTTTCGTTTGAGCCATGCCAACACTGTCACCACTGTAATCAGAAAACCAACCCCACTGGCAAAGTACCGATGCAGCATTTCAATCCAGGCTTTGCTCACCGTCACGGGCCCAAAAGGCATTTGACTTTGCTCTTGTAAAATATGATCCATCGCCAAGAGTGGATTCGAGTGTCCATAACAGCCAGGCCAATCAGGACAGCCCAAGCCAGAATCCGTGAGTCTTGTAAAAGCACCAAACAAGATCAAATCAAACGTAAAAAATAAAACCACCCAAACCAATTGCTGGAGTTTGAAGACATTCCCTTTTGCAGCAGCATACGATAAGGGGATGGCCCCAATGAAGATGGCAATCAGAAACAGTTGCACAATAAGTTGCCATGACATATGCCGATTTCCCTGGGATTACTTACCGTACTTGCCGGTTGGATTCCACTTCAACAGTGTATTTAAATCTTTTTGAATCTTTTTAAAATTTAGCTCTTGCAGATCCGAAGTAAAAACCATCATGCGTGCCCCCGTCGGATCTAAAAGTTGAATGTCATTCTGATGTTGATTCTGGTTCAACCAATTAAAAAAATCCGTTTTCGTTGGGTCTTTTTCTGGAACAGAAAATATTTTTACGCCTGCGTTGATTTCATCATATGCAAGCAATACGTCTTGACTAACGGTACTGTTATCCGTGTTAACCCAAACAATTTGCACACGACTTAACTCTTTGCCTAGCGAAGCACGGAGTTGTCTGAGGAAAAACAAGACTTTCAAACAATGCGCTTCATCATTTGCACATGTTTGCGCGGGTCGTGCAATCAGCAAGGTCCATTTACCGTAAACAAATGGTTTAAGTGATGCCTCTGGCGCCATTTGTACTGGACTAATAAGCTGTCCATAATTGGTTTTACCACCCGCTGGTTTTAACCAATAAAAACTCACATAAGACGCGATCACGGGGGCCGCAAAGATCACCACGATTAACCACATTTGCCACATGCCTGAGGAGCGCTTAGGAGGTTGCGCAGAATATCCTGCTGGGATCAAGAGTTCGTCGTTTTGCATCTCGTTCTTTTGCATAAATAGTTATTATCGCAATGATTTCAAAGTCGTGCGGTAGAGCCTAATTACCCAAAATAAAAAGGTCATTAAAGCTAGTCCAAACCACTGAAAGGCATATCCATAATGGGTGTTCACACCAGACTGATATTGCGGCAAGGTTTTATCTAAGCCATCTGGTATCGAACCGGTTTTTTCTCGAAGAACAAAGGGGAGAATTCGCCCACCTTGTATTTGTACTTCTTCTTGTAAATTGAGGTTCTCACGTATGTTTAATCCATCACTTGCATGATTTTCCGTTTGTTTCGATAACTCGAAAGTTTTACCGCCATCAGGAAACACAATGCCAGTAATATGTACTTTTTCTCGTGGGGTTGGAACGAGAGGTACTTGATTGATCTGGTTAAAATCCCTAGGAGCCCAACCCCGGTTGATCCATAGAATCCGCTTGGAGGGCATATCAAGTTGCAGGGGCATGAGTAAATCAAACCCAACATGGATGCCCGTTTTAGGGTCGCGGCCTAAAGGATGGGTACGGTTTTCTAACCAAACGGCTTGCTCTGGTAACCAATATCCTGTGGCGATCATCTGGTGGTAGTTTGCTTGTTCTAACAACCAGTCTTTTTCATTTGCGTTCAAGGGCTCTTGCTGTGCTTTTTCAGATATCTCTGTAGCCAAATGCAACTTAAATTCGGCTCTTCGCAGCTGCCACCGACCAAGTTCTGTGCCTAACACCACGAGGAGGATCATCACAACAAATGCTGTGGGACGTTTTTTGATATCCTGTACGATCTTTGATAAATACATAGATAATGGCCCTTATGATCAAACTACTCATTCCAATCGTCTTCCTTGGTATTCTCGCAAGCCTTGGTTCTGCTTTATTCTTTATGATGAAGGATAAAGGCTCGAGCTCCAATATGGTGCGTTCCCTTTTTTTTCGGATTGGACTGTCGATCTTTTTGTTCGTTACCGTCTGGATCGCTCATTCCTTTGGACTGATCCAAAGTTCAGGAATCCAAGTGGGCACACAATAAAAAAACCGCTGATGACAGCGGCTTTTTAAGATTACATCCAATAAACGAGTAAATACAGCCCTAGCCAAACAACGTCAACGAAGTGCCAATACCAAGCAGCACCTTCAAAACCGAAGTGATTATCAGGTGTGAAGTGGCCTTTAATCAAACGTCGTAGGATCACTGACAACATAATTGCTCCCAATGTGACGTGGAAGCCATGAAACCCGGTTAGCAAAAAGAAAGTTGAACCATAGATACCAGAGGACAATGTGAGATTCATCTCAGTGTAGGCTTCGTGGTATTCAAATGCTTGAAGAATAACGAATAAAAACCCAAGACCAACCGTTGTAGCTAAACCAATAATTGCTTGTTTACGATGGTTTTCACGTAAGGCATGATGCGCCCAAGTCACCGTTAAGCCAGATGTCAATAAAATAGCCGTGTTGATAGTCGGAATTGGCCAAGGACCCATTGTTCTAAACGGCTCGATTAATCCACCTGGGCCAGCATTCGGCCAATTTGCTGCAAAATTCGGCCAAATTAAATGGTGATCGATATCACCGAGCCAGGGCATCGCAATATTTCTGGCGTAAAACAATGCCGAGAAAAATGCGCCAAAAAACATAATTTCAGAAAAGATAAACCAGCTCATTGACCAGCGATAAGATACGTCCACATTGACACTATTTAAGCCACTCTCAGACTCGTGAATCGCCTCACCAAACCATTGATAGAGTACGAATAAAAGCCACAAGACGCCCGCTGCAGTTAAGTAAGCTCCCCATTCATGGCCATTGACCCATTGGGACATACCGACACCAAAACCGAGTAAGCCAATACTTGCTCGAATCGGGTGCTTCGATGGCTCAGGCACATAATAATATGGGGCTTGAGTAGTTGGTGAAGACATCATGCTCTCCTAAAAATAGACTTAAAAACTAATTCGCTAATACTGCTTTAACAATCAAAAGTAATATTGTCATGAAAATAATTACTCCGACAACGCCTGCTATTATGACATGAACAAAAGTCAAAGAAGCCATGTCCTCGGAGTGACCCCTGCCTTTGCGCACACCTAAGAATGCCCAAAATACTGCTCGCATTGATTTTAAAAATCCCGCGACACTATTTTTGTTCGTCATCATTTCCTAAATTTTAGAAGGTTTAACCTCTCCAGGTTTGACTTGTGAGGCTCCCTGAATCTCAAAGAATGTGTAGGACAAGGTAATTGTCTGCACGTCTTTTGGTAAATCTTTATCAACCACAAAAACAACTGGCATTTGTCTGGCCTCTTTTGGTTGTAAGGTTTGTTGCTGAAAACAAAAGCATTCAATTTTTGTAAAATGAGACATGGCTACTTTTGGGGCATAACTCGGTATAGCTTGTGCAATAACCGTACGATTCTGCTCATTCACCACTTCATAAGTAATTTGGTTCAATTCGCCCGGATGAATTTCCATGTAGTTTTTCACCGGTCGAAAACGTAAAGGTCCTTTTGCGTTGGAATCAAACTCTACCGTAATGGTGCGACTATAGTCAATTTGGGTATTATCTGGCTTTTGTGCACCGTAAGCTCTGATACCGTAGTCGTTTTTGTTCGTCACGACGTTGATGCCAGTGACTTCGCAAATGGCTTTATAGGCTGGCACCAAGGCATAACCAAAGCCAAACATGAACAAAGCTACAAAAAGTAGCCGTGTGAGCATCCGTCGGTTAAGGGTATTGAGGGAGAACAACTGGGAAGTAGCCTTAGCCTAAAAGCATTTTTTTGATGATAATTGCAACAAAAAAGGTGATGGCAATGGAAAATAGGGTCATTGCCATCTTTTTATTTGAACTTGCAACCTTGTCTGAATGTTCAGTCATCAATTAATTCACTACCGGTGGCGTTTCAAAGCTGTGAAATGGAGCTGGTGATGGAAGTGTCCACTCCAGGCCTTCTGCGCCTTCCCATGCTTGTGCTTGAGCTTTCTTACCGCCACGATAAGTTGGTATCGCGACTGCTAAGACGAAAAACAGTTGTGAAAGTCCAAAGCCTAATGCCCCAATGGACGCAATGGCATTAAAGTCTGCAAACTGAATAGGATAATCTGCGTATCTTCTAGGCATACCGGCTAAACCTAAGAAATGCATCGGGAAGAAGGTTAAATTGAAGAACACCATCGAACACCAGAAGTGAATCTTGCCACGGGTTTCATTCACCATATGGCCAGTCCATTTTGGAGCCCAGTAATAAAAACCAGCGAACATTGAGAACAGTGATCCAGCAACCAATACATAGTGGAAGTGAGCAACAACATAATAAGTATCTTGCAAGCCAATATCAATCGGTGCCATTGCACAAATCAAGCCAGTAAAGCCACCCAAAGTAAATACGAAAATGAAGCCAATTGCCCACAACATCGGAGTTTCGAAAGTTAAAGAACCTTTCCACATTGTTGCGATCCAGTTAAACACTTTGACACCCGTTGGAACCGCAATCAACATCGTTGCATACATGAAAAACAATTGACCCGTCACTGGCATACCTGTTGCAAACATGTGGTGCGCCCAAACAATGAAAGACAAAATCGCAATCGAAGAAGTGGCATAGACCATTGAGCTGTAACCAAATAGCTTTTTACGTGCAAAGGTCGGGATTACTTCACTAATAATGCCAAAGGCAGGCAAAATCATAATATAAACTTCAGGATGTCCAAAGAACCAGAAAATGTGTTGGTACATCACTGGATCACCACCGCCTGCAGCAGAGAAAAAGCTTGTTCCAAAGTGACGATCCGTTAAAACCATTGTGATCGCACCAGCTAATACGGGCATCACAGCAATTAAAAGATACGCTGTGATTAACCAAGTCCAGCAGAACATCGGCATTTTCATCAGTGACATGCCAGGTGCACGCATATTTAATACAGTAACGATGATGTTAATTGAACCCATAATGGAGGACGCTCCCATCAAATGGATAGCAAAAATCGCCATATCCATGCCAGGACCCATTTGCAGAGATAATGGCGCGTAAAGCGTCCATCCAGCAGCCGTTGCACCACCAGGGGCCAAGAAGGAACCCAATAACAAAGCTGCGGCAACAGGCATGATCCAAAAGCTAAAATTATTCATGCGTGCAAACGCCATATCTGAAGCACCAATTTGCATTGGAATCATCAAATTAGCAAAGCCAACGAAAGCCGGCATGATCGCACCAAATACCATGATCAAGCCATGCATCGTCGTGAGCTGATTAAAAAACTCTGGTCTTAAAAACTGCAACCCGGGCTGAAACAACTCTAAGCGAATAAGCAAAGCCATGGTGCCGCCAGCAAACAAATTCATGACAGCAAAAATCAAATACATCGTACCAATGTCTTTATGGTTGGTTGCAAACAACCAACGACGCCAGCCGTGTGGCATGGCATGGGCGTGATCATCATGGTGATCGTGGGTATCGTGCGCAGTAGTGATTGTTGTCATATCAAATCCAATTTTTTAGTATGTAGGTTATTTGTTTGCTGCTCTAGCGGTTGCGAAATCACTCGGTTGAATTACTTCACCCGTATTGTTGCTCCATGAATTTCGTGTAAAAGTCATGACAGCTGCAAGTTCTGTATCAGACAAACGCGACCAGTTAGGCATGGCATTTTTACCATTTAATAAGATGTGGTACTGGCCATCTTTGGGGCCATTCACTACTTTATCGCCATCTAGCGCAGGGAATGCTCCGCCACCCTTGCCGTTGGGTTGATGACAGACTGCACAGTTAGCTGCATACACCTTTGCGCCACGTTCCTTTTGCTCGGCTAAGGTATATGTTTTGGATGGGTCATCCGCTAAAGCTGCCATTTCTTTACGCTTGGCATTTACCCATGCGCTGTAATCCTGATCAGAAACCACTTTGACAACAATCGGCATAAAGGCATGCTCTTTACCGCAAAGCTCAGAACATTGGCCACGATACGTCCCAATTTTTTCCGCCTTAAACCAAGTGTCTCTTACAAAACCCGGAATTGCATCTTGCTTTACGCCAAACCCTTGTACAGTCCATGAGTGAATCACATCATCAGCCGTCGTGATTACCCGGATTTTTTTATTTACCGGCACAACAACTTCATTGTCAACTTCCATCAAATACGTGTCTGATTTTTCTGCTAAGTTATTGATTTGGTCACGTGATGTAGACAGTGTTGAGAGAAAGTTAATACCTTCACCTTCACCCTTAATGTAGTCATAACCCCATTTCCACTGATAACCAGTGGCTTTGATCGTGATATCTGCATTCGTCGTATCTTTCATAGCAACCACTGTCTTGGTTGCGGGCAAGGCCATGCCGATGACAATAATCAGAGGAATAATTGTCCAAATAATTTCAACGGTCGTACTTTCGTGAAAGCTTGCTGGTTTGTGACCTGAAGATTTACGGTGCTTCAAAATGGAATAAAACATCACCCCAAATACAACCACAAAAATCACTGCACAAATGATCATCATGAAGTAGTGTAACCAGTGGATTTGCTCCATAATTTTGGTAACTGGTTTGGCAAAGTTCAACTGATAAACAGCAGGACCGCCTGGCATGTCATTCACAGCAAAGGCAACATTTACCAAAAACAATGCAAAAAGAGCGGAAACAAACTGAGTTATAGCGCGATAAAATTTCATTTTCTACCTATTCATTGGGGATAACCACTAACCTGCGACTTTCAATATTATATGATTATTTTGAAAAGTTGCTCAGTCCAACCGCCAAAGTGACATGCGTTCAGATGACTAACCCTGCTTTTTATAACTTTTCCCAATATCTTTTGGTGAAATAGTGGCAATTTTTGGCTTACGACCTTCAACCTTCCAAGCGTGTCCATAAACTACCTCAAGGGTTAACTGAAGTTTGGCAGAAGAATTCCTTTTTTGCGCGACTCCGTCTGATGGATAACTCAAACCCATGCCTTGCAAGTCCTTGCTTATTAAGTCGTAACTGTCGTACTCTAAAGTGATATATTCCATATTCATAACAGGGTCACCAAACCCTGACCGAAGTAAGGTATCTCCTAAATCGTGCATATCTGGTCCAATCCAACCTGCATGTTGGCGGACATCTCGCCACTCTTTGGCGGTATCGGGTCCTAAATAGTTAAACATCACGAGACCTTGGTTTTTGATGAATGAGCCCGACTCTTGAAAAAAATCAGCGTACTGGTTCAGCCCCAGTGTCAAAGGTCCAGCCCAAATGAGATCGAGCTCTCTTGGCATCTTTTTATTTGAAGACACCAGAGAATGAACCCGATTCTGACGAAATGGGTTGATTTGGTTTAAAAGACCTTGCCGGTTGTTTGCATCGGTCCAAAGATGGACATCTGGGTAAGTTTTTAAAAAAAACTGTTCGGTGCCTTTTTGGTGACCACCCAGCAAAAGAATCTGACGCGGCGTCAGATGAATATAGGGCAAATTTTGCGCCATTCTTTCGGAAAGTTCTGACCGCAACCATTGCCAATATGAATGCTGATTCGGGGTTAAATAGCTTTTAATAGAGGGCTCCACAATGACTCATGAACGAAATTTTTCTCACACAAAACGCTTGGTTCAGCACATATTGCCTACATGCTGTGTCATCTGTCTGATGCGTCAAACACATTCTATCTGTTCTGAGTGCATCAACCGGCTTTCACTGGATCAACCAAGTCGTACTTGCATCACGTGTGGTCAATTAAATCTGACTTGGCTCTGCAAAGGGTGCAAAAAAAATCCTTGGGCTTTTGATGAAACCATCGTCATGGCCCATGATACCAATCGTCTTTTTTCCATTTTGATGGCTGTCCAGCGGGGCAAGCTACAACATCTCTCGGCGTTGGTTGAAGCCTGGTCCATTTCCTGCAAAAGAAAAATGGGACCGGTGGATGTCCTCATTCCATTTCCAGAAAGTCAACAAGCCTGTCAAAAACGCGGTTTTTGGTTTGCTCTTGAATTCGCAAAAAAGCTACAAGCCTGGAACCATGCAAAAATAAGAACTGAATTGATTCAATGGGCGCCCATGCAAAACGGTCTGTACTCTCTAAAAATAAAGCCTTCACGCTCGTTAGAACTGCCTTTACACAATCTACGGGTCGCCATTGTTCTACCCTACATGCAATGGACTTATCCGGTTCAGGAATTAGCCCTGTGTTTGCGCAGTCTTGGAGCAAGATGGATCACAAACTGGGTTTTAATTCGGCAGTCAAAGAAGGAGCACGATTGATGTTTCATGTTGTTTTGGTCCACCCAGAAATTCCCCCCAATACGGGCAATATTATTCGCTTGTGCGCGAACACCGGTTGTACCTTACATTTAATTGAACCGCTGGGGTTTCCATTAGAGAGCTCAAAATTAAAGCGCGCTGGTCTTGATTACCATGAATTTGCCAATCTACAAGTGCACCCTAATTGGCAGGACTTCATCCAACTCGAAAACCCGCATGAGCATCAGTTACATGCGATGACGACCAAAAGTTCTCGATCATTCGGCCAGGCACAATTGGAGATTGGTGACTATTTTATTTTTGGTTCAGAAACAAAAGGCCTACCGCAAGAAATTCGGAACCGGATTCCAAGCGAGCAACATTGGCGTTTGCCGATGATGCCGAACAGTCGCAGCCTCAATTTAGCCAACTCTGCAGCTGTGGTCGTTTACGAAGCATGGCGACAACATGCTTTCTTGAACGGCATCTAATGGATTTCGTGTTTGGGATCTCGCGCCATCAGTTGCAAAACCGCATCACGAGGGTGAATGTGACGATCCAACACACCACAAACCATCTCCACAATCGGCATCTCAACCCCCAGTTGTTGGGCAAGTTTGCGAACCGCATGGGCACAACGCACGCCTTCTGCTACATGACCTAAATTTTGCAAAATCATCTCCAGAGGATGCCCTTTAGCCAATTCGATTCCTACCAATTTATTACGTGACAAGTCACCGGTTGCAGTTAAGATCAAGTCGCCTAATCCAGTCAGGCCACTAAAAGTTTCGGCGCGGGCCCCCATCGCCAAACCGAGCCGCGTCATCTCTGCCATTCCACGCGTGATGAGGGCCGCACGCGCGTTTTGCCCCAGTTGCAGTTGCTCAATAATTCCTGCAGCAATTGCAAGAATATTCTTAATCGCACCGCCCAACTCCACTCCAATCAAATCATCCGTTTGGTAAATGCGCATATTCCCATAGTGCATGGTAGATTGCACAAGTTGAGCTAACTCATCCGCTTGAGTGGCAATCGTTAGAGCACATGGCAGACCTTTTGCGACCTCGATCGCAAAACTTGGTCCTGATAAAACCCCGGATTGGATGAGGGCTGAATGCCGATCGCCCTGCTGAAAAGCCTCCGCCATGAGCTCATGGGCAAGTTTGCCATTTTGTGGATCAATGCCCTTACACAACCAAATCCATGACTTTGGAAAAAACCCATGCTTGATCACCGCTTGTGCAATTGTTTGCAAATGAGCAAAAGGAGTTGCTAAAACCAATAGATGATCGCGCTCCAAGGTCTCCTGAAACAGTGCTCGCCAATCTACGGTCAAGCGAATTGTTGGAGGCAGAACAATCCCTGGAAGATAGGCTTGATTTTGGCCTTGTACTTGTATCTCCTGCAATTGCAGTTCCGTGCGCGGGCACAAATGAATCTCAGCTAAAGGATTGGCTTTCGCCAAATGGACCGCAATGGCTGTTCCCCATGATCCCGCGCCAATGACGGTCAATTTCATTGTTGTTAACAACCGATGTAATTAATTCGGTAGTGTCTTTCCTGAATCGCTCTGGGCAGCTGCGGCTTGCTTTTGGCGCTCTTCATAGAGTTGCATGAAATTAATTTCTGCAAGGTGAACGGGTTGAAAACCAGCCCGACCAATTAAATCTGCGATATTGGATCGTAAATAGGGGTAAATAATTGTTGGACAAGCAATACCCAACATTGGGTCAATTTGTTCTTGCGGAATGTTTTTCAACTCAAAAATTCCAGATTGATGCGCTTCCACCAAAAACAAAACTTTATCCGAGACTCTGGTAGTGACCGTTCCCACGATAGTGACTTCAAAAACACCTTCACTCAAAAAGGTAGATTGGATATCGATTTGGACTTCTAGGCTTGGCTCTCCAGGTACTAAAAATATTGCTGGTGAATTTGGTTGCTCTAGAGAAATATCTTTTAAATAAATACGCTGTATCTGAAACATCGGATTCAGGGCATTATTTTCTTCATGAATGATTGCTTCAGCCATACGTTTGTCCTTTTTATAGATTCGTTAAAAGTGGTTCTAATTTCCCGGCTTTATCCAAGGCTGCCAAATCGTCGAAACCTCCGACATAAACTTCGCCAATGTATATTTGAGGAACAGTTCTTCTGCCTGTGCGGGTCATCATTTCGTCTCTTTTTGCAGGGTCCTGGTCAATAAAGACTTTTTCAATCTGAGTGACCCCTTTTGAGGCAAGTAATTTTTCTGCCATTTTGCAAAATGGGCAAACGTTTGTGCTGTACATCAAAATCGTTGACATATATTCTTTCTTAACTAAACCAAGGGGAGTTGGGCCTGATTCCAGGCCTTGATACCACCATCCAAACACACAACGTCTTCAAATCCCAGTGCTTTGATTTTTCCAACAAAGGCGGAGGATTTAGCTCCAGATTCACATACTAAAATAATGGGTACTTTTTTGTCCAAGCGAATTCCGGGCAAATCTGACAATAATTTGTCAGCCGATATATGCCTCGCACGTGCAATATGACCGCTTGCAAAAGCTTCAGCAGTTCTTAAATCTAAAATATTCGCTTTATTTCGATTAATTAACTGAGTTGCAATCGCTGGCGATACCCCCGCTTGCCCCTGAATCAGGCCTTGTAGATTGGGCCCAATGAGCAAGGCCCCGCTGACCATCATTAAAGCGAGTAAGATGAGATTATTTGTGTTTGTTATGAATTCCATTCACTTATTATAGATTGATGTTATGAAACAGTTAGTTCTTATCCGCCACGGCGAGTCCATTTGGAATTTAGAAAACCGCTTTACAGGCTGGGTTGATGTTAATTTAACGCCTTTAGGGATTGAGCAAGCGATCCAAGCAGGGAAAAAATTAAAAGCCCATGGTTATACCTTTGATATTGCCTATACCTCTGTTCTCAAACGTGCCATTAAAACCCTTTGGTTGATTCAAGAAGAAATGGATCTGATGTGGATTCCAACGGTCCACAGTTGGCGCCTGAATGAGCGGCACTATGGTGCCCTGGCAGGTCTCAACAAAACAGAAACCGCCAATCAGTTTGGTGAGGAGCAAGTCTACACTTGGCGACGCTCCTTTGATATTCGTCCGCCTTTATTAGATCCTAATGACGCCCGAAACTCTCGTCATGACCCACGTTATTTAAAACTGAAAACTGAAGATATTCCCTTAGGGGAGTGTTTAAAAGACAATGTGGCAAGAGTATTGCCACTTTGGCATGAATCCATCTTACCCACTCTAAAAGCGGATAAAAAAATCATCATCGCAGCCCACGGCAACAGCATTCGCTCCTTGATTAAATACTTCGGCAACGTCTCGGACGACGCAATCATGGAAGTAAATATTCCAAACGGACAACCACTCGTTTATGAATTTAATGATAATCTTACCCCTAATCGCCACTTTTATTTGGAATAAACATGCGTCAACTTGTTAAAAATCTGCTTTGGGTCTCTTTTGGTGCATTCGCTGGCGTGGTAGTCACTTGGCAAATCACCGCAACCGCGCAACAATCGGCCACCTTGCCTATTGATGAATTGAGGCTTTTTTCCACTGTTTTTGGCAGTATCAAGCGCGACTATGTTGAGCCCATTGAGGACAAAAAACTCATCATCGATGCTGTAAAAGGAATGGTCAGTAATTTAGATCCTCATTCTGCTTTCTTGGACGCAAAAGATTTTTCCGATATGCGCGAACAAACACAAGGAAAGTTTGCGGGTTTGGGTATTGAAATTTCCTCCGAAGATGGCTTGGTCAAAGTCATGAACCCCATTGAAGACACGCCTGCAGCGCGCGCAGGCATTTTGGCAGGAGATTTAATTACGCGAATTGATGATAAGCCCGTCCGTGGGTTAAGCCTGGATCAGGCGGTCCGTAAAATGCGTGGTGCTCCGGGTACGAAGATCACTGTGATGATTTATCGCAAATCAGAAGAGCGCACTTTTCCTGTAACCATTATCCGTGCAGAAATTAAAGTCCAGTCGGTAAAATCAAAAGCTTTAGATAACGACTTACTGTGGGTCAGAATTACCGGCTTTCAAGAAAGAACGGTACCAGATCTGGCCAAAAAACTCACTGAAGCCTACACAGCAAACCCCAACTTAAAAGGTGTCATTCTCGATTTACGGAATAATGGTGGCGGAATTTTGCAAGGTGCGGTTGGTGTAAGTGCGATTTTCTTACAACCCGGTTCCGAAGTTGTTTCGACCAAAGGCCAAGCCGCTAGTAGCAAGCTCGTTTACAAAGTCGATCCAGAAAATTATCGCCTTTCCGAACCTACAGATCCTTTGGAAAATTTGCCAGCAGTATTCAAAAAAATCCCATTGGTAGTGCTAACCAATGCTTATTCTGCTTCCGCTTCTGAAATTGTCTCTGGGGCCTTACAAGACTATAAACGTGCCACCATTATGGGTAAAACAACTTTCGGCAAAGGTTCCGTGCAAACTGTGCGCGAAATCTCAGCGGATACGGCCTTAAAAATTACTACCGCTTATTACTACACACCAAGTGGCAAATCGATTCAGGCATATGGAATAAAACCCGATATTGCTGTTGACCAAAATGCTGAAGGTGACCCAAATGATGTGCTGATCACTCGTGAAGTGGATAACGAAAACCACTTGAAAAACAAACAATCATCAGAAGACTCCTTGATTTCTGATCGTGAAAAAAGACGGATGGAAGAACTGCAAAAATTAGAGGAGAAAAACGCTCAAATGACTCCTGAGGAAAAATTAAAAGAGAAATCAAAAAAACCACCTGAGTTTGGTTCACCAGAAGATTTCATGCTGACTCAAGCACAAAACTTTCTGCTTGGAAAGCCGGTGGTTCGATCAAAGACAATTCTTGAATAATTATTTCAAACCCTTGCATGGAAGATGAAGAGTTACTGCGCTATTCCAGGCATATTCTTTTAGATCAAATTGGGATAGAGGGGCAGGTCACTCTATCCCAGGCACATGTTTTAATCATCGGGGCAGGCGGCCTCGGTTCAGCTTGTGCACCTTATTTAGGCAGTTCTGGAGTTGGACAGATCACCATTGTCGACCATGATGTGGTCGAATTAACCAATCTGCAACGCCAAATCATGCATCGCACACACGCTATTGGCACCCCTAAAGTTGACTCAGCAAAAGAGATGCTTCAAGAACTTAACCCATTGATTAAAATCCACCCTGTTGCGCAAGCCGCCGATGCTGAGCTCTTGGACAAACTGGTGCCCAAAGTGGATCTGGTGATTGACTGTACCGATAATTTTCTAACCCGCCACACCATTAATCGGGCTTGCGTCTCCCATCACAAACCCCTTGTCTCTGGAGCGGCGATTCAAATGGACGGACAAATCAGTGTTTTTGATTTACGTTCAAACACTTCTCCCTGTTACGCCTGTATTTTTCCAGAACACGATGGTTTTGCAGAAATCAAATGCGCGACCATGGGTGTACTGGCGCCTTTAGTCGGCATTATTGGCGCAATGCAAGCTGCGCAGGCACTGCAAGTACTAGTTGGCTTTGGTGAGCCTTTGATTGGGAAATTAATGATTTGGGATGCGTTGCAAACAAAGATCACGCAGATCAAATTGGCGAAAAATGCACTTTGTACAGTATGTGGGAATACTTAGAGTTGCGTTAAATTTTCAATAAGTTGCGCTTGCGCTAAGGGCTCAAATGTCGACAGAATCGTCTGCAACTCTTCTTCTAATTTACTCACATCCGATTTTAATAACTCGCGTTTGACCGTGAGTAATTGACTGGTATGCATCGAAAAGTCCTCTAAACCCATCGCAAGGAGGAGTCTGGTCAATTTAGGCTCCCCCGCCATCTCGCCGCAGACAGAGACCGGCATATTGGCACGTTTTGCATCTGTAATCACTTTATAAATCATACTCAACACACCTGGATGCATGGGGTCGTACAAATGTGCCACCGAATTATCGGCGCGATCAATGCCGAGGGTATATTGGATTAAGTCATTGGTGCCAATCGACAAGAAATCAAAATATTGGATAAACACTGGGAGAATAAAGACAGCCGCTGGTAACTCTATCATCGCGCCAATCTGAATCCCCGGATCGTAAGCAATCCCTCTTGCATCCAAGTCATTTTTTGCCTGGTTGATGAACTGAAAGGTTTGTTCTATCTCAAAAACTTGCGCCAACATCGGGATTAAAATTCGGGCAGGGCCGTGCGCTGATGCTCTTAAAATGGCGCGAAGCTGCTCTAAAAATATCTCTGGCTCACTGAGTGACCACCGAATTCCCCGTAAGCCTAAGGGAGAGATATTGGCTGTAATGACTTTCAGGTCATTATCCAAACTTTTATCCGCACCAATATCAATTGTTCGAATATTGACGGGTAGTCCTTGCATTGCTTGGACGGTGCGGGCATAGGCAAGGTATTGCTCTTCTTCGCCAGGTATATCGTTGGGACGATTCATAAACAAAAATTCTGAACGAAATAACCCGATTCCAGTCGCACCTTCAGTAAGAGCGGCAGCGGCATCTTCTGGCATTTCAATATTTGCCATTAAGGAGATTTTTTTACCATCTAAGGTTTTTGTTGGGGTGTGTTTGAGCAGTTGTAATTTATTTTTTGCAAGCCTTTGCTCTTTTTGACGGTGGACATATTCTTCAAGAACACGGGCTGGCGGAGCGACGATGACCATACCGCGATCACCATCAACAATCAACCAGTCATCCTGCATAATCAGTTCGCTCGCATGACGTACCCCAACGGCTGCGGGAATGTCCAAACTGCGCGCGACAATTGCAGTATGGGAATTTTTGCCACCCAAATCCGTCACAAATCCACAAAAATTCAGATCTTTAAAACGCAGCATATCGTGCGGAGCAATATCTTGCGCAACGATAATCACCTCTGAGGTCATGCGGTCAATTGGGGTAAGCACATGATCAGAAGCAAGGTTTACACCTTGTAAAGCAACAAGCACGCGTTCAATCACTTGCCTAAAATCGGCGCCACGTTCTTTTAAATAGGGATCCTCGATCACATCAAATTGCTGTAACAGCTCATCCAATACAGTAGTTAATGCCCATGCAGCATTAAGATGTCGGATGCGAATCAGTTCTTTGGTGTTTTGTTGCAAATCAACATCATCCAAGATGAGTTGATGAACGTCAAGGAATGCTTCCATTTCTTCCGGAGCATCATTTGGCAAACTGACTTTTAAATCATGGAGTTCTTTTTTGGCAATCGTGAATGCATCAGCTAGTTTTTTTAGCTCTGTCTCTACGTTTTCTTCCTGAATAAAATGGTGCTGTACCTCAAGCGCTGCTGATGATATCTTAAGCGCTTTCCCAATGGCAACTCCACTCGATACAGATAAGCCGGAGATGACAAAGGTCATATTTACTCGCCTTCGCCAAAACGATCTGCAATCAGTGCTTGAATCGCAGCAAACGCTTCTTGCTCTTGTTCACCTGTCGTTTCTAAAATGACCTCCGTACCCATTCCCGCGGCAAGCATCATCACACCCATAATACTTTTCGCATTAATTTTTCTGCCCTTGCGCTCTAGGGTAATGTCGCATGGAAATTGACTTGCCAATTGCGTTAATTTTGCCGAAGCTCTTGCATGCAGGCCAAGTTTATTGATGATAGGGAGAGATGAAGTAGGCATAGATAGGTTACACAGTTAGTTGGATCGTATCTCTCATTTTCAGGACCCCGTTTTGGCCACCGAGCAGGGATTTTTCAACCACTTCATTGATTGGCTCACCCCGGTGGCTCACGGCGCGCAACAACATCGGTAGATTCACACCCGTTAAAATTTGAATGCGTAGATTGGCCGCCTGATTTTTTTGCACTAAACGAATGGCGACATTGTTTGGTGTTGCACCCAGAATGTCCGTCAGTATCAAAATTTCTTGATTGGAACCCATCGTATCGACAAGGTCTTGTAATTTCTGCAAGGTCACTTTGCTGTCTTCATGAGGTGGCACGTCGATGGCAAAAATTTTCTCTGGAATTTCTCCGTAAACATGTTCTACAAAATCTAAAAGGGCGCTTGCAAGTGGCGTGTGTGCCACAATCATCATTGCTAACATACGCTGCTCTCAATCCTTTGCGTCAATTGATTTAACCAAAATTCGGCCACATCAAATCCGGTTTGTTTGGTAATTTCTACAAAACCAGTTGGACTGGTCACGTTAATTTCTGTCAAACTCTCACCAATAATATCGAGACCGACTAAAAATAATCCCCGCTGAATCAAGATCGGCCCAAGCGTATCAGCGATTTGTTTTTCTCTTGCAGTTAAAGGACGCGCTTCGCCAATTCCACCGGCAGCAAGGTTACCCCGAATATCGCCCTTTTGCGGCACTCTAGCTAAAACAAAAGGAACTGCTTTGCCATTGATCAGTAAAAGACGTTTATCCCCGTCCTGTATTTCAGGTAAATACTTTTGTGCCATTAAGGACCGTTTGCCATACTCCCCGAGGGTTTCGACAATGCTCCCCAAATTCAGTCCGTCTGGTCCAACCCGAAATACCCCCATGCCACCCATGCCGTCTAAAGGCTTGATGACGATGTCGTGATGACTTTCATGAAATGCTTTGATTTGTTCTAATGAACGCGTCACAAGAGTTGGAGCAATATATTTCGGAAACTCTAGAATGGCAATCTTTTCAGAATGCTCTCTTAACGCACTTGGTGCATTCAGTATCCTGGCGCCTTGACGTTCGGCTTGACTTAATAACCACGTATTTGCCAAATACTCTACAGTAAATGGGGGGTCTTGTCGCATCAACACTGCATCGAAAAGTTGCAATGCACTATTTTTTGACTCCTTCATCACAAACCAAGGGTCTTGATCTGAATCGATTTCAATATGTTCGCACTTTGCCGACACCCCTGCGGAGTCTGCAAACAAAGTCTTTGCATCTGCATGATAAACGGCATGACCCGCTTTAGCAGCACATTGCATCATCGCCAAGGTAGAGTCTTTATATACTTTAAAGGTCTCAAGAGGGTCAGCGATAAAGAGTAGGCGCATGTATTATTCGAGATCGGGGTCGGTTCGTTCCAATTCAAGCGAGGCGGCCAGTAAAGCCAAACGTGCCACCACACCGTATAAATAGAAACGGTTCGGGATTGCGCTACCGGGTTTTGCAGTAACGTCTGGAATGGCATTCTCTTCAAAAGCCAGCGGTACAAAATGCATCCCAGGTGCGTTCAATACTTCATCAGGTCCACGTCCCGTATGCACGCGATAAAAGCCACCAACGACATACCGGTCAATCATATAGACCACAGGTTCTGCGACGGCTTCATTCACCTTCTCGAAGGTAGGTACCCCCTCTTGAATAATGACGTCATGCACCTCCAAACCTTCTTTAATCACGCTCATCTTATTGCGTTCACGGCGATTTAAATCTTTTAGTTCAGATGCATCGTGGATCGTCATAATCCCCATGCCGTAGGTTCCCGCATCGGGTTTGACAACTAAATAGGGTTTGTCTTTGATACCCATTTGTTTGTATTTTTTGGCAATTTTTTTCAGAAGCATTGAAGCGTTCTCTTCTAATTCTTCCTCGCCAACACGCTCATTAAAGTCGACATTGCGTACCGTTGCAAAATAAGGATTTAATACCCAAGGGTCAATATCAATGATTTTTGAGAATTTTTTGATGACATCATCGTAGGCGGCGAAATGATTGGATTTTCGGCGCGTCGCCCAACCCGCGTGGACTGGGGGCAACATATACTGCTCATGAATATTTTTCAGAATGTCCGGGACCCCAGCCGACAAATCGTTGTTTAACAAAATAGAGCACGGATCAAAATCTTTCAAGCCTAGCCGACGGTCCTTTAATCCTAAGCGAACCAACGGTTCAAGAATCAGTCGCTGGCCATCTGGCAAATCAATGTTCGTTGGTTTTTTGATCTCTTCCGATAAGCTACCCAAACGCACGTTTAAACCTGTTTGGCGCAAAATCGCCACCAAACGCGCGACGTTTTGCAAATAAAAAACGTTTCTGGTGTGTCGCTCTGGAATCAACAACATGTTTCTGGCTTCAGGGCAAATTTTTTCGATCGATGCCATTGCTGCTTGCACAGCAAGCGGCAACATCTCATTGGATAAATTGTTAAAGCCACCAGGGAACAGGTTCGTATCGACTGGGGCTAATTTAAAGCCCGCATTGCGCAGATCCACCGAGCAATAAAACGGCGGGGTATGGTCTTGCCACTCCAACCTAAACCAACGCTCAATAGTTGGTGTTGCTTCTAAAACCTTTTTCTCTAAGTCGAGTAGAGGGCCTGTAAGTGCAGTGATTAAGTGAGGTACCATCCCCCTATTGTATTTAAATTTCTAAAAGAAGTAAAAAAACCCCTATTTTGTGTTTCAAACTCTTTTAGGGCCGGATCATTCAGACCAATCGCCTTGTTTTAATTCAGCATTCTTTATCTTTTCGCAAAATGCAACTCTCTCATACCGTCGCTAAGTGTTAAGATAATTCTTGTAACTTGATCAAGATAAAGAAAAGTCAAATTTATAAAAAGAAGGACTAAACAAAATGGCTATTTTTACATTGCGAGTCAGTGGCAATAAATCGTATTCTATGACGAAATCTATCTCTCAAATTGTTATGGAGATGAATCTAAAATATCTTAGGGGAAGAGCAGACTTCACGGCAATTTTGATTGACTATCTACCAGTTGATGTGTGGGTCATTGGTGGCACCCCCTTGAGCGAACAAGAGAAAAACTGTCTCATCATGCATGTCTCCGTTTCTAATATGGTGACAAGTGATGAGAAGAAAATTTTTATTTCTGAAACTTTTAAAGCGCTCAATCAAGTCATCGGTGACTTACACGAGGACAGTTACATCAATATTCAGCAAAGTGATCTAGACTCGTTTAGCTACAACCGTCCTTTTAATTAGGCTATTTAGCCAACCATATTTCCGTCATTTATTGAGGATAGATCGCCTCTTGAGCTGAAGTCCATCCACCGCCTAATGCCTGATAGAGCGAAGCAGTATCTCCAAGATAGGTACCATACGCTTGTAGCGCATTGATGCGCGCTTGTAAGTAAGTGACCTGTGCTTGCAGTAACACTGGCTCCGAAATGTATCCTTTTTCTAATTGTTTCGTTGAAAGCTCATAAATCACTCTTGTCGCATTCTCATTTTGAGCGGCAGTTGTATAAAATTTCCCATCGGCATTGATTGCGTATAAAGTGTCCGCCACATTCTGGAATGCATTGATAACCGCACTTTTATATTGGGCAGCAGCTGCAACTAATCCTGCTTCGGCGGCCCTTTTTCTGGCGAATAGGCTTCCACCTTGAAAAATCGGTTGATTGACTCCTCCGGCTAATGACCACAACATATTGCCACTGTCCTGCAAATCTTTAAAAAACTGCCCAGCTGAGCCCGCGGTTGCGGTAATTGAAATCTGAGGGAGCATATTAGCGATTGCGACACCAATCTGGGAATTTGCAATCCGCACATTTTCTTCGGCAATTTGTATATCTGGTCTTTGCTTCACAAAATTGGATGGAATGGCGGTTGGCAAAGATGCAGGTAACTGAATATTCAGGACTGAGGGGGCCAGCATTTTTTCCGAGGGAAATTTACCGCATAAACTTGCGAGCAGGTTCAGATTTTGCTCTCTTGCCTTTTCAATCATCGGCACTTGAGAAATCGCTTGCGCATATATAGATTGTGCGTAGGCAAGATCGACCGAACTTGAATACCCCTGCTGGTTTAAGCGTACCGCATGATCCATGATTTTTTTACTTACAAAGGATAACTCTTGCACAGCTTTGAGTTGTTCTCGTAACAAAGCCTCATTCATCGCACTGGCAACGACATTATTCGCAATGGTGGTTTGTAAGGCGATGAACTGGTAGTTTTGTGCATTTGCATTTGCTTTTAAGCCCTCAACTAGCCGTCGATTGCCACCCCAAATATCTGGTAAATAACCAACCGTAAAACCTACATTTTGTATCGTATAAATTGGGTTTACATTACTTGAAAAATTTGTTTTGGAATTATCTGTAGGGGATGTTTGGTTAATTGCAGGCTGATAAAAAGGACCTGAGCTTTGTCGGGTAACTGCATAATTTGCCCCAATTTGCGGAAAGAAAAACCCCTGTTGGGCGCGAACATTTTCCTGTGCAACCTGAAGGTTTGCAATGCTACTTTCAATACTAGGGTTGTGCTTGAGAGCCAATTCAACCAATTGATTAATTTCTTCAGAACCATATACGTGCCACCATTTTGTATTGATGCCGCCGGTTTGTTGGTTCGGGCTCAGTCCTAATTGCTCATCACGAGTAAAGCTAGATGGGGCTATGATTTCGGGTTTTTTAAAATCAGGGCCAACTGAACAGGCGCTAACACTCAAGATAAGCAAGCATACATTGGTTTTCAGTAGTCGGTTTTTATTTTTAGCATTTCGCATTTCTAACCCCCAAAACCTTTTCTGCGTTTTTTCGGATGGTGTCTCTTTAACACTTCTTGATAAATCGCAGGTACTACCAATAAAAGAAACAGGGGACCAATCAACATACCACCCACAACCACTGTGGCGAGCGGTTTTTGCACTTGACTACCAATGCCATTCGAAATAGCGGCCGGGAATAAACCAATTGCTGCGGATAGCGCTGTCATCAATAAGGGCCGCATTCTCGTTTCATGTGCTTCAAAAATTGCTTCGAATTTACTCCTACCCGTATGGATCAACTCTCTGTAATATGACTGAACCAAGATACCATTCATTACCGATACGCCTAATAATGAGATGAACCCAATAATGGCAGACACGCTTACTGCTTGACCGGTCATATATAAAGCAATCACACCACCGAGCATCGCAAATGGGACCCCAGCAATCGTTAACATACAATCCATCAAGCTATTAAATAACGCATAAAGCAACGCCATGATTAATACAAGAGCAATCGGCACAACGATCGCCAGTCGTTTTTGCGCAGCTTGGAGTTCCTCAAATTCACCCGCATATTCAATGCGATAGCCTTCAGGAAGATTGATTTTTTCACTTATTTTTTGTTGGATTTCTGCGACCGTACTGCCTAAATCGCGACCGCGTGTACTAAATTTAATGGGGATATAACGTTCGTTCTTTTCATGAAAAACATAAGTTGCCCCCGTATCAAGGCGCACACTCGCAAGATCAGCAAGCGGAATATATGCCACTGTTCCATTTGTCGCGGTATAACCAATCCGTAAGTTTTCTAAATCTTCCATGCTTTTTCGTGACTCACTATTAAGACGTACCGACAAACCAAACTGTCGGTCACCTTCTAAAACAGTCGTCACTACCGTACCAGCAAATGCAGCTTGAATGGTCGCATTGACATCTCCGGTATTTAAACCATACCTTGCCGCCTTTTCGCGGTCAATCACTACGTTTGCATTTGGTTGCCCCAAAATATAAAAAATACCGAGGTCAGATACACCATTGATATCTGACATCACCTTCTTGATATCCGTTGCGATTTTTTCCAACATCACCAAATCTGGACCTATCACTTTTACAGAGTTGGCGCCCTTTACACCAGATAATCCCTCTTGAACGTTATCTTGAATATATTGTGAAAAGTTTGTTGTTACGCCTGGAAACTCGTTTTCAAAATCTGCCTGCAAGCCCGCAACGAGCTTTTCTTTCGTTGACCCTTTTGGCCACTCATCAAATGGTTTTAATGGGGCAAATAACTCGACATTATTAAATCCTGATGCATCGCTGCCATCATCCGGCCGACCGTGTTGCGAGACGACGGTAATGACTTCTGGGTGTCTGCTGATTAACTCCCGCATACGGTGGACATTTGCGGTGCCAGCTTCCAAAGAAATCGTTGGCGGCATCGACGCCCGTATCCAAAGGTTACCTTCTTCCAATGCTGGTAAGAACTCACTACCAAGACGGGTTAATAAATATGCGCCGATCAATAAAGCGATCATTGCCCCGATCACTACGGATTGTGTGTGAGCCATCACCCAAGTTAGTTTTGGGGTATAAAATTGCCGAATCATTTCCACAATCTTGGTTTCGTGTTCTTTGACCTTTCTAGGCAGTAACAAACTGGTAATCACGGGAGTAATAGAAAAAGTGGCCAGCAAAGCTCCAGCTAATGCATACGCATATGTCCTTGCCATAGGACCAAAGATTTGCCCTTCCACGCCAGTCATTGTAAATAACGGTAAAAAAGCAGCAATCGTAATGGCTGTCGAAAACATGATTTGCACATCCACTTGGATTGCACTTAAATAAATCAATCGCAATCTCCCAGTCCATCCTGTGGAAGGATCGGTCATTAAACCATCTGGACTTAAAGACAACTGTCGCAAATCACGTGCCTTATCTTCCGGGCGTTGTTGGAAATTTCGAAAGACGTTCTCCACCAAAATCACTGCCGAGTCGACGATAATTCCAAAGTCAACCGCCCCTAAAGAGAGAAGATTTGCAGACTCGCCTGTCATCGTCAAGATGATAATGCTGAAAAAGAGTGCGAAGGGAATATTAATACTTACGATAATCGCACTTCTTAAATCCCCTAAGAAAACCAACTGGATGAGGAATACCAGTAAACAGCCAAAAATTAAGTTATGGATGACTGTATGAGTAGTCACGCCAATTAAAGTCGATCGATCATAGTAAGGTTCAATTTTTACCCCTACAGGTAGAGAACCATCGACGTTCAATTTTGCAACGGCAGCTTTTGCCACTTCGATGACTTTGTTCGTTTGAAGCGTGCGGTTCATGATGATCACACCTGTTACTACATCTTTTTGGGCATCTCTACCAGCTTCACCCAGACGCGGCACATAACCCTCGGTAACCGTTGCAATATCTTTGATTCTTACAGGCAGACCGTTTTGTTGATTGAGAACAATTTTTTCGATATCTGCTAAATTTTCCACTAACCCAACGCCGCGGACATTAACTGATTGATCCCCAACACTGACTGTTCTGCCACCTACGTTGGTATTCGCATTACCAATACTGGTTATCACTTGTTGCAGGGTGATGCCATATCCCTCTAAACGCTTGGGATTGACCTCCACGTGATATTCTTTCGTCGTACCTCCCCACGTTACAACCTGCACAATCCCTGGCACCGTTAACAAGCGACGTACAATTACCCAGTCCTGGATGGTTCTTAACTCCGTTAAAGAATATGCCGAAGAACCCTTAACCTGATACCTATAAATTTCCCCAACCAAACTAGATGCCTGAATTTGTGTTTGCACGCCATTGGGTAAATTAACGTTTTGCGAAAGAGCATTTGCAATTTGCGTTAAGGCAAAGAAATAGTCAACGCCATAATAAAAAGTTACACGGACAAATGACAAACCGGCAAAGGAGGTTGATCGGATAATGTCTCTACCAGGTACTGTTGAGAGTCCAATTTCAATCGGACGCGTGTAATATCGCTCCATCTCTTCTGCCGAAGTTCCTGGAGATTGCGCAGTAATTTCAATAATCACCGGAGCTGGATTTGGATACGCCTCTACATTCAGCTTTAAAAAAGACAACACACCTACGCCAATAAATGTGAGAAGTGCCAATATGACAATTGGTCGTCTCATCAAAACAAACTGCAAGAGTGGTTTAAACATAAAAGAACTTGATTTTTAGTGGGTCAATGTATATAAATTACTTAAAAATAGCGCCTTATTCATGGCGATTACTTCACCCACTTTCAAGCCATCGACAATTTGCACACGATCACTTTGTGTCATGCCGATTTTGACGGCCCGTCTTTGAAAGGTTATCCCGTCATTTGTTACCCAAACCGTGCGCGTTCCATCACTTTCTCTTACTAAGGCTTGAGCAGGAACCGCTGGATAGGCTGCAGGCTGAGTGATTTCAATCTGAAAGCTTGCTAACATTTGCGGCTTAAGCACATGTTCTTCGTCTGGAATTTGCGCGTACAACGTCATCCTTCGAGTATTCGGGTCTACCGAATCCGCAACGTAGAGAATACTGGCAGGAAAATCTTTGTCAGGATAAGCCTGTACTTTGACCTTAACTGATTGTCCTACCTTGTAAAAGGGCGCCTCAGATTCTGGAACTTGAGCGACCATCCATAAATGATTGATATCCGAAACCGTGACAGGGGCGGGTGCATTGCCTGGTTGAACCAATTGCCCGGGTGCCGCAGATCGGGTAATGACTCGGCCTTTCATTGGACTTTTCACCTTGAGTTCAATATCTATCTTCCGATGTTCGATCACAGACTCTATTTCTTTATTGGAAAACCCAAAAAGCGCCATTGATTTTTTAGCAGCAATGAAATTTGCTTCTGCAGATTGTTGATCCGCAATATTTTGCTCTAACTCCTTTAAAGAAATGCTTTTTGTTTCATAAAGTACGTTCGCTCGTTTCAGGGTTTCATTTGCTTGTTGCAAGATACCAGAAGTCGATAAAAGAGTAGCTGAAGCCTGTGCGATATCCGGTGCTAAAACCGTGAAGAGTACTTGGCCTTTTTTGACATCCTCGCCTGCTTTGACCAAAAACTTATTAATCCGGCCTTGATAAGGGGAATAGACATCCGTTGTATGGTATTTATCAAAATCGATTGTGCCCACGGCCCCACGAATTTCTTGAAAATCGATCGATGTTACCGGTCCGAATTTCACTTCCTTGCCCTGCTCTTGCGAAATAACCAACATATTTTCTGGGGCTGTTTTAACCTCTATTGGTTCAGGTTTTTTCTTAAAACTTTCTAAAATCTGCAGAGATCCCCAAATTGCTAATCCTAACGCTAGTGCGGCGATGACATAGTATCCATATTTAGTACCCTTGCTTGTCATTGACTTTGAAGCCATTTTCTCAGATTCACTCATATAAACACCAATCTATTTACTTTTTCTTAATAGCTTCTTAATTTAACTTGTTTGTATTACACAGCGCGTAAATGCTTAATTGAGGGTGGTTTGCCATTGTTTTTTATTATGCAGCCAATCTAACCTCGTATTTTAAGTCCTTTTGGCTTATTTATCGACCCACTATTTTTTATAATCATTACGTGTTTCATTTTTCCCTAAAAGCTCATCATGTCGTTTTGGGTATATATTCCTCTTCAATGTTGCTATTCATTATAAAAAAAGGGCATCTATGTAGATGCCCTTTAAAGACTGCAAGAGGAAATTACATTTCGTAGGCAGTTTCACCGTGTGAAGAAATATCTAAACCTTCTCTTTCTTCTTCTTCACTTACGCGTAGACCAACCAACATATCAACCAATTTGTAGCTAATAAACGCTACAACACCAGACCACAATAAGGTTGTACCAACTGCTGTCGCCTGAATAATGACCTGACCAACCATGTCGTATTCTGGAGCAACCGCATTTGCTACATAGTCGTAAATACCAGTTCCACCCAGTGAAGGAGAGCAAAATACTCCTGTCAACAAGGCTCCAGTAATTCCGCCAACACCGTGAACTCCAAATACATCCAAGCTATCGTCCGCTTTGAGAAGCTTTTTCAAGCCAGTCACACCCCACAAGCATAAGACTCCAGCGATGAGACCAATTACAATCGAACCCATTACGCCAACATAACCAGCAGCAGGGGTAATTGCAACAAGTCCAGCAACCGCACCCGATGCGCCACCTAGCATGGAAGGCTTACCTTTTAAAGCCCACTCAGCCATAATCCATGACATAACTGCTGCAGCTGTAGCCATTAAGGTGTTAGCAAAAGCTAATGCAGCACTTCCATTCGCCTCCAAGGCAGATCCGGCATTGAAACCAAACCAACCTACCCACAATAAGGATGCACCAACCATTGTTAAAGTTAAGTTGTGTGGTTTAAAAGGTTCTTTTCCGTAGCCAACACGCTTACCAATGACATAAGCACCAATCAGACCAGCCACGGCGGCATTAATGTGTACAACTGTTCCACCTGCAAAATCAAGCGCGCCTTTTTGGAATAACCAACCAGCCGTTGCAGTCGCCTTTTCAGCCGCTGCAGCATCAGTAAAGGCATCAGGACCAGGCCAAAACCATACCATGTGAGCGATTGGTAAATAACTAAAGGTGAACCACAAAACTGCAAACAGGAGAACCGCCGAAAACTTGACACGTTCAACAAATGAGCCAACGATCAGACACACCGTAATCGCTGCAAATGCTGCCTGAAAGACCATATACGCAAGCTCAGGAATCACTACGCCTTTACTAAACGTTGCCGCTGTGGAGTCAGGTGTCATCCCCTTCAAAAAGAGGCGGTCCAACCCACCTATAAATGCGTTCCCCTCCGTGAAAGCAAGGCTGTAGCCATAAATCGCCCACAAGACCATAATCAGGGAGAAAACCACCAAACATTGCATCAATACTGATAGCATGTTTTTAGATCTTACTAATCCTCCATAAAAAAGACCTAAGGCAGGAACCGTCATCATAATGACCAGTGCCGTAGACACGAGTAACCATGCGGTATCCCCTTTATTTGGAACAGGCGCTGCAGGCGCCGGATCCGCTGCAGCCGCAGCAGCCGCAGGAGCGGTCGCCGGAGCTACGGCTTTATCTTGGGCATACACCATGGTAGTTGGGGCCAAGGTGAACGCTCCAAAACTGAACAGCAATGCGCTCGCGACAATTATATTTTTCATCCAATTTTTCATCTGTATTGCTCCTTTTTATAGTGCTGCCGCACCAGTTTCACCAGTACGGATTCGTACAACTTGCTCAACAGGGGTAACAAAAATCTTGCCATCACCAATTTTTCCTGTTTTTGCAGACGCTTCTATTACTTCGATCGCACGATAGACCAATTCGTCGCTGACTACAACATCGATACGAACTTTTGGTAAAAAATCGACAACATACTCAGCGCCACGGTACAACTCTGTGTGACCTTTTTGTCGTCCAAAACCTTTCACCTCGGTGACTGTAATTCCAGATACACCAGTACCAGCTAAAGCTTCGCGGACCTCATCTAACTTAAAAGGCTTAATTATTGCTGTGATCATTTTCATTCTTGACTCCTCGTCAGTGGATGATTAAAAGGTTTTTGTCAAAGACACAACCACGGTACCTTTACCAGTATTATCGCCATTCGGATTATAGTAAGCAGAATTGCTTGCATTCGTTCCGAT
>Ga0164297_10001184_pt1 | contig 28352 bp, 26 predicted proteins | sample GEODES058metaG_FD_113539 | JGI IMG/M metagenome (GOLD analysis project Ga0164297, IMG submission 113539) | Dystrophic lake water microbial communities from Trout Bog Lake, Wisconsin, USA - GEODES058 metaG | ecosystem: Environmental > Aquatic > Freshwater > Lake | place: USA: Trout Bog Lake... | reverse complement strand
CAAGGGATGGACTGCGACAGTGAACGGACGGAAGGTTCCTATCGTTGGGACGCCACTCCTTGAAACCATTCGCGTGCCGGCTGGTGCTTCGACAGTGTCGTTTCACTACCTGCCAAAGCATGAGGAACTCGCGACCGGTGTTGCTCTTCTTGCCCTCCTGTTGATCATGGGCCTAGGTTTACGAGACCGTCGTGCCAACGAAGTGCCGACAACGTCGGATACTAAGGTTGAGGCATGAAGCGAGTCGTGTTAGTTGGTGGTGCTGGCCGTATGGGTCAGGCTATGGCCCAGGGACTGAGTGTCGAACCGGACATCAAGGTTGTCGGTCTCGTTGACCGAGCCGAGCCTCGAGAGACCTTCGGCGCCACCTACCGAGCTTCGTTACGCGACTTCTCGAGTGCAGATGTTGACGTTGTCGTTGACTTCTCGTCGCCAGAAAGTGTTGAACTGTCAGCAGCCTGGTGTGCCGAGAATGGTGTCGGTCTGGTCATTGGCACCACGGGACTCGGCGAAGAGCAGCGGGCCGCGGTGAAGGCAGCCGGGGAGAAGACTGGCGTCGTTCTCGCCTCCAACTTCTCGTTGGGAGCAGTGCTGTCGGAGCGCTTTGCAGCCATGGCCGCTCCCTATTTTGAACGTGTTGAAATTATTGAACTGCACCACGACAAGAAAGTTGATGCTCCCTCTGGAACATCGCTGACGACCGCTCACGGAATTGCAGCTGCCCGCCGCGAGGCTGGCAAGGCACCGCTCGTAGATCCAACTGTTCGCCACACTCATGAAGGTGCTCGTGGTGCTGATGTTGCTGATGGCATCAAAATCCACTCGGTGCGACTCCCTGGCCTCGTGGCTCATCAAGAAGTCCTCTTTGGTGGACCGGGTGAGGGGCTTACAATTCGTCACGACTCTTTCGACCGGACCAGCTTTGTTCAAGGTGTCGCGTTGGCGGTTCGCAAAACTGACGGCACGCCGAGTTATCTTGACGGGATTGATTCACTTCTTTAACTGACCTAAACGTCTTTTCGGCGCGGGGCCTGGTAACTTTGATGTATGTCTTCCTCTCGATTTGGTCGTGTCATTACCGCAATGATCACGCCATTCGATGCTCACGGAGACATTAATTTTGACGTCGCTCGTGACGTTGCTCGCTACCTTGTCAATGATGGCTCGAATGCCTTGGTAATTGCCGGCTCAACTGGTGAAGGTTCATCACTCTCTGACGAGGAAAAGCTTGACCTTTTTGCCTGCGTTGCCGAAGCGGTAACGGTGCCAGTATTGGCCGGTTCAACGTCGGCTGATACCCGTGCTTCAGTTGCACTCACGCGTCGAGCAAGCGCCACTGGCGTTGCTGGCATCCTGTCCACAACTCCGGCGTACGCACGCCCCAGCCAAGCGGGCATTGCGCTGCACATGAAGGCAGTAGCGGACGCTACGGAACTTCCGGTGATGCTGTACGACATCCCTTCGCGCACCGGGCGAAAGATTGCCGCGGAAACAACAATTTCTCTCGTGAAAGAGGCACCAAATATCTTGGCACTAAAAGACGCGTCGGGGGACCTCGATCAAGCGAGTCACGTGAAAGCGGTACTTGGCAATGACTTCGACCTGTACAGCGGGGACGACTCACTGACCCTGGACTTTATGGCCATCGGTGCGGTGGGCGTGGTCTCGGTTGCGGGACACTGGGCCAGCCGCGAGTTCGCCACCATGACCGCTAGCGCCGCTTCGGGGGACTGGGACACCGCGAGGGCACTTAATGAGAAACTCCGTGAGTCGTACCAGTTTGAAGGTTCCGAACAGTACCCGAACCCCATGCCCTCCAAGGCTGCGCTTCGCTACCTGGGCTACGCGGTCGGCGAGTGCCGGTTACCTCACGCCCCCAGCGACGATGTTCTGAAGGCCAGGGCCGAACAGGTTGTAGGCGCGCTTCGAGCTTCTCGTGACTAAGGGCGCGGTTCGCGTCACCTTCCTTGGTGGCCTCGGAGAAATCGGTCGAAACTGTGCCGCCATTGAACAAGATGGTCGCATTGTGGTCATTGATGCGGGCCTCATGTTCCCGGAACCAAACATGTACGGCGTGGACCTAATTCTGCCGGACTTTCGCTGGCTCATCGAACGACGTGACCGTGTGGATGCCATTGTTCTGACGCACGGACACGAAGACCACACGGGCGCCCTCCGTTACCTGGTGAAGGACATCAACGTACCGATTTATGGTGCGCCCCTCACGCTCGGGTTCGCCCGTCACCGCCTGACTGAGGCGAAGGTTGCTGGCAATCTGACATTCATTGAAGTCGCTGACGGGGAACGGCGACGCATTGGGCCGTTCGACATTGAGTTCATCCCCGTCACTCACTCGGTTCCAAGCGCACACGCGTTGGCCTTCCATACCAGTGCTGGTGTGGTGGTTCACTCCGGTGACTTTAAGCTCGACTTAACCCCGATTGACAATCGCCGTACGGACGTAGCTCGCCTCGCCGCGCTTGGCGATGAGGGTGTAGCCCTTTTGTTGTGTGATTCCACCAACGCCGAAGAGCCTGGCTTCACGGCGTCGGAACGATCGGTAGGGGGAGCGCTTCGTCGACTCTTCCTCGAGCGACCCGAGAAGCGAATCATCGTGGCTTGTTTTGCCAGTCACATTCACCGCGTCCAGCAGATTATTGACATCGCCAGAGAGCAGGGTCGAAAGATTGCATTGATGGGACGCTCCATGGAGTCGAACGTCAAACTGGCCCGCAAGTTGAACTTGTTGCACGTCGATATGGCTGACTTTATTGATATCGCCACGATTGACCGGTACGAGCCTGGTGAGGTCTGCGTAATTTGCACTGGTTCACAGGGCGAACCAATGGCTGCTCTGTCGAAGCTGGCCCGAGGTGATGCTCGCTACATGCAGGTAGGTGCCGACGACACCATTATCTTGAGTTCCCACCCGATTCCCGGGAACGAATGGACGGTTGGTCGAGTGATCGACGACCTCCACCGAGCCGCTACTGAAGTAATTCATTCGGGGCATGAGCCGGTGCACGCTTCAGGTCACGCACGTCAGGGTGAACTGCGCACCTTCCATCAGCTCCTGCGTCCTCGCAACTTCATTCCAGTGCACGGTGAGTACCGCCACCTGGTGCACCACGCGGAGTTGGCCGTCACCATGGGTCTCAACACCAAGAACATCCTCATCTGTGAAGATGGTGACCAGATTGAACTAACCCAAGCGGGCATGCGTCGTTCGGGTACGGTGCCGGCGGGGCTTCACTACATCGATGGCAGCGCTGGCGACCTTGACGAACGTCCATTGGAAGAGCGTCGCATGTTGGCCGAATACGGCGTGCTGCAGATTTCGTGCGGCATTGACGGCGAGAAGATGCAAATCGTCCAAGCCGTCCGACTGGTGGCACGCGGGTGGTTCGAAGGTGAATCGGACAAGGTCACTATTGACAGCGTGACGCACGAGGTTCGTAAGGCCCTCGAAGCAGCTCTTGCAGATGACAACCGCGATGCTGATTCACTGAACAAGGTGGCCCAACGCGCAGCGGGTCGACTCCTCGGTCAAAAGTTCCGTCGTCAGCCGGTGCTGCTCACTGCAGTTGTGGTGTTCTAGTTAGTCCTTGGCGGGCTCTCCGCGGTCTTCGTTCGCCTGACCAAACCGCCAAAAGGCCTTACGACTGATTGCTGCGTCGCTGAGTCCGCGGTCAACCAAAGCGCTCTGCAGCACCTTGGTTACCTTGAACTCTCCAAAGAGATAGGCGTGCCCCTCATCGGGAGGAAAGGCAAAGGCACTGAGGCCACTAAGAAGGCCCGCGGGATCATTAGCTGAGCGACCGTTACGGTCAACGAAAATACCAGTGACGCCTAAGCCCTCATCGAAGGTCGTCGTGACGGCATCTTCGGCGCTGTCCGTCTCAACAATGAAAATGGCCCGGCCAGGAACTTCAATGCTTTCCGCCATGCGGTAAAAAGAGCCCAGGGCAGACACATCACCAATAAAGAGGTGCCAGTCGGCCATCGGGTCGAGCGGAATCTTTCCACGTGGACCAACAACATCAACGGCGTCTCCGGCGTTGGCCTGACGAGCCCAGCGCGCCCCCGGACCGTCGTGGTCCTGGGCAACCCACAAGGTGAACGTTCCAGCTTCCTCATTCACGCTTCGAACCGAGTAGCGCCGACGGGTGGGGCGACCGGCATCGTCCACGACTCGAATCATGACGTCATTACCGGGGACACCAGCAAGGGCAACGTCACCGGCGAGCACAACTTCTTGGAGGGAGGGACTGATGCGCCGTGACGAGACAACGCTGCAGAGTGATGCGAGGACGCCAAGCCGTTGAGCAAGATCCAGCGATGATTGGTCGGGTGCAGTAGCCATCCCTCCAGACTAGGAGGATTGGCACGGTTTTCTAGACGTTCCTTAGTAAGTTAGAAGGTTGTGGCACAGGCGCGACGAGCAAAACAACCAGTGAAGAAGACGACCAAGCGGGCTCCGGCAAAGAAGTCAGCTCCGGTCAACTCTTCGGTGTGGGCCCGTCACGAGCGTGACCTGTGGATCGTCGCACTTCTGGTGGCTGGGGTCTTTGTCCTCCTGGCTGAAGGCGGTGTCTTGGGACCCGTCGGTCATGGAATTTCCAAAGCCCTCTCAATGGTGTTCGGCATCGGTCGTTTCGGACTGCCATGGGTGATGCTGGCGCTAGGTGGTGCCCTGGTGTGGGGCAAGGTTGAAGTTGACAAGGCTCGTTTTGGCTGGGGCCTCCTCTTTGTCTTGCTGAGTTTTTGTGGACTTGGACACCTCGCCGGCGGACAGCCAACGCTCCACGCGAGTATCGCAAAATTGGCTCACGCAGGTGGGTTCATTGGCGTACTGATTGGTGGCGGGTTGCAAAAGGCACTCGGCACCGCCGGGGCGGTTGTTGTCTTCCTGGCTCTCTTTGTAGTGGCCGCCATGATTCTTACCAACATTGGACTGCGAGCACTTTTGGCTGGGCTTGTGGCATTCTTTCGAGCACTCGGTTCAGTACTGTCGCGGTGGTGGTCCTCTCGACCTGAGGCTGACGAGTCGTATGAAGAACACGACGAGGAGCCAGGACGGCCGAAGCGCCAGAAGAAGGTCGTAGACCCTGAACCGGTAGTAGCCCCTGAACCCGCGGTGTACGAAGAAGAGTTTCCCGAGGAAATCGTGGCGGAATACGTCGAAGAGACCCTGCCACTCGCTGAGGTCATTCCACCTGCCGCCAAGCCTGCAGTAAAGCCAAAGAGTGGCACCAAGGTTGGTAATTGGACGCTGCCGCCGTCGAAACTCCTTTCTCGGACGAAGGAACAGAAGCAGGACCGTACCGCTATCGACAACGCAGGCGCAGAACTAGTGGCAGCACTGGCGGCCCATGGTGTCGAGACCACCCTCGTTGGCTACACCGTTGGTCCTGCCGTAACACGATTCGAGCTGGAGCTTGGTCCTGGTGTGAAAGTTGCCAAGGTGACGTCACTCAACAAGGACATCGCCTACGCCATGGCGTCGCCGGACGTTCGCATCCTGGCGCCAATTCCAGGTCGGTCGGCCATTGGTATTGAAGTGCCGAATCGCCAGCGGACCCTTGTTGCCCTGGGGGACCTGCTCGCCTCGGAGGAGGCCATTGCGGCGACGCACCCTCTGGACGTGCCGATTGGTCGCGACATCTCCGGCAAGACCGTTGTCGTCAACCTGGGCGAAATGCCGCACGTTCTCATCTCCGGAGCTACTGGTGCTGGTAAGAGTTCGTGCATTAACTCTCTGGTGACGTCGCTCGTCATGCGGGCCACGCCCGATGAACTTGGACTTATCCTTATCGACCCGAAGCGTGTGGAAATGGGACAGTACAATGACCTGCCACACTTGTTGGCCCCAGTGGTGGTTGATCCTAAGAAGGCTGCCAACACCCTCGCTTGGGCGGTAAAGGAAATGGAGCGTCGCTACGACATCCTGGCCGAGAGTGGCGCTCGTGATATCTCGAGTTACCGTCAAATGATTGCCCGTGGCGAGCTCACCCCACCACCAACCGTGCGCGAGCAGGTAGCCGAAGCTATTGAACGCGCGACTGGGCTCGAAACTGAGATTGAAGAGCAGGCCGGTCCGGAAATCTTCCCCTTCATCGTCATCGTGGTGGACGAATTGAATGACTTGATGATGGTGGCGGCTCGAGACGTCGAAGAATCTGTCGTGCGTATTGCCCAGATGGCACGTGCTGTTGGTATTCACCTCGTCCTCGCAACTCAGCGCCCTTCAGTGGACGTCATTACTGGCGTTATCAAGGCGAACGTTCCTTCACGAATGGCGTTTGCCGTCTCATCCCTTGCAGACAGTCGCGTTATTTTGGACCAAGGTGGTGCCGAGCGCCTCATTGGTAAGGGTGACATGCTGCTCGTCACCGCATCCTCCAACGTTGCTCGTCGACTGCAGTCGCCGTGGGTGGCTGAAGAAGAGATCCGTTCCATCGTGGAAAACTGGCGCGCCCAGGGCGGCCGAACAGAAACCGTTGTCGTCCTCGATGAGCCAGTCAACTTGGTGCAGCGAGGCAGTGGTGCCTCTTCCGCATCCGGCGACGATGATGATGAACTGCTGCGCAAAGCCCGGGACTTGGTGATCTCGACGCAGTCAGGTTCAACTTCAATGCTCCAACGCAAACTACGCGTTGGCTTCGCTCGGGCTGGACGACTGATGGACCAGCTGGAAGAAGAAGGCGTGGTGGCACCAGGTGACGGCTCCAAGTCGCGCAAGGTACTCATCACACCAGACGAGCACGACCAGCAGACTTCGCTCTAGAGAGAGCCATGAAGAGTCCGACTCGACGAACGCGGGGTCTCGTAACGAGATTCTTTGGAGCCCTGCTGGGGCTGGTGGTGGCTAGTGCCTTGGTGCTCGGACTGGTCGTTGTTGAGAACAACGTGACACTTCAGGTTCAGACGGACTTTTCCCGGATTCAGCCCCATGCGTCAACGTCGGCGTCGCTCGCGTGGCCAGCCCAGGGGAGCGCAGCGATTGACGTTCCTGGCAGTGGCTTTAGTGCATCGGACAACGCTGATGTTTTGCCCATTGCCAGTCTGACCAAGCTCATGACGGCCTACCTGATGCTGAAGGCACTTCCGCTGCAGGCCGGTCAGAGTGGTCCGTGCTGGTCGGTAACGCACGCGGACGCCGACTTGTACGAAGGTGACCGGGCGACTGATCAATCGTCCGTGCTCGTAGAGCCCGGTGAGCAACTGTGCGAGTACCAAATCCTCGAAGGAATGGTCGTGCACTCCGCGTCCAACTTCACCACCATTGCCGTTGAATTGGTGAACAAGTACGCCCCGGCTTCGCTGCAGCTACAAACACCAGCCGCGTTCATTACCGCGATGAATGAAACGGCTAGTCAACTCGGGATGGTGAACACCACCTACGTGGACTCCTCGGGCTTTTCGCCCGCCAACGTTTCCACGGCCAGCGACGTACTGCTCCTGACGAAGCGCATCATGCAGAACCCGGTCTTCGCCACGGTGGCAAACATGTCGTCGGCGACGTTTCCCTACGCCGGAACAGTGGGAACTTTTACACCGGAATTGGGCAGCTACGGTGTCGTTGGAGTGAAATCTGGCCGTACTTCAGCGGCTGGTGGGTGCGACGCCATGGCGCGAACTCTCTCGATTGATGGTCACACCCAAACTGTCTACGTCGTGGTGCTGGGTCAGACGGGGGACAATGTCCTCTCCGTCGCGGGCCAAGCTGCTCTCAGACTCAGTGATTCGGTTGTCGCGGGACTCAGCAACGCCGTTATTCCACGAAACCTTGAAGTCGGCCATCTGGTCGTCGGGGCCAAGCGAGTGGCGTTTGTCACGAGTCGCCCGACCACTTTGTACTGGTGGACTGTTGAAGGCAGGGTTCGCGAGTTGGTCCATCTTGACTCTGGCCTCAGTCATGTTGCCAAGGGGCAGCGAATCGGATCGTTGATTATCCAGGGGAGTCGTCGCTACGTCGTGCCGCTGCTCGCCAAAGGAGCGCTGTCCACTCCTTCGCTGTGGCAGCGAATACGCTAAGAGCCATGTTCGCTCGCGTTCCCGCCAGTTCCGCCAACTTGGGCCCAGGCTTTGATGCACTGGCTGTGGCTCTCAATCTCTACGTAGAGGTAGAGGTTGAGCCATGGGATGAGTTCGTTATTTCGAGCGAAGGTTTCGGAGCTGGGCAGTTTGACTCGAAAGAACATATGGCGGCCAAGATTGCTGCCGCAACGCTGGGGCACTGGAACTTCAAGATTCACGTTCGTTCGGGAATCCCACTCTCGCGAGGGCTCGGCTCTTCGGCCGCACTGGCGGCTGCGGCTGCGGCTGCGGCGGGCCACTCGTCGCCACTCGCCGTAGCCACCGAGATCGACGGCCACGCTGAGAACGCTGCGGCATCATTGTTTGGCGGACTCGTCGTGGCGAGTGTTGAAGGCGAAGAGATTATTGCTCGACCGCTGGCTCTTGACCCTGAATGGCGCTTTGTGTGCGTCGTTCCCGATGATGAGTTGGCCACCGCCGATGCACGCCGAGTGCTGCCCACGTCTGTGCCGTTTGCTGACGCAGTGCACAACCTCAATGCCATGGGACTGCTGATAGCCGGGCTGGCCGACCGTGAGCTCTTTGTGCCCTCCGCCATGAATGACTTCTTGCACCAGCCCTACCGCATGGACCTCCTTCCCTTCGCCCGAGACTTGCTCTCGACCCTGCGCGAAAGTGGTGCGGAGGGGTCGTGCTGGTCGGGCGCCGGGTCAACAATGCTGGGACTCGTTACTCGCGATACCGAAGCCGCGGTGCAGTCGGCGGCGGAAGCATTCCTGGTTGCTCGAGGCGTAAGCGGGGTCGTGCACGTTCTTGAAGCCGATCGAGTTGGTCTGGTCACTCGTTGACGGACGCTGTGTCTTCGAGAAAGCAGGCGATTGGCGGGTCGGGCTTCATGATTCTGGGGGCGGCGTCCATCCAGATTTCGGCGGCTCTGGTCACCAAGGTGTTTGACCAAGTTGGTCCTTCAGCAACTAGTGCCTTCCGTTTTCTCTTCGGTGCGGCGATGCTGCTGCTCGCAACACGACCCAAGATTCGGACAATGACCAAGCAGCAGTGGTGGGCAGTCCTAGCGCTAGGCCTCTCGGTTGCGTTCATGAATCAATGCTTTTATCAATCAGTTGCCCGCATTCCGCTGGGCACTGCGGTATCAATTGAGTACCTCGGGCCCTTCTTGGTGTCCGCACTCGGGAAGCGTTCGTTCAAGCACTTGGTCTTCGTCGCGCTCGCTGCTCTAGGCGTTGTCTTCATTGCCCACCCTTCGGGTGGGGCGAATTTGACGGGGGTGTTGTTCGCCGCTGGTTCGGGCCTGGGATGGGCCGCCTACGTTATCGCAGCTCATCGCGTTGGGGGTCAAGCGTCAGGTTTCAGCGGTCTGGCCCTCTCTATGACGGTGGGCGCTCTCGTTACCCTCCCCATGTCCATTGGCTCTGCTTCAGTACTGGTGGCGCACCCCGCTCTGGCTCTCAGAATTGCCATCGTGGCGCTCATGTCGATCGTGGTGGGGTTTTCTTTCGAGATGCAAGCCCTGCGCCGCCTGAAGCCATCGACGGCTGGGGTGCTCTTTGCCCTTGACCCGGCCACAGCATTTGTGATTGGTCTGATTATTCTGTCCCAGTCGATATCTCCTGCTGACCTCATTGGCATGGTCTTTGTCGTCATCGCGGGGATAGGCGTGACCCTGGATGCGGCCAGCCAACCAGCCCAGTCCGCTTAGTAGGCTGGAGGGGTGCCAACACCCAAGAAGTTCGTTGTAAAGACCTTTGGTTGCCAGATGAACGAGCATGACTCGGAACGCCTGGCCGGGCTCATGGTGGCCGACGGCATGGTGCCCGCACAGTCCGATGATGACGCTGACGTAATCATCTTTAATACCTGCACGATTCGTGAAAATGCTGATCTCAAGCTCTACAGCGCCCTCGGTCACCTCAAAGCTGTCAAGGAGCGCCGACCTGAACTGCAAATAGCGGTGGGTGGTTGCATGGCGCAAAAAGACCGCGGAGAAATCCTCGAAAATGCCGGCTGGGTGGACGTCGTCTTTGGCACGCACAACCTCCAGTCCGCACCAGGGCTGCTCCGTCGTGCACAGACACAGGGCCCCATCGTCGAAGTCCTTGACGCTCCAGACCCCGAAGCCAATCGCGACATGGCGCCTGCGCTGTACGCCGTACGAGAAGTGTCGTGGGCGGCGTGGATGACGATTCAAACTGGTTGCGACAACACCTGCGCGTACTGCATTGTGCCGTCGGTACGTGGCCAGGAGATTTCTCGTCCGATGGATGACTTAATCACCGAGGCAACAATGTTGGCTCGAAGTGGCGTGACCGAAGTGACCGTCCTTGGTCAGAACGTCAACTCGTACGGACGCGACATCACTGGACGGAGCCCTCTTTTCAGTGAACTACTCCGCGAACTGGCGACGGTTGAAGGCCTCGAACGAATTCGTTTCACCAGTCCACACCCAAAGGACCTGCGCCCCGAAACGGTGGCCGCCATGGCCGAGGTTCCTCAGGTGTGCAATCAACTGCACTTGCCACTTCAGTCGGGTTCCAATCGCGTGCTGACGGCCATGAGACGTGGCTATACCGCCGAGAGGTACATGGAGAAATTGGCCATGGCCCGTGAGGCAATCGACGACCTGGCGGTCACTACTGACTTGATTGTGGGCTTCCCAGGCGAAACCGAAGAAGAGTTTGAAGAGACGCTCAGTGTTGCGGCGCAGTGTGAGTTCGACTCGGTGTACACGTTCATTTTCAGTCCGCGTGAGGGCACGAGGGCCGCTCTCATGACCGACGAATTTATTGCCGACGAGGTCATCAAGGACCGGTTTGACCGCCTCAAGGAAGTGCTCAACCGGTCAGCACTGCGTAAGCACGAAGCACGTGTTGGACGCCTCGAGGAGGTTCTTGTCGAAGGACCCTCACGGCGCAATGACCAGATGTTGTCTGGTCGCACGCGCCAGGGAAAGCTGATCCACTTCCCAGTTACTGAACACGCCCTTCGACCCGGCTCGCTGGCTATGGTCAAGGTGACCCACGGCGCCCCGTACCACTTGCTGGGTGAACTTGAATCGGTGGTGCGCGGACCGAAACACAAGACGCGGATCGCGCTCGCCAGCTCGTGATGAACCACGGCGGCATGGCGGTTGCTCTGGTTGGGGCCACCGCCTCAGGCAAGTCCTCTCTCGCGCATCAGCTGGCACTCGCCAGTGACGGTGCGATTGAGATCATTGCGGTTGACGCCATGACGGTGTACCGAGGTATGGACATTGGCACGTCAAAGGCTTCACGCGAAGAACGTGACGAGGTGACGTACCACTGCGTAGACCTCGTTGAGCCCCACGAAGAGTTCACCGTCGCCCAGTATCAGCGTGAATCTCGCGAGGCCAGTGACCTGGTGCGCAACCTCGGTGGATCAGTGATGTACGTCGGTGGCACTGGACTCTACGGTCGAGCGGTGCTTGACAATTTGGAAATTCCCGGACAGTTCCCGGAGATCAAAGCGGACTTGTACGAGCGTGCGTCGACCGACCTTCCCAGTCTCTACCAACAACTCCTTGCACTCGACCCGCTGGCGGCGAGCCGGATGGAACCAACGAACGAACGTCGCATTGTTCGGGCCTTGGAGGTAACACTTGGGTCGGGGCGCCCCTTCTCGTCCTACGGGGACGGCCTCTTGACGTACGGTCCTGTTCGCGTGGTCCAGGTCGGTCTAGAGAGCGACTTTGAACAACTCGACCAGACCATTGAACGTCGCTTTCGCTCCTGGATGGAACAAGGCCTTCTGGAAGAGGTGGCGACGCTCGCCGAGGCCCCCAAGGGACTAAGTCGTACGGCCCGCCAAGCGGTGGGCTACAAGGAACTACTACGCCACATTGAAGATGGCGTGAATCTCGAGGAGTGCGTGATGGAGGCCATTGCGCAAAGTCGCCGCCTGGCCCGTCGCCAAAGGTCCTGGTTTCGCCGTGACCCTCGAATTGAGTGGTTTAGTGACCACCAAGCAGCCGGCCAGAGACTCCTCGAAGTGCTGTCGAGCCCTGACGGCTTCGTGCGAGACTAGGTGCAATGACTCTACGTAATCTGCAGAAATGGCACGGAGCGGGGAATGACTTTCTCGTTGACGTAATTGAACACGGCACGGCTCCCTGGTGGACCCCTGAGCGAGCTCAAGCGGTGTGCTCACGAACGACTGGTGTCGGTGCTGATGGTCTCTTGTTGGCCACGGTTGGCTCCGAGGTAGGCATGCAGCTCTACAACGCCGATGGTTCATTAGCCGAGATGTCGGGTAACGGCATTCGCTGCCTGGTGGCGGCAGTTCGCAGGGCAACGCGCGCGGTGTGGACGTCACTCGATGTCATTACGGCCGCCGGTGTGCGCACGGTGTCCATCCAGATGAATGGTGACCACGGAGTGGCGAGTGTTTCTATGGGGAAGGTCACCCTAGGGGCACCACTGGAAGGTTCGCTGGGTGTCGCCAATGTTGGTAACCCCCACGTTGTGGTGAAGGACAACCCCGAGTGGACGAAGCAAGACCGCGAAGTACTCGCGGAACGACTGGCCGAGCAAATGGGTGGAGCCAATGTTGAATTCCTGTCCGTGCTTGGCGAGAACCACCTACAAATCTCGGTAATCGAACGTGGCGTTGGCTGGACGCAGGCTTGTGGCACCGGGTCCTGCGCTACCGCCATGGTTGCCATGGAAGTTGGTCTTTCGGGAAGTGACGTTCTTATTGAGAATCCTGGTGGAACCTTGCACGTTCTGCTGGCCAACGGTGAAGCGACCCTAAGTGGTCCCGTACAGTTCGTAGCGAACGTGGAGTGGCTCGAAGGTTGACCTACATCCCAACCACGCTGATTGACCGCACGTTCCGAGAAAAGATCGTGCTGGTGGGAGTGCTCTTCCCGGGAGTGACGACAGAGGAACTTGACCATCAACTTGATGAGCTCGCGCTACTCGTTGACACCGCTGGCGCTGATGTTGTTGCTCGGGTAATTCAGCGTCGTGATTCGCCAGACCCCGCAACATTTCTGGGTTCTGGAAAGGTGCAGGAACTTCGTGAGATTTGCCTCGCGGTTGACTCAGACACAGTCGTGTTTGAGCACAACCTTTCACCGGCCCAACAGCGCAACTTGGAGAAGATTCTCGGTCGAACCGCTATTGACCGAACTGCCGTAATTCTCGACATCTTCGCCCAAAACGCCAGGACGCCTGAAGGTAAGGCCCAGGTCGAATTGGCATTACTGCAGTACCGACTCCCACGACTCCGTCGGGCGAGTGGATCGCTGTCCCAGCAGGCGGGTGGCATTGGTTCCAGAGGCCCAGGTGAAACCCAGCTCGAGACGGACCGTCGTCGCCTCGTCAACCGCATTCACGCGATTCGACGCGAACTCAAGCAGATTGACAAAACCCGTAGCGTGCAGCGACAGGGTCGTGCTCGCGGTCGTCACCGTGAAGTAACCCTCGTGGGCTACACCAACGCCGGGAAGTCCTCAATGTTGAATGCGCTTACTGACGCCGGTGTGGTCGCGGAGGACCGCCTCTTCGCAACACTCGATCCACGCACCCGACAACGCCAGCTGCCCGGGGGAGAGACCATCCTCTTCACCGACACCGTTGGTTTTATTTCAAATCTGCCTCACGACCTCATCGAGGCGTTCATGAGCACGCTTCGTTCTGTGCAGTTGGCCGACTTGCTCGTGCACGTCGTCGACGGTTCGAGTGATGACGCCGAGGCTCAGATTGACGCCGTTCGCGAGGTGCTGAGTGAGATTGATGCCTCCACCGTTCCCGAGTTGCTGGTCTTCAACAAGGCCGACGTACCGGGTTCACGAAGCAGGGAGCTCTCCGCGAGGCACGAGGGGAGCGTTTGGGTCTCTGCGCTAACGCACGAGAACCTTGACGAAGTTCTGGCCACCATTGCTGACCGCTTGCGCAGCGAGGACCGTGTCGTTACGTTGCAACTCCCACTGGACCGCGGTGATCTCATAGCTGCTGCGCACCGCGAAGGTGAAGTAATTGATACGTCCAACACCAATGACGGCGTAGTGTTGCGGGTAGTTCTTGACCCTGTTGGTGTTGCTCGTTTTAGTGAGTGGAGAATTCCCGGATGAGTTTTAGCCCGCCCCCGTACCCTTACGAGCGACTGGACGCCCTGAAGGAAGTCGCCGCATCGTTTGAGGGTGGTCCTATTGACTGTTCGATCGGCACACCGATTGACGCCCCACCCGGCTTCGTAGTGGAGGAATTGGCTCGTGGTACTGGTCTGCGCGGGTACCCACCCTCGATTGGTACGCCACAGTACCGAGAGGCCTGTGCCCAGTGGATGCATCGTCGATTCGGCGTTGAACTCACGTCAGCTGACATTGGGGCCTGCATTGGCACCAAGGAGTTCGTAGCGAGTTTGGCTGGGTTCTTACACTTACGAACACCAGACCGCGATACGGTGCTGTACCCAGAAATTAGTTACCCGACGTACGCCATGGGCGCCACGCTGGCGGGGCTTCGCTCAGTCCCAGTAAGAATCCGAGAAGGTCGCATGGACCTTTCGTCGATTGACCCCTCCGACATCAGTCGCGCCCTGGTTCTGTGGTCGAACTCGCCGTCGAACCCCACTGGACACCTTGACGATTTGGCCGCGGTGGCAGCCTGGGGGCGGAGCAACAATGTTTTTGTCGCCAGTGACGAGTGCTACGCCGAGTTCACGTGGTCGTCTCGACCATCGTCAATTGTCGAGTCGGGCCTCGAGGGCGTCTTGGCCGTCCATTCGATTTCGAAGCGCTCAAACTTGGCGGGTATCCGAGCCGGTTTCTACACCGGCGACAAGGAAGTGGTTGCCTTCTTGAGGCTGGTACGCCAGCACGCTGGGTACATGGTGCCCGCTCCCGTACAGTCCGCCGTCGCCCTGGCCTACAACGACGATGCGCACGTACAGGTGCAGCGCGATGTCTATTTCAGTCGCCTGCAACTCCTTTCCAGCGCCCTTGAGTCAGTGGGCATCACCGCTCCGGTTCCAGAAGGTGGTTTCTACCTGTGGTGCCACAAGGAAGGTCTCGATGGTTGGGCGTTGGCGCACGAAGTGGCGTCACGTTCAGGAATGATCATTAGTCCTGGCGAGTTCTACGGAGAGGCCAGTGCCAACTTCGCCCGTATTGCTGTTGTGCAACCCGATGACCGCCTGATGGTGGCTGCCCAGCGCCTCCAGGGATAACGACGCGTTGGCCATTACGATGGAGTGATGAGCGAACTTGAATCTCGGATCAATCACTGGTTCGAAAATATTGCCGACATGAATCCTGCGCACGAAGAAGCGCGGCGTGACGTTGAACTGGTGATTTCAAAATTGGATGACGGCCAACTTAGGGTTGCTGAGATTGGGCCAGACAATCAGATCATTGTGCACGAGTGGGTGAAGCGGGCCATTCTGCTTCTGTTCCGCCTTCGGGGCATGCAGACGCAAGAAGTCGGTCCATTTGAGTTCCACGACAAGCTCGACCTTAAGACTGACTACGAACGCCGTGGTGTGCGCGTGGTCCCGGGTGCATCGGCCCGAAAAGGCAGTTTTCTGAGCCCCGGCGTCATTTTGATGCCGAGTTACACCAACATTGGTGCGTGGGTAGGGCCCGGCACCATGGTCGATACGTTCGCCACGGTTGGTAGTTGTGCCCAAATTGGTGCCAACGTGCACCTCGCTGGTGGTGTGGGAATTGGTGGCGTGCTGGAGCCTGCCAATGCGGTGCCGGTAGTGATCGAAGACGATGCCTTCATTGGCTCACGCTGCATGATCGTCGAAGGTGCTCGAGTCGGAAGGGGTTCGGTCATTGGTGCAGGAACCATTCTCAACCCTTCGATTCCGGTCATCGATGCGGCTACTGGCGAAGAAGTGTCGCGCGGTTACGTGCCGGACTACTGCGTAGCGGTCTCGGCGAGTCGACGCAGGGAGTATCCCGGCGGTGAATTCTTCTTGCCCTGTGTGCTCATTATCAAGCGTCTCGAAGAAGGTGAGCGCCACAACAAGGTGGCACTCAATGACATTTTGAGAGAAGCAGGCGTAGCAACGTGAGCCGTTTGGAACGAGTACTTGAACTAGTGCAGATCAGTTCGGTGAGTCGCGACGAAGCGACTCTGGCTTCGCACGTGGAGTCCGTACTCAGTTCCAACCCACGCCTAAGCGTCGACCGCATTGGTGACAACGTGGTCGCTCGCACCAATGATGGGCGCGACACTCGTCTCCTCGTCGCCGGGCACCTCGACACCGTGCCAGGGGACGCAGGCGCGGCCCTGATTGACGGTACGACGCTGAGAGGACTCGGCGCCTGTGACATGAAAGCGTCGTTGGCGGTCATGCTCGAACTTGCGCTACAGGAAGTTGAACGACCGGTTGACGTGACGTGGGTCTTTTACGCTCGTGAAGAAATTGCCCGCAGCGAATCCGGATTGTTGGAAATCGCTCAGGCACGCCCCGACCTTCTGGAGGCTGATGCGGCAGTACTGGGGGAGCCGACCAACTTTGCCGTGGAAGCAGGATGTCAGGGCAATCTGCGGGTACTAGTGCGACTGAGAGGGGTACGTGCTCACAGTGCCCGACCCTTCACCGGTCGAAACGCCATCCACCGCCTAGCGCCGTTTCTGACCAAGGTTGCAGCCTACGAACCTCGAGAGGTCGTGCTTGACTCGGTGGCGTTCACCGAACAGCTCCAGGCGGTGCTCGTCCACGGCGGTATCGCCGGGAACGTAGTGCCCGATGAGGTGGATATCACCTTGAATCACCGGTTCGCCCCAGACCGGTCGAGTGCCGAGGCCGAGGCGTGGCTCCGTTCATACGTGGAGGAGTTTCTCGAAGTCGACGACGACTTCGAAGTGCTGGATGCTGCACCTAGTGGGCAGCCCTCACTCAGCAATCCACATCTCGAGCGGCTGGTCTCGCTGACAGCGACCGCTCCCGTGGGGAAAGTGGGCTGGACCGACGTTGCTACCTTCCAACAACTTGGCATAGCGGCCACCAATTTTGGAGCAGGTGACCCTCTGCTCGCTCACCGAAGTGACGAGTCTGTCACTGAAGCGGCCGTAGACCACTTCGCCGAAGTACTACAGCAGTGGCTGTCGTAGGTCCTCAGACAGCACCATAGAAACAGCCGCTAGTTCGAGTGGCAACGTCGTGATCTCAATACCGGCTAGGCGCATGGCTTCGGACGATTCGTACGACTGCTGGTTCCACTCACTTTGAGTAGCGGCCACAACTCGGTGCCCACGGGCGACGAGCTCCCCGGCCCACGAAATGACATCATGCTGGGCCGTGGCACTGTGATAGACGACCAACAGGACATTCGGGGCCTGCACGTCAGAAGGCTTCCAGCCAGGCCAGACAAATTCGAGATGAACATCGCCAGGGTGCGCGTGTAGTGGCGCGAGTTCACGAATGGTGCCTACAACCGAGAAAACGCCCTCTTCAATTACCGCGTAGGGTGCATTGCTCACGTCGCAGAGGCTGCGTCCACCGGCGAACCGCTTCGTCGCATACCCCGCTTGGATGACGTGGGCGGCATCGCCTTGATCACCGGCGAAGACGACCCAGACGCCGTCGTTGACCGTGCGAAGCGTTTGGAGAGCGGCACCGACATTGATGTGCCCATCGGAGCCAACTTCGCCCAATGGAACGTTGGAACCCGTGATTACCACCGGGTGGGCAAAGGGTGCCGCAATAGCAAGTGCCGCTGCCGTCCAGGCAAGCGTGTCGGTGCCGTGAGTAACCAGAACAGTTCCTCGTTCGGAGCGCTGGCGTACCAACGTAACAATCTCATCCCAGTCGTGTGGCTTGAACTGCGAGGAGTCAGAACTTGTGTGTGACGTGTGTTCAACGTCCGGTCGAATGGTGGAAACAAGTTCAACGAGTGCGTTGCTCGATCCAGCAACACGAATCTCATCATGTCGAGACATGGAAATTGTTCCACCACACGTGACGAGCTGGAGGGGTGGGGTAGTACTCATATCCTTACGAACGCTACTGACAATCTGGCGCAGAACGCCGGATGTTTAGTACGAGCGCAGAACTGAAATGACGCGACCAGCGATCACCACATCGTTCGAATCAAACTCGAGTGGCTCCATCGTGGAATTTTCAGGCTTCAGTACGGTTCGCACCCCCTGGGGGAAATAGCGCTTCACGGTGGCTTCGCCATCGGGAATCAGTGCGACGACAATCTCACCGGTGTTGGCGGTTGCCTGCTTTTGAACCACTACGTAGTCGCCGGCGAGAATTCCCGCCTCAATCATCGAGTCACCACGTACCTTCAGTACGAAGCTCTCGCCCCGACCAGCGAATTCTTCGGGAAGAGAAATCGTGTCGAGTTGGTTCTCTTCGGCGAGAACTCCAGTACCAGCTGCCACATCACCCACAAATGGAATTGAACGGACAGAACCAAGAGGGGTAATGGTTGCATCGGCTCCCGATGACTTCACCGTCAAAGTGCGGGGCTGCTGCGGGTTCAATTGGAGGTAGCCACCATCCTTGAGAATCTGCACGTGCTTTTGAACCGTGGCGGGCGCCAGGTCGACATGGGCACCAATCTCGCGGATCGTTGGTGGGAAGTTGCGCTCTTTCTGAGAACTAATAATGAAGTCGAGAATTCGCTGGCGGGTGACTGAGAGTACTTCGGCCATGGTGGCGCTCCTTTACGAACAAGTGTTAGTACTCTATCTCGAACTGGGCAGTGAATCAAACATACGTTCGTAAAAAAAGCGAACATACGAGTCAGAATGGGGCTGAATTGCGGCCGTTCCAGGAGAGGAAAATGACCCTAATCAGGGGTTTTCAAAATTCTCTTGCAATCGAACAGATGTTCGCTTACACTTTACGAACAAGTGTTCGTTTAAGTCAGGAGTGTCGGAAATGGCTGCGTTACAGGTTTTTGAATCAGAGTTTGATGAAGTCCAGCACCAGACGTACTTGCGTGTGGTCTCGAATGAAGTGCAAGCCCCGCGCTACCGTCAAGGGGTGCCCGTTGCTCAGCGACGGCAAATTAGGCAAGCGAAGCGCCAGCGTCGCAACCGGCTGTTGCTCGGTGTGAGCGTATTGATCGCGATTGTGACATTGGCACTGCCTGGTGCCGCCTTTGGAGGAACGACAGGCGCGGGACTTCCCGGTGACTTGGCATCCAGTTCGCAGCTTGCTTCGGGTATGACGTACGTGGTGCAACCAGGTGACACCCTGCACAGCATTGCTGAACAGATGAATCCAGCTGACCCGCGGGTGGCACAACACCTGCTCGAGAACGAATTGGGTAGTGCGGTGGTCATTACGGGCGAGCACGTCCTAATTCCCTGATTTTAAAGGGGTTTAGGTGTACCGTAGATGTATGCGCTGCCCCTATTGTTCAGCGGATGACGACAGAGTTGTCGATTCGCGTTTAGCGGAAGACGGTGTTGCCATCCGACGCCGCCGAGAATGCTCGGCCTGTTCGCAGCGTTTCACAACCTATGAACGAATCGAAGAAGTAGGCCTTTTTGTCGTGAAACGCTCTGGTGAAAAAGAGCCTTTTAACAAAGAGAAGATTCTGGGCGGCATTCGATCTGCGTGCAAGAACCGCCCCGTCGACGAAGAGCGACTCGAGGCTCTCGTAGTTGCCGTTGAAGAAAACATGCGACTTCTCAACCGTGATGTCACGAGTGAAGAGGTCGGTATGGCAACGCTTGAGGCACTTCGCGAAATTGATGATGTTGCGTACGTTCGATTTGCCTCGGTCTACAAGGGGTTCGAAGGCGCCGATGACTTTGCTCGAGAGATTGGCATGCTCGTAAAGACAACTGCCCCTAAGTCTCGCAGCTAACAGTGCGTACACTTCATCTTGCCTCCACGTCAGTTCTGGCGATCTACGCTCACCCCGACGACGCTGATGTCGCAGCGGGTGGCGCACTGAGCATGTGGGCATCGATGGGGGCAAAGGTCCACATGGTCGTGGTGTGTGAGGGCGACAAGGGGTCGCACGCCATTGGAGCCGATGTCACTTCTCTCAAGACAACGCGCCATGGTGAATTCGAAGCAGCCGCCAAGATACTGGGAGCGGTTTCCGCTCTTTCGTTGGGGCATCCAGACGGAAGCGTTACGAATAGCGAGGACCTCCGGTCTGAATTGGTCCGCGTTATTCGCAGTGTTCGGCCCGAAGTAGTTCTTGGGCCTGACCCCACGGCAACTTTTTTCGGTGGTGTCTACGTCAATCACCGCGACCACCGCGAAGTTGGCTGGGCGCTGTTGGATGCAGTTGCCCCAGCCGCCGCCATGCCGCTCTATTTCCCGGAGCAAGGAAGTCCCCATCAGGTGTCTCAACTACTACTCAGCGGGACTCATGAACCTGACGTGGTGATTGACATTGCCTCAAGTATTGAGACGAAGGTAGCGGCGGTACTGGCCCACGCTTCGCAACTCGGTGGTGACGATGAAGCAATCCGTGATGTGGTGTTTGGCCGTGCTGAGCAAGCTGGTCGACCAGTGGGCGTCTCCTACGGTGAGGCATTTCGCAGTGTCGAGCTCTCTTTCTAGTAACCCGTCGGTTGACGAAGCGCCGATTCTCCACATCGACCTGGATGCCTTCTTCGCGTCAGTGGAAATTCTGGACAATCCTGAGCTTCGCGGAAAGCCAGTTGTCGTTGGTGGCTCGGCCGAACGTGGGGTAGTGGCAAGCGCCTCGTACGAAGCCCGTCGCTTCGGTGTCAAGAGTGCCATGCCGTCGGTGATTGCCAAACGCTTGTGTCCGAATATCATCTTTCTCCCTGGTCGCTTCGACCGCTACGAGGAATACTCACGACGGTTTCACGACATCATTCTGGATCTAACGCCCGACTACGAGCCCCTTGGTTTGGACGAGGTGTTTGCCGACCTTCGAAGCCTGCGCAAACTCGATGTCCGGCCTGTTGAGGCAGCCTTCGAACTACGTCGTCGTATTAATGACGAACTAGGACTTCTGTGCGGCGTGGGGTTAGGTCGAAACAAACTGTTCGCGAAGTTGGCATCGAAGAAGTCAAAGCCAACAGTGGTCCAAGGGCGGCTGGTTGATGGACCCGGTGTTGTATTTGTTGATCCCGCTACCGAAGAACAATGGCTCAATGAACTCCCGGTTGGCTCGCTGTGGGGTGTTGGACCGGCAACCGCTAACAAGTTGGGTCGCCTGGGACTGCAGTATGTCCGTGACCTCCGGCGCGTTGATGAAGCAACACTCGAGCAGCACTTCGGCGCCTCAATGGGGGCGACATTGGCTGCGTACGCACGAGGTAAGGACCAGCGTGGTGTTGAATCGAGCCGGGTTCTCAAATCGGTCGGACACGACCAAACGTTCCTCCGGTCGCTGGCCGGCCTCGACGAAGTCTTGGAGACAGTGAAGGGTCACAGCGCAATAGTTGCCCGAGCACTGCGCTCCAAGGAGCAGGTGGCCCGGACGTTTACGGTTGTCGTTCGCTTCGACGATCTGTCCTCGGTGAGTCGGTCGCAGACCCTTTCGTTTGGTGTCGATGATGAGTACGCCATCACCGAAATCGCACAGGCGCTGCTGCAGTCAATTGAGTACCCGTTTGCCGTGCGACTGCTCGGCGTGCACGCTTCGTCGTTTTTGGAGCGAGCCGACAATCACGTGCAGCTCAGCTTTGGTTTCGATACTTCTTCGTCGAACGCTCGAGACCGGGCTGAAGCTGTGTCTCGCGACTTGCAGGTCAACAAGGAGGCCCTCCGAGATGCCGTCGACGAAATCCGCCAGAAATTTGGACGTGCCTCAGTGGGAGTGGCTTCTGAACTCAACGAAGACGGTATTGAAATATCGGTACAACGAGGAAGTCACGCCTTCGGACCTGAAGCGCAGAACTAGGGGTTCACGCTGACGAGCGTGCCAATGGGCGTGTAAGGCCACACTGTCTTGGCTGATGCAAAGGGCATTTCGACACAACCCAAGCTCTGTGGGAAGCCGTAGTGGTAGCGAATGTAGCCGTGGAGTGCTTCGCCACCAAGGAAGTAACTAATCCAAGGAATACCGGGATCGGAGTAGTGCGTTCCGTCTGGATTTGTTCCCGACATGGTCTGGCTCGTGAAGCGTAGGTACACCGGATACGTACCGAAACTGGTTGGCGCCTGGGGGATACCGGTATTCACCAATGTGGTGTAGGTGAGCGTACCGCCAACGTAGAGACGCAGGGTTTCAGGGTACGTCTCTGAAACACTGACGTAGTTGTAGGTGTTGGGATCGACACTGTTCGTGCTGACGGCATGTAAGAGAGCGGTCCACGTGGCACTGTCGGCGACACCGGTGGTGGGGAGGTTGGTGACCCTTTGAAAGTCCATGAGCGCACCCTTTAGAACAACGTTGGGTGTCGACGGATCCCACAGTGACTGCAGTGGTGAAGGGAGTGACGGATACAACCACGTAAAGGTGCCCGTGGTTTGTTGGGTCGGCGAGTTCGCAACGACTGAAGGAGTAAACGACACGGGCAGGTACTTGAGCTCCGCAAGAAGTTGTGACTCCCAGAGATAGTCGGTGGGTGACGTTACGTTTACGTGCTGCACCGAACGGAATGTGCAGGTACTCGAGCACGCAATGCTCTGCGGGATACTCAGTCGGTAGGTCACTGACGGTGTAATGGGGCCAGTAATGACTGCTTGTACGGCTGTTGCGCTCACTTGTTGCCAGGCCGTTGTGAGGCGTGGCGTGACCTCGAGAGCGGGCAGTGTGTTGGCCGCGAGAGGCGTGGTTGCAGAGAGTCGCACGATCGGCAGTACTGTGCTTAGCTGCTGGCTCACTTCTGCATGGAGAGTCTGCGTGGAGGCACTGGCCGCGCTCAGAGTAGGGGATAGGACTACCGCCAATGACATCACTGTCACTACTGAAGTCAAAACCCTACGCATAAAGTCAACATTACCTGGGGCCTGTCACCAGAAGGTCTCGTCACACCCTGGCGAACTCTTCGTATAAGATGGACTGTCTCGGCGACTGGTCCGGACGGTTAGGTCAGCGCCTGCAAAGCGCTTTAAGTGGGTTCGACTCCCACAGTCGCCTCCAAGAGTGTGTTGTATTTTGGATGTACGGGGTGTGATGTGTCACACACTGCTGCAAAGGTTTATACGTGGCCCAAAAGACGAAATACAAGCACATACCGGAGTTTCTCCTGGGCTTTGACACCGAGACCACCGGCCTCGACGTGGGTACCGAACGGGCCATTTCCTACGGCTTTTGCGCGTACCACTGGGGCACTCCGGTGTGGTCGGAGCAAGTATTCGTTATTCCTGACCGGCCCATTGCTCCCGCGGCAGCAGCGGTGCATGGTCTTTCTCTCGACTCCTTGGAGGAGAAGAGGGCAACCGACAAGGTCCTTACGGTTGAAGGTGGGGTAGCCCACTGCGTCAACGTACTTCGCGAGTGGCACAACAAGGGTGCGTACATCGTGGGGGCGAATGTGTGGAAGTTCGACCTCGAAATGCTCAGACAAACAGCTCTTTCGGTGCTGAAGGAGTCGTTGCAGGGGCCAGATTTCAACATCGAGCTTCTTCGAGTGATTGACGTCATTGATCACGACTGGGTCATTGAGCCCGACCGGACTCTTCGTCCTCGACGGGGACTCGAGCGGCTCTGTCAGCACTATGGCGTAAAGCCCGGTGGGCATGACGCATTGGCCGATGCCGAGGCAACGGTTGAGGTCTTATTGCAGCAGATACTTTTTAACGCCAATGGTCAAACCAGCCTTTTGGCACCAGTATTCATGGAGTCGTCGGGCCGTTAATGTCCAGGTGGTAGCATAGAAACCCTTAGGGGCCGTTGGCGCAGTCTGGTAGCGCACTTCCTTGACATGGAAGGGGTCACAGGTTCAAGTCCTGTACGGCCCACCATTTTTCTCTCCTCGCACGAAAACCTTCTGTGCGCACTATTTGTCCCTTTTAGGGCTGAGAAAATCGTCGTTTCAGTTGCAGAAATCGAAGTAGTCGAACGGCGGCAAGTACTGCGTTCGTGATTACTGAAACGGCCAGAGCCCAGTCCCATGAGCTGTTCGGCCACAATACGACCACCAGTGTGATCAAAATCACGAGAGCATTGGCGATTTGAACGTTCCGAAGGGTGAACGAAAGTGGGTCGTTCCAGGAGTTCTTCCAACTCGGAGCATCGGTCCGCACGTGTGTACTCATACGGTCACTGTAGGACCGACCGACTCAAACCGCAAGGGTCTTATGACCCCTCGGCAATGGTCAGGGCCAAGAGCGGAGCGGACGCCTTATTGATGCACTCTTGGTACTCAAAGGCTGGCTTCGAGTCGGCAACGACGCCTCCTCCAGCCTGCACGGTGGCGGTGCCGTCGCGAAGTGACACGGTTCGAATGGTGATCGCAAAGTCAGCGTTACCAGACAGTGAGAAATAGCCAACGGCGCCACCGTAGGGGCCACGGTGTACCGGCTCGAATTCGTCGATGATTTCCATGGCGCGGACCTTTGGTGCGCCCGTCAAGGTCCCGGCGGGAAAGATTGCGTCAAAGGCGTCAAAGGCATCGAGACCCTCGCGTAAGTCACCATCAACCTGAGACACCAAATGCATGAGGTGGGAGAAACGCTCAATTGTCGCGAGGCGCTCAACCCGAACTGAGCCGGGTGTGGCTACGCGGCCAACGTCATTTCGTCCAAGGTCAACCAACATCACGTGTTCGGAGATTTCCTTTTCGTCGTGTAGCAGATCTTCCTCGAGCTCCTTGTCTTCGAGTTCGTTTTGCCCACGCGCACGCGTGCCAGCGATGGGGCGAGTGCTCACCACACCTTCGTGGACACGCAGGAGCATCTCGGGTGAAGCCCCCACAATTTGCGACTCCCCGGAGTCGAGCAGATACATGTACGGCGAGGGATTTAGTGAGCGCAATACGCGGTAGAGGGTGAGTGGGTCAACTGTTGACGGCTTCTTGAACTGTTGACTCGGAACGACCTGGAAGATGTCGCCGGCGAAGATGTACTCTTTGGCCCTTTCAACAACTGCGCTGTACTGCTCCACGCTGAAATTGGACATTGAGGCCGCGATGTCACGGATGGCGTAAGCACCTCGTCGGCTCGGGGCGGTCGCCACCAAACGCTCAACCACTGGGTCAATGGCCGGAGCATCGGAGAGCAGCGTGCCAACAATTCCGTCGAGCAGTTCACGGGCTTGCGTGTAGCTGACTTCAAGTGGTTGGCCATCGGTAAAGGCATTGACGACAACTGTCGTGGAGTGTCGAAGGTGGTCGCAGATGAGGACGGCACCGGGGAATGAGAAGTCCACGTCGGGCCACTGACCTTCAGCAGCTGGCCTCGGAAGTCGTTCAATGCGGCGTACGTAGTCATAGGTCACAAACCCCACGGCACCGCCCGTGAAATCAGGTAGTCCGGCGGGGATAAACGACTTGTACTGTGAAAGCACTGATCGAAGTGCGGCGAGCGGAGACAAAGCGGGGTCGACCTCGACGCCAGTAGCGACTACCTGTTGGTGTTCTGTGGTGATTCTCCAGCGACGGTCAAGGCCAATGAAGGAGTAGCGGCCAGTGGCGTCGCCCATGGCGGCACTCTCTAGAAGAAAGATGGCTCGTCCTCGAAAGCGGTCGAAAAGCGAAACGGGTGTTTCTCGGTCCAACTGCAAGGTCTGGTGGAGCGGAATGACATTGAAACCTTCGTGGGCGAGAGTTGAATAGTCGTCCAGGGCTATTGGTTCCATTACGAAATGATACTGAGTGAAATGCACCTAGAATTCACCCATGAGCACCGCTCCGAAGATTTTGGTTGTCGACAATTACGACTCCTTCGTGTACAACATCGTGCAGTATCTGGGAGAACTGGGTGCGAGCGTTCTGGTGCGACGAAATGATGAAGTTGCGGCGGAGGATCTGGCCGAGCTCGGACTGGACGGCGTACTCATCTCTCCGGGTCCCGGTCATCCTCTGAGTGCTGGAAATTGTTTGGAGATCATTTCGCACTGCGCGGATCACGGCTTACCTCTGCTGGGTGTCTGTCTCGGCCACCAAGCTCTCGGCCAGGTCTTTGGCGCCACCGTCGACCGAGCACCGGAGCTGTTCCACGGTCGAAAGAGTGTGGCCACCCACAACAATGAAGGTGTTTTTAAGGGCGTCTCAACGTCGTTGGAAGTTGGGCGGTACCACTCACTCGTTGTGTTGGAGGACAGTCTCCCGGAGGTGCTCGAGGTGACGGCCCGCTCAAACGGACTCATTATGGGTCTGCGTCACAAGACATTGCCGCTCGAAGGAGTGCAGTTCCACCCAGAGTCAGTCCTCACCCAGGACGGCTACCTCATGCTCGCGAACTGGCTCGAACTGTGTGGCTCCACCACCGCCGTTGCCACCGCCACGACGTTGGTGGCCCAGAGTGAGCGACTGCGGGCCGCGTTACCGTCACCGAGCGTTTAAGAGAACGTTGCCCCGACTGCGAATCGGGTCTCGACTATTGAGCCTCCGCTTAGCTCAACTTTGTAGGCAGCGGGGCCATCGACTGGATCGACTGGGCCGTCACTGACGACCGAGACAGGCGTGATGCCCTCGTACCAAATACCCACACCGTTGTCGGTGCAAAATCCCAGTGGCCCGACAACACCTTCGGTCATCAACTTGTGCAGGAGTGGACGGCGTTGCTCCTCGGCGTCGTAGTGAACACCGTTCGCGTAGGGGAGGAGGCCCAGTCCATTGGTGATGGGGCGTAGTTCTTGTCCGAAGGAGTCCGTCGTACCTCCGTCGTGCCAACAGATGCTTCCCGCCGATACACCACCGAGGATGACTCCCTGGTCCCATGCTTCACGCATTGCGTTGTCAATGCCGTGCAGGCGCCAGAGGGCGAGCAGGTTGGCGACCGAGCCACCACCGACCCAGACAAGGTCGCTTCCGCAAATACGGTCCTGGAAGTTGTCGGATGGCTGAAGGAACACGCGTACTTCGGTGACGTCGCAACCAGCAGCATTGAATGCCTCGTAGTAGCGGGCGTAACGCTCGTTGTCGTCGCCGCTCGCGGTCAGGAGGATGCAGACCCGGGGACGGACTTTGCCGGTGCTCGCGAGAGCGTCGGTCAGCATTGAGCCCAAGCGGGCGGTTTGCTGTGTCGGTCCCATTACAAATCCACCCGAAGTGGCCAAGATGCGCTGTTTTGCCATGCTTCAGTTTTAGTCGCAGAGTGCTCACCAATAGTGACTTCTGGGTGTCTAGGATTCGGGTACTGATGTATTTGGGGGAAACATGCCAGTAACGACCGAACAACTTGACCAGCGCATCGACGAACTCTTGAGTGAGTTCCCGCCACAGTCAACTCCAGCCGTTGAGTTCTTGGGACAGCAATTTGACCGTGGCCTGGCCTGGGTCACGTTCCCTGAAGGCGAGGGTGGTCTGGCCGGTTCACCAGCTGACCAACTCCACGTACTTCGTCGTATGAGCCGTGCCGGTGCCCCCTCAGCAGCCGGTCGCAACGTCATTGGCTACGGAATGGTGGCTCCGACGATTGTTATCCACGGTACGGAGGAGCAGAAGAAGCGGTTCCTGCGCCCCCTCTTCACCGGCGAAGAGATCTGGTGTCAGCTCTTTAGCGAGCCGGGCGCCGGTTCGGACGTCGCCACACTCGCCACGAAGGCCGATCGCGATGGTGATGAGTGGATTGTCAATGGACAAAAGGTGTGGACCACACTCGCTCACGAAGCCGCGTTTGGTCTCCTTATTGCCCGAACGAATCCCGATGTCCCCAAGCACAAGGGCATCACAGCCTTTTTGGTAGATATGCACGCCCCTGGCGCAGAAGTTCGTCCGCTCTACCAAATCACTGGCGAGGCGGAATTCAACGAATGTTTCTTTAGTGACGTGCGCATTCCCGATTCACACCGGCTGGGCGGCGTGGGTGAAGGCTGGCATGTTTCGTTGACCACGCTCATGAACGAACGAGTATCGATTGGTGGCACAGTGCCCCCTCGTAACTCTGGTCTGATCGGCGAAGCCCTTGGTATCTGGAAGCAGAAGTGGGCGGGGCGCTCTGACTCACACGCCAGCGCGGTACGTTCAGAGCTCCTTCAGTCATGGGTACGCAATGAAGTCGGGCGCTTGACGAACTGGCGGGCGAGCGACCTGCGCAAGGCCGGCACGCCTGGTCCTGAAGGTTCCGTGGCCAAGTTGGCCTTCGCGGAAGAAAACCAGAAGACCTCCGAGCTGTGCGTCAATCTCATGGGGGCTGAAGGCATGCTCTACGCCAATGACTACCCTCAAGTGCGACCACACGAGTCGGCCATGATGGGCGGGGATATGCGCAAGGCATTCCTGCGCATGCGCGCCAATTCCATTGAGGGTGGCACCAGT